>ERZ1031078.316-NODE-316-length-16684-cov-22.194480_pt1 | contig 16684 bp, 18 predicted proteins | sample MGYA00518179_ERZ1031078 | MGnify/ENA primary metagenome ERZ1031078 (study PRJEB33719, sample SAMN04261274) | wastewater metagenome | biome: rural village; feature: human; material: feces | host: Homo sapiens | place: El Salvador | collected 2014-01-14 ... | reverse complement strand
TACCCAGGGCGCTGCCCTGGGCTAAGAGCTTCTGCCCTTTCAGGGCGTGCTGCTTGCGGCCGCTGCCCTGGGCTAAGAGCTTTTGGGCCTTCAGCCCGTACATAAACCACTTGCGAAAGTTCAAATAACTTAATGATAATCAAATGCTGGTTTTCGTAAAATTGGCTTTTTCAAGTGGGCTCTTTCTTTTAGTTTTGTTTATGCAGTTTCCCTGCCTTTTTCCTTTAAATTCTTCAATATTCATACTCCAGTAAAGCGAAAAAATGTCGAAGTGGAAGAAGAATGAAAAAACTAAAACTTTTCTTAAGAAAAAGCGTGCTGTTACGAAATAAATTTGTAACTTTGCAGCCGCTTACAAGCAGTTTAAATAATAACGTTATAATTTTTTATGAACTTTACACTATTTATCACCGTTTTGCTGACGGCTGTAACCTTGGTGGTGGCTGCTTATGTCATCGCAAAGTTGATCGGTCCTCGTTCATACAATCCGGTAAAGGGTGAACCTTTTGAGTGTGGTATTCCGACACGTGGCAGCTCCTGGTTGCCATCACACATCGGCTACTATCTCTTCGCCATCCTTTTCCTGATGTTTGATATTGAGACTGTAATGCTTTACCCATGGGCAGTCGTAGTTAAGCAGTTTGGATCTATGGCTCTCGTGAGCATCGGGTTCTTCCTGTTGGTATTAGTATTAGGCCTGGCTTATGCTTGGCGGAAAGGAGCATTGGAATGGAAGTAAACAAAAGAGCCTCTATCAAGAGTATTCCTTACGACGAGTTTAAGGACAACGACACCCTCGAGAAGATAGCTCAAGAGCTGAATGAGGGTGGAGCCAATGTGGTTCTTGGTTCGCTCGACGCCGCCATCAACTGGGGACGCAGTAACTCACTCTGGTCATTGACCTTCGGTACCTCTTGCTGCGGTATCGAGTTTATGGCTGTAGGATGTGCGCGTTACGACTTCTCACGTTTCGGTTTCGAGGTAACCCGTAACTCTCCACGCCAGGCTGACCTGATCATGTGTGCCGGAACTATCACCAACAAGATGGCACCAGTATTCAAACGTTTGTACGATGAAATGGCTGAGCCAAAGTATGTGGTAGCCGTAGGAGGATGCACCATCTCGGGCGGTCCTTTCAAGAAGAGCTACAACGTGGTTCGTGGCATCAGCGAGTTAGTGCCTGTAGATGTCTACATCCCAGGTTGTCCTCCACGTCCAGAGGCTATCCTTTACGGTATGATGCAGTTGCAGCGTAAGGTAAAGGTTGAGAAATTCTTCGGCGGAGCCAACCACAAGATGACCCGCGACGAGAAGGAGCTTTCTATGAGCAAGGGCGGTCTTCGCGGCTTGAGCAACGAGAACCTCTCTGACAGCGGGAAGCTTGGACACAAGAAGCCTATCATTGTGACAGAAGTACCTGAGGATTTCGACCCTCAGAAAGGTCTAACTGATTAATATAATAAGGTATAAGAACATGAAACTGAATAATATTGAATTGAGTTTTGATAATTTCGCTTCTGAAATGGCGAAGTTGAAGAACGAGAAGCATTTCGACTACCTTGTTACCATCATCGGTGAAGACTTCGGTGAGGAAGGTCTCGGATGTATCTATATTCTTGAGAATACTCAGACCAACGAGCGCTGCTCGGTAAAGACCATCGCCAAGAAGGTGGATGGCAGCGATGTGATTCCTACAGTCATCAATCTTTGGAAGGTGGCTGACCTGTTGGAGCGCGAGGTGTTCGACTTCGTCGGCATCAAGTTCCTGGGTCATCCAGACATGCGCCGACTTTTCCTGCGCACCGACTTCCAGGGCCATCCATTGCGCAAGGACTTCGACATGAGTCCTGAGGCCAACCAGTTCCCCTGCACCGACGAGCCAGAGGACGACTTCACCGTAGAGTACTCGCTGAGTGCCGACGGACATTTGGTAGAAACCCAGAAGCGCCGTTTCGACGATGACGACTATGTGGTGAATATCGGTCCTAACCACCCATCCACTCATGGTGTGCTCCGTCTGCAGACCGTTATTGACGGCGAGACCGTGAAGCGCATCTATCCACACCTTGGCTACATTCACCGTGGTATCGAGAAGATGTGGGAGGGAATGACCTATCCACAGACCCTGGCATTGACCGACCGTCTGAACTACCTCTCTGCCATGATGCACCGTCATGCACTGGTAGGTGTTATCGAGGAGGCAATGGGCATCGAACTCTCAGACCGTATCCGCTACATCCGTACCATCATGGACGAGTTGCAGCGTATCGACTCTCACTTGTTGTACCTCGGCTGTACCGCACAGGACCTGGGTGCCCTGACAGCATTCCTCTACTGTATGCGCGACCGTGAACACGTATTGAACGTGATGGAGGAGACAACCGGTGGCCGTCTGATCCAGAACTACTATCGTATCGGTGGCCTTCAGGCAGACATCGATCCTAACTTCGTACAGAATGTGAAGACACTCTGCAAGTATCTGCGTCCTATGATTCAGGAGTACCTCGACGTATTCGGCGACAATGTGATCACTCACAACCGTCTCGAAGGCGTAGGTCCAATGAATCTTGAGGATTGTATCAACTATGCCGTTACCGGTCCTGCCGGCCGTGCATCTGGTTGGAAGAACGATACCCGCAAGCGTCATCCATACGATATGTACGACAAGGTGGAGTGGAAGGAAATCACTCTGACAGGTTGCGATTCTATGGATCGTTACTATGTACACATCCAGGAGTTGTATCAGAGCTTGGACATCATCGAGCAGTTGATCGACAACATTCCAGAGGGTGAGTACTACATCAAGCAGAAGCCAATCATCAAGGTTCCAGAGGGACAGTGGTACTTCTCTGTAGAGGGTGCCAGCGGCGAGTTTGGTGTATATCTCGACTCAAAGGGTGACAAGAGTCCATACCGTATGAAGATGCGCCCAATGGGCTTGTCTTTGACAGGTGCGCTCGATCCAATGCTTCGTGGACAGAAAATCGCTGACTTGATTACAACAGGTGCAGCAATCGACTTCGTAATCCCTGATATTGATAGATAATTATGTTTGATTTTAGTATAGTAACAACATTCATCGACAATCTGCTTCGCCAGACCTTGGGTCTGGGCGACTTCCTGTCGATTCTGATAGAGTGCGTGCTCGTGGGTATCTGCATTTTGACAGCATACGCCCTCATCGCTATCGTACTTATCTTTATGGAGCGTAAGGTGTGTGCCTACTTCCAGTGCCGTCTCGGCCCTATGCGTGTAGGTCCTTGGGGTATCTTCCAGGTATTCGCCGATGTGCTCAAGATGTTGATCAAGGAGATCTTTGCTGTGGATAGAGCCGACAAGCTGCTCTACTACATAGCACCATTCCTCGTGATCATTGCCTCTGTGGGTACTTTCTCATTCCTTCCATGGAACAAGGGAGCACATATTCTCGACTTCAACGTAGGTGTATTCCTCATCACTGCCGTAAGTTCTATCGGTGTGCTGGGCGTGTTCCTCGCCGGTTGGGCATCCAACAACAAGTACTCTGTGGTATCTGCCATGCGTGGTGCCGTACAGATGATTTCTTATGAGATGTCTCTCGGTCTCTGCCTGATTTCTGCAGTAGTTCTTACTGGTACTATGCAGGTGAGCGGTATCGTTGAGGCTCAGACTGGTGCTTGGAACTGGTTGATCATCAAGGGTCATGTTCCAGCTATCCTTGCTTTCCTCGTATTCCTTGTAGCAGGTAATGCTGAGGCTAACCGTGGTCCTTTCGACTTGGCTGAGGCTGAGAGTGAGTTGACCGCAGGTTACCACACTGAGTATTCAGGTATGGGCTTCGGTTTCTACTACTTGGCTGAGTACCTTAACCTCTTCGTGATTTCTGGTATCGCTTCTACCGTATTCCTCGGTGGTTGGGCGCCATTGAACATCGGTATCGAGGGCTTCGACAATCTGATGAACCTCATCCCTGGTTTCATCTGGTTCTTCGGTAAGACCTTCGCTGTGGTATGGCTCCTGATGTGGGTACGTTGGACTTTCCCACGTCTCCGTATCGACCAGATTCTGAAACTGGAGTGGAAGTACTTGATGCCATTGTCACTCGTCATCCTGATCATGATGACCGTATGCGTAGCATTCGGAATCCACGGATAATATTATTAAGGAGTTAAAGGAGTTAAAGAAGTTAAGGAGTCAAGACAATAGTTCTACAGCTTGAAACTTCTGTTATTTCTTAACAAATAAACAAAAAATAAAAGTATGTCTAACAATTCATATTTCGGCGGTATTGCAGCGGGTTTGAAGACCCTCGCTATCGGTATGAAGACTACCATGAAGGAGTACTTCACACCCAAGAGCACAGAGCAGTATCCTGAGAACCGCAAGACTACACTCCACATCTCTCCACGTTTCCGTGGTCGTCTGGTTTTCGTCCGTGACGAGAATGAGGCTTACAAGTGTGTGGGTTGTACATTGTGTGAGAAGTCATGCCCTAACGATACCATCAAGATTCAGACCGAGATGGTGGAGGACCCAGAGACAGGCAAGAAGAAGCGCAAGTTGGTGGATTACCAGTACGACTTGGGTGACTGTATGTTCTGTGAACTCTGTGTGAACGCATGTAACTTCGGTGCAATTAAGTTTGTCAACGATTTCGAGAATGCAGTCTTCGACCGCAACAAGTTGGTGATGCACCTCGACAAGGAGGTTTACAAGGGCGGAAGCCTTCCAGGCCTCATCGATGGTGGTGCTCCACTCGAAATCGGTAAGTTTAACACCAAGACTAAGTAAGGAGGACTTTAGACAATGATAACAGCAAATTTATTTATGTTCGTCATCTTGGCAGTAGTCATCCTTGGCTCAGCCATCATGTGCGTAGCTACCAAGCGTATCATGCGTGCGGCAACTTATCTGTTGTTCGTGCTCTTCGGTGTAGCTGGTGTATTCTTCCTGCTCGACTATACCTATCTGGGTGCAGCTCAGATTGCTGTATATGCAGGTGGTATTACAATTCTCTATGTCTTCGCCATTCAGTTGGTTTCCAAGCGTACCCTTCAGGGTCTTTTGGAGCACGTGAAGGGTAGCAAGGTCATTGGCCGTGCACTCGTTTGCCTTGTAGGTTTCGTAACCTTGGCAGTCATCGTGTTGAAGAATCACTTTATCGATTTGGCTGCAACAGTAGCCGACACTGAGGTGCCAATGGACCAGGTAGGTTCTGCCCTGGTAGGTGCAGACAAGTATGGCTATGTATTGCCATTCGAGTTTATCTCTGTATTCCTGTTGGCATGTATCATCGGTGGTATCTTAATCGCAAGAAAGGAGGATAAGAAATGATTCCAGTACAGTATTTCTTCGTGCTTTCAGCACTCTTGTTCTTCATCGGCGTTTATGGTTTCTGTACACGTCGTAACCTCGTTGCCATGCTCATCTCCATCGAGCTTGTATTGAATGCAGCCGATCTGAACTTCGCAGTGTTCAACCGCATCCTCTTCCCAGGACAGTTGGAAGGTTTCTTCTTCACATTGTTCTCTATCGGAGTAGCAGCAGCCGAGACAGCCGTAGCGCTCGCAATAATTATTAACGTTTACCGCAACTATCACAGTGACCAGGTGAACAGTATTGAAAACATGAAATTCTAATTAAGACAATGAATTACAGTTATGCATTTTTGATACTTCTTCTGCCATTCCTGAGCTTCCTGGTTCTGGGACTTGCGGGTATGAAGATGAAAAAGCAGGTAGCAGCCATCATCGGTACCATCCTGATGGGTTGTGTATTCGGTCTGTCTATTTATACAGCATACGAATATTTCTTTGCTATCGGCCGTGATGCTTCAACAGGTTTGTATCCAACTGTTGACTCATTCAATTTTACTTGGTTGAAGTTTACCGAGTTGCTGACCTTCAACATTGGTTTCCGTCTGACACCAATCTCTGTATTGATGCTCATCGTGATTACCACCGTCAGCTTCATGGTTCACATCTACTCATTCGGCTATATGGCCGAGCGTGACGAGAATTACAAGGTAGAGGGTTATGAGAAGGGTATGCAGCGTTTCTACGCTTACCTGAGCCTCTTCACCATGTCTATGTTGGGTTTGGTAGTAGCTACCAATATTTTCCAGATGTATCTGTTCTGGGAGTTGGTGGGTGTCTGCTCTTATCTGCTCATCGGATTCTATTATCCCAAGCATGCAGCAGTACATGCCAGCAAGAAGGCGTTCATCGTGACTCGTTTCGCCGACCTCTTCTTCTTGATCGGTATCTTGTTCTACAGCTTCTATGTAGGTACATTCAACTATGACTTGAATGCTCAGCCAGAGCTTCAGAGTTCTTTGGCTGGTGCTGCATGGGTGATGCCTGTAGCGTTGTTCCTCATGTTCATCGGTGGTGCCGGTAAGAGTGCGATGTTCCCATTGCACATCTGGTTGCCAGATGCGATGGAGGGTCCAACTCCTGTTTCTGCGTTGATCCACGCCGCTACCATGGTTGTAGCTGGTGTTTATCAGGTAGCCAGCCTCTTCCCAATCTGGGTACAGTATGCTCCTGAGACACTGCACTATGTAGCTTACATTGCAGCCTTCACCGCATTCTATGCAGCAGCCGTAGCTTGCTGCCAGCGTGATATCAAGCGTGGTCTGGCTTTCTCTACTATCTCTCAGATAGCCTACATGCTCGTTGCCTTGGGTGTTTGCTTCGCAGTAGACAACCATCACGGCGGTTTGGGTTATATGGCAGGTATCTTCCACTTGTTTACTCACGCTATGTTCAAGGCCTTGCTGTTCCTCTGCTCTGGTGCCATCATCGTCATCATCGGCAGCAACTTCAAGGAGTACATGGGCGGTTTGCACAAGTACATGCCTATTACCAACATCTGCTTCCTCATCGGTTGCTTGGCGATTGCAGGTATTCCTCCATTCGCAGGTTTCTTCTCTAAGGACGAGATCATCACTGCTTGTTTCCAGTTCTCGCCATTCATGGGTTATTTCATGACATTGGTGGCTGGTATGACAGCTTTCTATATGTTCCGTCTCTACTACGTCATCTTCTGGGGACAGAGCTACTATGAGCTTGATCCTGAGAACCGTCGTAAGCCACAGGAGGTTCCTTTCGTGATGTGGGGTCCATTGGTGTTCCTCGCAGCAATCTCTTGTGTTTGCGGTTTGATTCCTTTCGGTCACTTCGTTTCTGCTACAGGTCAGAGCTACGATATCCACATCGATACACAGGTGGCTTGCACCTCTATCGTTGTAGCCGTTATCGGCATCGCGCTCGCCACCTATATGTATGCACCTAAGAAGACACCATTGGCCGACACCTTGGCCAAGAAGATGCCTAAGTTGCACAAGGCAGCCTTGAATCGTTTCTATATCGACGATGCTTGGCAGTTCTTCACCCACAAGATTGTGTTCGGTCTCTTCTCTAAGCCTATCGCTTGGTTCGACCGTCATGTCATCGATGGCACTTTCAACTTCATGGCTTGGGGTGCACAGGAGGCTGGCGAGACCATCCGTCCATGGCAGAGTGGCGACGTGCGCAGCTATGCCATCTGGTTCCTCACAGGTACTGTGGCTCTCACCTTGTGTCTGCTCGCGCTTCTTTAATGAATGTCTCACAATTAAGTAAATAGAAAAGAAATGAATTTAAGTATATTCGTCATAGTACCACTCCTGATGTTGCTCGGCCTTTGGTTGGCTCGCAACGACAAGCAGGTTCGTGGTGTGATGGTAGCAGGTGCCAGCGTGTTGCTCGGCCTCTCCATCTATTTGGTGTTTGCATTTCTCGAAGCTCGTGAGACAATGCCAGCCGACCAAGTTCCTATGCTCTTCACCTACTGTGTGCCATGGTTTGAGCCATTGCACATCAACTATTCACTCGGTGTGGATGGTATCTCAGTAGTGATGATTCTTCTGACTTCCATCATCGTGTTCACCGGTACATTTGCTTCATGGCAGATGGAGCCTATGAAGAAGGAGTACTTCCTCTGGTTCACACTCTTGAGCACTGGTGTTTATGGCTTCTTCATCTCTATCGACATGTTCACCATGTTCATGTTCTACGAGGTGGCGCTGATTCCTATGTATCTCCTCATCGGTGTATGGGGTAGTGGTGCGAAGGAGTATTCAGCCATGAAGTTGACTTTGATGTTGATGGGTGGTTCAGCCCTCTTGGTTATCGGTATCTTGGGTATTTACTTCTACAGTGGTGCCCAGACATTCGAAATCCTCGACATCGCTCACCACACCAATGGTGCTCATGCTATCCCTGAGAGCGTGCAGAATGTGTTCTTCCCATTGCTCTTCATCGGTTTCGGTATTCTTGGAGCTTTGTTCCCATTCCACACATGGTCTCCTGATGGTCACGCCAGTGCGCCAACAGCTGTGTCTATGTTGCATGCCGGTGTATTGATGAAGCTTGGTGGTTACGGTTGCTTCCGTATCGCCATGTTCCTTTTGCCAGCAGCTACTCATGGTTTCTGGATTAAGGTGTTCCTGGTATTGACTACTATCTCTATCGTCTATGGTGCTTTGTCAGCATGTGTACAGACCGACTTGAAGTACATCAATGCCTATTCTTCAGTTTCTCACTGTGGTATGGTGCTCTTCGCTCTCTGTATGATGACTCAGACAGCAGCTACAGGTGCTATCCTCCAGATGTTGTCTCACGGTTTGATGACCGCTCTCTTCTTCGCCGTTATCGGTATGATTTATCATCAGGCTGGTACACGTGACGTTCGCTACTTGGGTGGTTTGATGAAGATTATCCCATTCCTCTCAGTAGGTTATGCTGTAGCAGGTTTGGCTAACCTCGGTTTGCCAGGTTTCTCAGGTTTCGTAGCCGAGATGACCATCTTCGTAGGTTCATTCCAGAATGCAGATACGTTCCATCGCGTATGTACCATCATCGCATGTACCTCAATCGTAGTGACAGCGGTTTACATCCTGCGTTGTGTTGGTAAGATCCTTTATCAGAAGGTTCCTAACCCAAAGTTGGAGAAGCTTCACGATGCTACCTGGGACGAGCGTATCGCTGTAGCAGGTTTGATTGCCTGCGTTGCAGGTCTCGGTATGTTCCCACTCTGGGCAGAGGAGATTATCATGGACGCTGTAGGTCCTATCTTTAGTGTAATCATGTAATAAATATCAGAAGAAATGAATTACAGTCAATTTTTAAATATGATTCCAGAAGCTACCCTGATGGTAGTTCTGCTGATCACTTTCTTTGCTGACTTCTGCAGTTCCAAGAGCGCAGACCGTAAGTGGTTCAATCCTCTGGTATGCCTCATGATGGTGGCTCACATCGCCATCAACATCTTCCCTACAGAAGCCACATCCGCCTTTGGTGGAATGTACACCTCTGGTCCTGCTGCTGGTGTTCTCAAGACCGTCTTGTCGCTTGGTACACTGATTGTCCTGATACAGGCCAAGGAGTGGTTGAGCCGTAAGGACACTGCCTTCAAGGAGGGCGAGTTCTATATGTTGGTTCTCTCTACTCTGTTGGGTATGAACATGATGGTAAGTGCCAACCACTTCCTCCTGTTCTTCCTCGGTCTTGAGATGGCATCCGTGCCAATGGCTTGCTTGGTTGCCTTCGACAAGTATCGTCACAACTCTGCTGAGGCAGGTGCCAAGTTCATCCTTACCGCTACTTTCTCAAGCGGCGTGATGATCTACGGTATCTCTCTGCTTTATGCTGCCTGTGGCACATTGTACTTCGATGACGTGGCTCAGAACATCTCTGCCTCTCCATTGACCATCGCTGGTATGGTGTTCTTCTTCAGTGGCTTGGGATTCAAGATTTCCTTGGTTCCTTTCCACTTCTGGACAGCTGATTCATATCAGGGTGCTCCAACTACAGTTACAGGTTATCTCTCTGTAGTTTCTAAGGGTGCTGCTGCATTTACTCTCTGTGCTATCCTCATGAAGGTATTCCAGCCAATGGTAGAGTACTGGACCGTATTGCTCTACATCGTGATTGTACTCTCTATCACGATTGCCAACCTGTTCGCCATCCGTCAGAGTGACTTGAAGCGTTTCATGGCATTCTCTTCAATCTCTCAGGCTGGTTACATCATGTTGGCAGTCATCGGCAACTCAACCTTGAGCATCACCTCGCTGACTTACTATGTTCTCATTTACGTAGTAGCCAACCTGAGTGTGTTTGCCATCATCTCTTCTGTTGAGGAGCACAATGGCGGTACAGTGCAGATGGACAGCTACAATGGTTTCTATAAGACCAACCCACGTTTGGCTTTCCTCATGACTTTGGCGTTGTTCTCATTGGGCGGTATTCCTCCATTCGCCGGTATGTTCTCCAAGTTCTTCGTGTTTATGGCAGCCGTTCATGGTGCCGATATCCACACCACACTCGGAGCATGGGCTTATGGCGTAGTATTCATCGCTTTGGTCAACACAGTCATCAGCTTGTACTACTACTTGCTCATCGTGAAGGCGATGTTCATCAAGCACAGCGACAGTCCGCTGCCAACCTTCCAGAGCGCTTGCTCTACCAAGTTGGCTCTTGCCATCTGTACAGTTGGCATCGTGGCTTTCGGTATCTGCTCATTCGTCTTCGACTGGATTTCAGTAGCAGCCAACGCGTAATTGACGAAACAATATGCCCCCTATAGGGGCAGAAAATAATAAAGACCCTAAGGGATAAGTCTTGGGGTCTTTTTCCTTTCCCTTTTCTTCTTTCCCCCTACACGATTTCCTTTTTCCCCTTTAAATCTCTTAATATATTTGTTGCCTTCATACTTTTTTACCAACCACTTAAAGTTCTTCCTTGGAAGAAAATCCACAAGTTGCATGAATACATATCGACCTTGATTCATAACAGCCTTGAATTTGTAGATGCTTGCGAATTGTAAGCTTCTGCAAAGATAGCAATTTCAAAACCTCCGAGCACCTACTCTTCCAGTATGTAAAGAATGTCAATACAAACTATGAATAAGAGAAAAGATTGACAAGCTGGATGAGGAATAAAATCACATAAGCCGTTCTGTTAGAGACCATCAGGTGGTATATGTCTTGCCCGTCAAGTGGGCACTCAGGGACCAAGCGACGGGCACTCAGGGACCAAGCGATGGGCATCGACAGACCAAGGGACGGGCATTTATTGCCCATGCGGTGTGCACTGAGTGCCCAAAAGTCTGGCGATTCTTGGGCACTCCTCGCAGATCGGCGGCTTTGCTTTTATGCATAATGCCTCATGACGATTTTGTGATACTTAGATGACGTTATTTATGATACTTCTATCAGATTTATGATACTTCTATGATACTTCTTGTAAGATATTTCAAAATGTATCATTCTTATATCTTATTATATATCAGTTGTTTATCTCTGTGTTCAGCAAAAGGATGATACTTTGACACTTTTTTCTTCAAAATTACGCTAAAATCTGCCGAATAGCTTAAAATGAGCGATTTATGAGTGTTTCACCTCAATGGAGGTAATGATTTGGCAACAGTGCTATTTTCTGCAATGTGCATAGGATTGCTTGTCAAACAACTCTTATCGTTTGCAAAACTACTAATAAAATTTGGATTATTCTATAAATCCATTATAATTTTTGTTTTTTTGCTATCCCCTAAATATAACGATTTTTTGGGGCTCTTTTTCAGTTTCTTCTAACTATTTCATGTGCCTTTCTGAATAGGGAGTGAATTGTAATGCAAAGCGTTTATGTGCTGCTTTAAGATATGAGTCGTAGGCATGGTCAGGATGGTTATATTTATAAGGTACAATTTTCCCTTTTCTTAAGCGGACAATACGCCCTTGTTCGTCTATTCGATAGAAGAAAGTATGATAGTAGTTGTCCAAACATGGATTTTGGTCTTTGTCAAGCCATGAATTTTCTTCAAACACCTCTAATTTTAGAAGTTTACTTTGCTCGTAATATACCCATTTGCTTCTTTGGATATCCTCCATAGGAATATGCCGTTTGCTGTTGAAACTGAACTTTACAAATGTAGGTTTAATTTCGTTCATACCTAAATACAATACATCTGCAATTTTTCCTTCATGTCCATAAGTAACAAGAAATGTTTCATTTGTTTTCCATTCAAAACCAATGCTCTTTATGTTAAAGGCGCAGACAAGAACTTGGGCGTATGGTTGACTAACACCTACAAGCCTAACCTCTCGATTTTGTGCTTCCTTATGATGATAGAAAATGTCTCCGAGAAGTTCTTTTGCTAGAGTGTCTTTTAGTAGGACACCACTGTCTGGCGAAGCTTGTTGTAAAGTGTAGGAATAAGAATTTATGCTATCTATTTTTTCTACAAGATTCAAAAAACTTACATACCTTGGTTGACACAGACAAGAGGATAGCCCCATTGTTATGACCAAGACTATAACGATAGTCAATAAGGAATGTCTCATATTAACTTTTTACTTTGATATTTAGAACTTAGATTTTTTATCTGTAAGAATATTAATCATTTCCATATCTTTAATTTGCTTTGCGAAATCTAAAGGAGTCATCTCCTTTTTATCTTGATGATTAATATCAATACCTTTATTCACTAAATCAACAGCAATTGTATTTTCACAAGATACAATAGCTTCTTGTAGAAGATTTCTGCCATATGCATTGCTATAATTTATATTTCTTTCAAGTATATTTTTTTGTTCATAGATTCTCATTTCAAGAACATTTTATTTATGATAAATCTGTATGCCTTTAATATCTGCGATACCCTCAAACATAATGGTTTCGTCATCGACTTTATTGATTTTATTTACGTATTGTTTTCCATTTATGTCATTGAGATATAAGGAATCATTTTGCAAACAATAGGTATATCTGTATAGGGTATCAGCTTGTGAGTATAATTCCACCGTACTATCATTGAAAAATTCAATCTCAGGATAATTGATCTGTCTTTCTCCACCATTCAAAGTCCAATGACCAACCAAATCCTCATTAGTGCAAAATTCGGTATTGTCTATTTTCGGAGCACTGATTGTACTAATTGAAAATAACAACCAAAGAATTAATATAGGTACTATCGGACATAGATAATAAAGCCAAGTTGCTCTTAAGTTTTTTGAAAGTTGAAACATAAATCTCAACAAAGGGAACAAGTAGATAGGATACAAGCAGATGGTTATAAGCATACCATAACGACATATTTTGTCTACATCAGAGCGAACAGGGGCATCAAAGAAGAATATAGAAACATAGCATCCCAAGGGCCATAATATCAGCGAAAATGCCATAAGTATAAAGAACACCTTCTGTAAAATAGTGGGTGTTCCTCCTAATATGCGAGCTATTAGCCCTTTATTTTGTTCTTGTTTTATTTCTTCTTTATTCATATTAAGCATCTTGGCTCGTTATTCTCGATTATCTTTCAATCCCTTTTCCAATTCCTCAATAGTCGGCATGGAAGATTTGAAGTCTTTCGGGAAGAGCTTTGACAGTTGATATTCTGATATACCCATTGGTTCTTTGTATGAATCCAAGGCGTATTTTGCCACCACATTGTCTTTGTCCTTGCAGATGAGCAAACCGATGGTAGGGTTGTCGATGTCGGTCTTGAACTGATGGTTGACGGCTGACACATAGAAACTTAGTTGCCCCAAGAATGATGGATGGAACGACTGGGCTTTTAGCTCAATGACCACATAGGCATGGAGGTGGGCATTGTAAAACAGCAAGTCTGGGAAGAACTCCTGCTGACCTACCTCCAAACGAAACTGTCTGCCCATATAAGAGAATCCCTTTCCTAGTTCCAAAAGAAAACGTGTTACATTGTTCACCAATTCATCTTCGATGTCTCGCTCGTCAAATTTTTCTCTCAGATTGAGGAAGTCAAATTGATACGGATCTTTTGTCATTTGCTGTGCTAAATCGCTCTGCACAGCAGAAAGTGTAGATTGGAAATTTGTAACAGCTTTGCCATCACGCTCATATAGGTCTGTGTCGAGCCAATTAAGCAATGCATCACGTCCCCAGTTATTTTCCCATGTCTTTCTTGCAAAGAACAGGGCTTTGTCCATATCATCCTTACATTTGTCAATGATACGGCGATGATGGTCCCAAGGAAGGAGAACAACATCTTGAAATCATCAACAGGCTGTTGACGTTTTTCAGATTGTTCCGCAACTTGCGGAACATTTGAGTCTGACAACGAATCAGAGAAAAGTTCCGCAGTCTGCGGAATATTTCTATATAGAGGAGCATAGAGTTTGAAAAACTTATTCATATAGCGCAAGTTTATAGGCGAGAAACCTTTTACTCCAGGCATCTCGTTCTTCAAGTCCTGACTGAGATTCTTATAAAAGCCAGAGCCGTAAGTATTGGCATATTGTTTGGCTTCGATGTCGCGTCCCAATTTCCAATAGAAGTCCAACAAATAGCCGTTGGTGGCACACGATGCTTTAAGGCGATGGCTATAGAATCTTTCTTTCAATTCTACAAGCCAGTCCTTATAGTCACTGGTATCATGAAGGACTACAGATAAGTCTATATTGTTCTTTGCCATTATTCCAAAACATTTAATGTTACAAATATAATGTTTTATCTTGATAATCAATCAGAAAAAAATGAATAATTGGCATATATTGCTACTATTTAGACAAATTAAAATTATTATCTGTAAAATTGCCCGACTTAGGAGGATAATTCGTTTGTTCTTTCAAGAGTAACTTGAAAGGTTTCGAGTAACTCGAAACATACCTTGCTGTGTCTTTGTGGACACAATGTGTTTGGGCAAGAATAAAACCTAATACCATTGAAAACACTGCGGTGGTTCGCCCAAGTGGCTTCCGTTTCTCTCCTTGCTTCCATTTACATAGAAGACTGTCTTGAAAGTGCATCTCATAATTCTTACTTTTTTGTTCGGTGCAAAATTAAACTATGAGAGTTGCATGGCAAAACCAAAACTTACGCAGAATGGGGAAATATGAACCGCCACCGTTAAAAATGCTTATTAGGGCGTTTCCATTGGGTAATGATTTGAAAGCGTTTCTACTTCTCTAATCTGCTTTTTCCTCATTTCCTTGTCACTGCCAACTAAAGCCAACGACTGCCACAACCACTTGAAACTCAAAACAAATGCTCTATTTTGCTATTTTTTGCCTTTTTAGGCGTTCTTTTTCATAAAAATGCCTTCATATAGTGCTATCAAAAAATGCGCATACCAACAGTTTGAATCCAAGGATGCATTTTCCTTGCACATAGTCAAAGACACGGCTGATTTGCTCTATGCCATAGCCTGTCTTCTACAACGTAGTGTCGTCAAATATGTAACAGCGTTATCAGAAGAGACTTCGGCCTGCTCCTTGCGAAGAATTGCCAAAAAGCGAAGAGCCATACCCATAAGGAGTTTGCGCCAGTCCATGGTAGCTCTGCGCATCATTCGATAATAGCAATTGTGACCTATGTTCAGAAGGTCATAATATGACTTCTTGTACATGGAATGTATGCTTTCACCTGCTATACGGAAAAGGCAGAGTGACAGGATTGGCTGAACGGAAGGAATGCCTGCTTGCTTCTCCAAGGACATTCTACAGAGCAGATGACCAAGCCCAAATCGGGTGAAAAGTGACATTAAATTCGTTCTCAATGAACTTTTAACACTTAATATGTTGGACAACTCAGAAAATTGATTAATTTTGCATTCATAACAGTTACTCTTTAATTCGTTGTATTATTGTTGTTTAGCGATTACAAATATACAATTTTTTATTGAGAAACTGTTATTTTTACCCCATTAATTTGGGGTGGGAAACTTTAGTAAAGAGCCCACTTAAAAAAGTCATTTTTACAAAAATCAGCTATTGATTATCAATAAGTTACAAAGATAAAAAATGCGATTTTTGACTTTTTCAAATGGACTCAGTAAATAATAATTAAAATATGAAGAAAAGAAATTATCTGGGAACATTTGTATATTATTACAATATTCTAAATTATGTTATAAGCGATATGCTTTCCCAATGGGATTTGGCAATAGACGCAAAGATAACATTTGGTAAAAACATACTAGGGCATAATGATAAAAAACGATTAAGACGTGATTCGCTATGGGTGGCTAATAATCATTCAATCGCTATAATTGGTGTTCTTTCTGCACCTATAGCCTTGTTGTTTATGGTTTTAGTTAGCCTCTTTCTAGGGCACAAAATAATGGCCTGCTATATTGTATTGATATTATTTTGTTTGTCGCTTTATATTATGTCCATATCAAAATATGACCATTGCTATTTTGAGTACTTCGAAAGCATACGTGACATCAATATAAAAAAATGGCGTTATCAATGCTTGATGTTTGCGATTGCTGACATGATAGTGGGGGCGGTTCTTGTATGTGTTTTAATTGATATATGAGCCCCCATAAAAATTTGGGGCCGATTTTTATGCTAACAAAAACACCCTGAAAATTTATTTGTCGGATATATATATCGTAAGCGAATACTACCATTTGATAAATGCCCTGTGGATATTAAAAAGAAAATGATAATATTCATGTTTGATTAAATAATTTTAAGAAGGATAAGTGTATTGTATAAACAAAGACCAGATCTTTCCTGAAAAATAATGAGAGAGGGTATGTCAAAATTTTGACACACCCTCAATTTACTCAATTTACTGGTATTAGTAAAGAAACAAAAGCAAATATCAAATAATATTTATAAGATTAACCTGTTGGCGGAATTAATTTAGTGCATACTTAATTCTGCCAATGGGCTTGT
>ERZ1031078.304-NODE-304-length-16925-cov-18.596088_pt1 | contig 16925 bp, 15 predicted proteins | sample MGYA00518179_ERZ1031078 | MGnify/ENA primary metagenome ERZ1031078 (study PRJEB33719, sample SAMN04261274) | wastewater metagenome | biome: rural village; feature: human; material: feces | host: Homo sapiens | place: El Salvador | collected 2014-01-14 ... | reverse complement strand
TTTATCTTTGAGAATGTACGAGCATTTTTGACATCTGTATGCACTGATGTTGATGGCAATGCAAAAAGCATAAAAGAAGCGATAGAAATGAACCTTGGTGGATTATACAATATCCTGTATAAAGTTGTAAACTTTAAGGATTACGGAAATCCATCAAGCCGTACTCGTACACTTGTAATTGGAGTAAGAAAGGACATTAAGGAGATAACTCCATGTGATGTTTTCCCTGACAAGCAACCAGAGAGAACACTTAGAGAAGTGATTGGGCATCTTCCATCTTTGAAGAAAATGGGAGAAATTTCTGAGAATGACATATATCATAATTTCAGAAAATACAATCCGAAAATGGAAGCATGGATTTCTGATATTAAAGAGGGACAATCAGCGTTTGACAATACAGACATTAATCGCATTCCGCATACGGTTAAAAATGGAGTTGTTGTATATAACGCCCAAAAGAATGGCGACAAGTACACTCGCCAATATTGGGATAAGGTTGCCCCATGCATACATACGCGGAATGATATCATGGCAAGTCAAAATACTGTTCATCCTGTAGATAATAGGGTGTTTAGTATTAGAGAAGTTATGCTTATGATGTCTGTGCCAGAGTCGTTCAATTGGTCTGACATTCCATTTGAGAAACTCAATGCTTTAACACCTAAAGAAAAAGAAGCATTCCTTAAAAAAGAGGAAATGAATATTCGCCAAACTTTGGGTGAAGCTGTGCCAACCATCATTTTCAGACAGATAGCCAATAAGATACGTAGAGTCTTGTGCAAACCGACATTGACTGAACAAGATGCGAAAGGCATAATCGAGCGAAGAAAACTTACAGACATTGACAACTTGCTAAGGTTTATCAGAACTAACAATTCATACAAGTTCGCTGAGTTATCCAAAATAGCAGAATTGGCAAATGCTCAAAGAGAAAATAATGCTGCGTACTATACAAGGCAAGATACCTGCTTCACTATTATAAGCAAACTTCCAGAAGCAAAAGAGTATACTATTCTTGATATTTTGGAGCCATCAGTAGGTGTGGGGAACTTTCTCCCAACTTTGATACAAAAGTATGCAGATGTACCAGTTGTAAACATTGATGTTGTGGATATTGACAAAAACAGCATAGCTATACTACAAGCTCTTGTTGACAAAATCAATATGCCACAAAATATACACATCAACTATATAGTGGCAGATTCTCTTCTATATAATTTTAGTAAAAAATATGATATTGTGATAGGGAATCCACCATATATGAAAATAACAAAAGACAAGAAACTTCTTGCTTTGTATAAGGAACAGGCTCAGAACAAAGACACAAACAATATCTTTGCATTCTTCATAGAAAAAATGATGAGTGTTGGAAATGTTGTGTCTCTGATAGTACCAAAGAGCCTAATAAATGCGCCAGAGTTCAATTTGACTAGATCAATAATGAGAGAAAAGCATATTGCCAATATTATTGACTTTGGCGAGAAAGGTTTTAAGGGTGTTAAAATAGAAACCATAAGTTTTGTCCTTGACACTCGAAAAGCTCCAGACATGACGACCATAGAGTCCTATATAACGGAAGATGTTAGATGTAGGCCACAAGACTACATTACTGATGACAAGTTCCCATATTGGCTCATTTATAGAAATTCGTCTTTCGATAAAGTAGCCGACAAGATTAACTTTAATGTATTTAAGGCATACAGAGACCGAGTTATAACAAAAGCTCGTACAAAAGCAAGCGGACGCATTCGGGTTCTGAAATCACGCAATATCGGGAATAATAAAATCATTAACATTGCAGACTATGACAGTTATATTGATGATTTGGACGGACTTGATGTCGCAAAATATATGAATCAAGAGTGCATTCTACTACCGAATTTGACTTACAATCCAAGAGCTTGCTTTATGCCAAGTAATTGTATCGCTGATGGTTCAGTAGCAATACTTACGACAATAGACCCGTCTGTAAACATTACGGAAGACGATTTGGCATTTTACGCAACAGACGAATTCTCAAATTTCTATTCTGTTGCAAGAAATCGTGGAACTCGTTCTTTGAATATAGATAACAATTCTGTTTTCTTTTTTGGAACATTAAAACAGCATAACATATGAGAATAGAAGATATACAAGAGCATCTTGACAAATACAACGACTATGATATAAGACAGAACAAGAACTGTCGATTCGTTGACCAAAAGTGTACCCCAGATGTAGTTTGCTTCATTGCAGACTGCATTCTGAGCACCGACTGTGCAACAAAGGCATTCACTGTAAGCGATTTGTGGAAGACACAATTCTTCATTGAAAATACAAGAATTGTGTTTCATAAGCCGTATGCAGACAACGAGTCTGCCCATAATGAATATGACAAGGTTCTGGCTCAACCATTGAAACTTTTGGCTTATGCCCACGTACTTGAACTTGACGATTCACAACGTCATTTGGTATTCTGTGTAAATAATATGGAAATGTTGGAGTACATTGCTTCTCGTGAAAGGAATGCATTCAACTTTCTACAAGTGTTCTTTCGTAAAGTCATTTCAGCAAGCGGTATTGAACGTTTCTTCAGAGAATACAAAGAGAGTTGCACTAATGCCACAAAAGGTGAAATCAGAGCGGCTAAGAACACTTTGTATGACAAGTATCATCGTTTCATTAGTGCAAACACTCCTACGAAGTCAAAACTTGACACTACCAGAATGCTTCACAAAGTACTGAATGTGTTTGCATATTCAGAAATGATGCCTGGAAGCAATTGCAAGCTGCAAGACTGGGGAGACTTGATGTATAACAAAGTGAATTGGCGTGATGAATATACCGGGAAAGAGAAAATCCAAACACGAAATGAAGCTAAGGCACATGAAACTGACGATATAAATATAAATTTCTACATAGATTATCAGGTTAATAAAGCGATTAAGAATGTCAAGCGTCAGCAAGGAGACACAAGTGAAGTTCATGATGAATTGGCTACAGGTATTGCAACAGAAGTTCACCATATATTCCCTAAATCACAGTTCCCGATGATTGCCTCATATTACGAGAATTTGATATTGTTGACAAGTAGCCAACACAGGCAAAAAGCGCATCCAAAAGGCAACACACAGGTAGTGGATAGAGACTATCAGTTGACTTGTCTCATGGCAAAATCTCAGACGATAGAAGCCTCTCTCAATGAGGGTAATAACTTCTATCGCAAGGAATCTTTTATATATGTGGTAAATACAGGATTGGACGAACACATAGAAGAAACCATTTCTTTTGTGGATATACGAAAGTTCCTTGTGAATAAGTATTTGGAGTTTTGACGAAACGACTAAGATTATATATATTGAACAAAGAAATGAACCAAGAAATAGACACGTTGCTTCCTTTAAAGTTGAATATTGATAATGCGTCATATACAACTGTAAAAGATTTAGACAATGCACTTAAATGTGCAGATTCTAAAAATATACGAAACATAGCTCTTACTGGACCTTTTGGTTCTGGTAAGAGTTCTGTTCTTATGACTTTAATGGAAGATTTTAAAGATGAGCATCGAGTTTATTTACCAATCTCATTAGCAACTCTTCAAACGAATAAGGAAGAAGATAACAACGAACACTCAAATAACGAAAAAGAAGAGAATCAACGCGTTGAAAATCTTAATCGCAAGATTGAATATAGTATTTTACAGCAGTTGATTTATAGGGAAGAAACAAAAACAGTACCGAACTCACGTTTCCGCAGAATAGTTCATTTTTCAAGTAAGGAACTACGTAATTATGCAATAGGTGCTGTTATAACCATCATAGCATTCCTTATTGTTTTTGAACCATCTTGTGCAAAAGTAGAAACTTTGTACAATTTGTTTAACCTTGGATATATCTGGAATACCATATTTGATATTCTGGGAGCATGTTGGTTACTTTATGCTATTTATGTCGTGTTTCGCTATATATTAAAATCTTATAGTAACTCCAAACTAAACAAATTGAATTTGAAAGATGGAGAAATTGAGGTTGTAGAGGACAATTCTATTTTCAATAAGCACCTTGACGAAATACTATATTTCTTTCAGGTAACGGATTACAATGTCGTTATTATTGAAGATTTAGATAGATTCGGAACTTCGGATATATTCTTGAAGTTGCGAGAATTAAACCAACTTATAAATGAATCCAAAATAGTGAATCGACATATAACTTTTGTGTACGCAATCAAAGATGATGTATTCAGAGATGAAGAGCGCACGAAGTTTTTTGACTATATTACAACAGTAATACCAGTTATCAATCCGTCAAATTCCAAAGACAAGCTCAAATGTGCACTTAAAGCAAAAGGATTTAATGAGAACGATATTGCAGACGATGATTTGTCGGAAATGGCATTCTTTATACAGGATATGCGCATTTTGACCAATATCGTAAATGAATATAAACAGTATCGAGATAAATTATGCAGAAATAACCAGCAGCTTAATTGCACAAAAATGTTGGCTATGATTGTATATAAAAACTATTATCCTCAAGATTTTGCAAAACTACATCGCAGAGAAGGTAAGGTTTATAAATGTATAAATATGAAGCGTACATTTGTATCTTACGCTATGCAGAATATTATTGAACAAGAAAGAGAACTAAAAGAAGAAGAGGATTTATATATTTCTACCAAACATTTAAGCATTGTAGAACTACGTTTGTTGTTTTTGTATAACATACGTAAGAGTGTCAATGAAAATATGCGTACAATACTTATTGACGATAGTTACTATTCGTTTGATTCGATAGCAAACGACGATGAGAAATTCCAATATTTACTAACATGTAATAATATTTCTTATCAATATTATCGTTACAATTCGATGTGCACGAACAATAGTAGCATTAATATGGCTACTATCGATAAAAATGTAAATTATTCAAAACGTGCAAATGTATTAAAAAAGAGCACTAATGATTTTTTGCACAGAAAGGAAATGCTTAGAGAGCAGAAACTATCCGTTAAATCTTTACGGTTAAGTGATTTGTTAAGTCGCTATGGTTGTGGGCAGTTGGACTTGTATAAGGACATAGACTTATCGCCAATGCAGGATGTGTTTTTAAGACGTGGTCTAATTGATGAAGAATACTATGATTATATTTCTTATTTCTATGAGGGAATGGTGTCTTTAGCAGATAGAGAATTATTATTGTCTATAAAGCGTCAAATATCTCAACCATTCGATTCACATATAGATAAAATATCCAATTTTGTAAAAGAGTTGAAACCATATATGTTCGAAAGCGATGCCATTTTGAATATTGAACTTTTGGATTATTTTGCTGCCGACAAACAAAATGATTGGTTTGAGCTATTCATGAAAAGATTAGAAAGAGATGGTATTCAAACTTCTTTTTTGGCGCAGTACTATAATTATGGTCATCAACAAGCAACAGTGTTCCACCATTATATTAAATGGAGTACAGACAGTTCGTGGAATAACATTATTGAATCAAAAAATGAGGATGAGAAATTATCTTTAATAGAGGCATTTTTTAAGTTCAGTGATAAACTGAACGACATTCAACTATATTGGCTCAATAATAATTATGATTTTATTGCAAAGCATGTAGATGGAATAGGTTTACAACGTTGTATAGAACTTGTTAAATCATGTCAGTTTGAAAAATTATCAGATGAGAGCGTTGAACTTCTTAGCTATGTTGTTAAGTATGATAGTTATATACTGACAGCCCATAATCTTGTTTGTATTATAAAAAATCTATACTCCAATAATATTGTTTGTGAGAACAATCTTAACTATACATGTGTTACAGAAACAGAAAACGATGACTTTATTTTCTTTATCTCTGAAAATATCAAAGAAGCACTGACGTGTTTTAAGGATACAAATAAGAATGAAAGTACTCAAAGTATTCTTTACTTGCTTAATAATGAAAAACTTGAAAAAGAAGACAAAGAATGCTATTTAATGGGACAACATAATGCAATAGAAAATTTTGATAACATCAAAGAAGATGTGTACGATATTGCGATAAAATGTAACATTTTGATTCCAACATGGGAAAATATTTCATGTTATTATACCTCTACACAAAAGCTAACAAATGAACTTGTAGCATATATTGAGCATAACAAGAATAAACTTATTGAGCGTGTATTCCCTAATGACGATGCAAATATAAGTAATTTATTTATTGCTTTATTTGCTCATGATACTTTGTCAATAAAATGTTATTCTGATTTATTATTTTCTTTTCAACGAGTTTTTGGTAAATGTGAAGAGTTGAAAAACTTGGATAAACAAAGGCTGATAATATTAATAAATAGTGGTAAAATACCTTTTAATGAAAATACATTATCTATTATGAATGAAACAGAAGCATTAGCCGAGTTCATTCTTAAAGAACCTATGAAATTTATGAATCATCTCGACTTGTCATATAATTTATCCAGCGAATGTGTGGAGAAAATATTGTCATCATCAATTTTCTCTTTGCTTGAGAAACGAAAAATAATAAACATTATTCCGAAAGAAACAATAATAGCAGTAAGGAATATTTCTGAAGTAATAATAGATGCTATTTTGGCATCTAACGATATCAATTTACATGACGAGATATTATTTCATTTGCTTGCTTCAAACGTAAAATTGGCAAAGAAAGTCAGATTGGCAATACTTATGATTTCTGAACATAATACAGATTTTGAGTATACAGAAAAAGTCTTAAAAACAACAAATGAGAAGTATGCTGACATATGTAATACAAGTAAACGTACAACTGTTAAGGTTTCACCTTATAACAAAGACTTGCTTGAGATATTGAAACGAATAGAATATATTTCTTCATATAAAGAAACAAAAGATAGCGATGTCTATCGCATTTATCACAAACAAAAAAAACAATAATACGGATATGCCACATATGGTTGGATAATTCTTATATGCCGAATTATCCAACCATATGGCGTGTTCAATCAACGCGCCACCCCTAATATGGCTTGAAGAATGAATCCGAGTGAATCAACGAATCCAGCTCATGGTAACGCTCCTTTCTCTTTTCATCCATGATGACCTCCTTGTAAAAGATGCGGTTGGTTCGGTCGAGATCCATAACCCGATTTTGATATAGAGATGAAAAGAGAACACAGGCGATAATGCCAAGAATGACAAGATACCATTGGAGTAATCCCCATTTGTCAGTCCTTTGTTTGAATCTGTCCCATTTGTATAGCCACCACAATTTCAGTGTTGGTGGAGGAGATGGTTTGGGACTTGTGATGGTTTGCAAAGCATCGCCCCATATCTTCAAAATCGCATGTGCTTTTTCTACAGATTCATTCTCGTCAAGAATTTTCATGCCGATGTAACGGATTGTCCGTTGAATCTCAAGAGAATATTGTGGCGCCCATTCAGCAACTTGTTCAATGGTCATTAAGCCTTGCGCTTTTCGCTTTTGCAGATACACGTTGCGTTTGCACTCTCTTTCTTTTTCGTCTTTTTCCAAGTATTTTTCTATTTCTTCAACATACAGTTCAATGAAGATAGTTCCCATGCGTTTGAGGACCTCGTCCGATAGTAGTTCTGCTGAATCAGACATGGCGTTAAAGTAACTATCCATTTCTTCGTGAACAGCACTTTTTATCTCGTCATAAGGAAAGAAGGCTGCTGAGGTGCTTGCAACAGACGTTATTGGTGCGACCTTCTCTTTCGTCGTCAACTTCGCCAATAGAGTTTCGATATTACTAAGTCTCTGTTCTGTTGCGACATTATTGTTTTTGATGACAGACAATTCATCAAGTATATCCTCTAACTGTTCGTTTGATTTAGCCATATTATAGTGATATTTTAAATTTTTATTATCTTCTGCCTCTTCCGAAGCTGCGACTTCTACTGCTATATTTTTTCTTGTATTTGTCATCATCTCCCCAACCAAGTTTAGAAGACGTGCCTCCACCACCTGCAGATATGGCAGGTTGATATGGTGGAAAGAGAATGGCTCCAAGGGAAGTGAGTCCTACTTGAATCGCTCCTTTGCCTATATCAGAAACATCATCTGCTGCTTGGTACAATTCATTAAAGAAGTCTTGTCCCAAAGTCTGTTCGTTGCCACACATCTGCGGAGCATCATACATTCTTGCTTGGGCTTGCCAAGGAAAACGCAAATCGAAATCGGGAAATACTCTATCTATAACTCTTACATCATAGGCATTATGCGAATCGTACCATTCTTGCCGAGCATCGTCATACATATCTCTTGCCTGTTCATGAACGATAGCTATAGGGTTGCCAAGCTTCTTGCAAATACATGCAAGAGTGAGTGATGAATCCAATTGCTTGCCACTATAAGAGATGTCATGTTTCATCTTGCTGCTGATCTTTTCCTTGGCAAGAGTGAAAGATATTCCTTCTATACCGTTTGTCTTAGTATTATATCGGAAGCGCAAACGGATTCCTGCTTTTGACAATTCGCTCTCAAATTCTTTCCAATTTCGAGAGACTTGCAACGATTCGCTTACTCGATGCAACATCTGATAACGGATGGCATCCATTGAGCGAAGTCTTCTTTCTTTGATAGCCTCTTTTCCTCTTGCGATATATAAGCCATATTGCTCAGTCAATTTCTTACACACTTTTATGTTCTTGTCTTTTTCATGTGAGTCTTTGGTGCATTTGCCTTTAAAGTTTACTCGATTTACCATGATATGAACATGTGGGTGCTCTTTGTCGAAATGACGGAATGCGACAAATTGATTGTCGTCATATCCCATGTGTTTCAAGTAATCGTTGACTATTTGCTCTAACATCCTGTCATTGATACGTAGCTCATCATGGGGTGAAAACGATAAGATAAAGTGTCCTACAGGTTTCTTGGTTCGAGCACTCAAACCTGCCTGCATCACGAAACTATCTGTTATGGTTTGGTTATTCGTAAGATTGACTCCGTCGCTTGAAGCAACCAGTGTCGCATTTTTGCGTGGGTCGTTAATGTAGTTGATAAGCCCACCGAATGATGCTCCATGAAGTATTTTACCATACATATGCTGTCGTGTTTTATAGTTTAACTTTGATTTTCTGGTTCGTCTTCTTTCTCTTTGATTTTAAGACGAGCTTGATGGAGAATAGCATTGACTCCATCAAGGGCTTCACTGGCTTTGTTTGCAATAACCATAAACCCTGCTTGATGAGCCAACTTGACCAAAGTATTGATATTCGTTCCAAGATTATTCAAGTCTCTTATCTCTTTCATCAACTCCTTCGAAACAGGTTGGCGCACGATGGCATGAAGTGCGCCTTCACGAATGTAGGTACTTATGGGCATCTCTCCAGCCTTGCGTTTGATACGGACAAACTGTTTTTGTGTGAAACGAACTGGTATGGGCTTGCCATACTTTTCCTCTTCAGGGAGAGGCTTGCGCCCTCCTGGATTGTTGATAACATGTTTTGCCATTTATCTCTTATTCTTTTTGATTTCAGTTCTTGAGTGACAAGTTTCTCAACAGGTATTGACCTTTGCCATATGCTTGAAAGGCAAAGGCAATAGCACAATCGGGTATACCGATTGGAATAGTTTTTGTATATCGAAAACACAAACTTGCTCCCGAAAGAACTTAATAATTTGCTAACGCATGTTTTTGACCATAGTGAAACATTATCGCTTAGAGCTATAATGTTGCCTTGTATTAACTGTTTCCACCTTTCTCTTGCAGAGGTATTCATTCAAGTCCTTATCTCCTGCATATTCGTCTGAAGCATCAATCGTCTGGCTTTTGCAATTTGCTTTGAGTTGCAAGGTTGCATTACGTCCTGCTTCATCATTATCTAAATGACAATAGATGCAGTTGTACTTGTCCAAGATCTCAATACACTTAGGAACATTGATTACAGAGTTCAACACAACGGCATCACAATCTCCATGCAACACAACATAAGATAGGAAGTCTATGAAACCTTCAAATACATGGCAGACTTCGTTACCTTGTGATATTACGGAAATATCCTTTGGAGAGATGCAACCTTTGAAATAAGCATTGCGAATTTCGTAACCACCCGAGCGATTTGGAAAGCCCAATGCAAAATAGTTTCTGCCATGACTACGATAATGAACTTCCTTACAATACCGTTTTGCCACATTCCAAGTTATCCCTCTTTGTACAACATATTTGTACAGGGCATAATGGTTCAGCTCCTCAGTTTCTATATTGGTAAAAGCTATGCCATCTGCCGTCTTCATTTCTTGTATTTGTTGAACAGGATTGGCAATCGTTAAGTTCCGAAGATAATCTTGAAAGTTGTTTGGATGAAACAACAGCTCTATTAAGGTTTTAACTCCACCACCTTTACCCAATCCGAAATCGTACCAAACATTTTTATTGATGTCCACCTTGAATGATGCAGCTTTCTCATCATGCAATGGAGACAAATACCACCAGTTTGCCCCTTTCTTTGCAGTAGGCTGATAATGGTGACTTGCAAGAAAGTCAATTATCTGTATATGCTTATTATCGAATGTATTCATCGTTAATTTGTTGTTGAGTTGTTGAATTGTTGAGGTAGGATGATGAAAAGAGAAAATCGTTGAGCTATTGTTGACCATATTGTTGAGCCGTAAATGCTTATGCCACAATGTATATGTTCTTCTTTTCATCATTTCAACAAATCAACAGAGATTATATGTTTAATGATTCTATGAACTCCTTAGTCACAGTATAATAACGTCCCACCCGACTCACTGCACCAAATTTTGTTGGCTTAGAGTAGTCGTATTGGTATGTCGTATATGAAAGTGCATTTGGAGCCGGCTTCAAACGCCATAACTCCTTCACTACTTTACGAATATGCCACAATTCCACCTTTACCCCATTAATCGAAAGCAATGGCAGCAGGTCTTGTGGTATAAATGAAACCTTGTCCACTTTCTGACATTCCATAATACTACGCAATAACTCTACGAGATCAATCTCCGTATGGTTGCGGTTGCATTGCACGATATGGTCAAGTGCCTCTGTATGAATGAGTGCAGGATTGAACCACATACGACTCTCTTTAGTGCTATATAGTGCCCGATGTTGCAAGTAATACAAGAAAGCTGGAATTTGCGCTTTCAACTTCTGCAAGAAGTTCGTGTCATCGCTTTCCAACGGCATTATCTTGCGCACCCAATAACGTGTCTCTCCGGTATCAATGATAACTGGGAAAAGCTCATTATTGGAGCACAAAACGAACTTGGCGAAGAAATTCACTTCTTGTCTGTCCTTGCCTTTGGCTTCAACCTTGTATGTCTGTGCTGTGCTCAAATTCTTTAGGCGTTCTGAGTCTTCTCGTCGGCATAGCAGCACCTCGTCAACAACAATAAGTAACTTACCTGCCCAATCTGCATTAAATTGGCTTCGGAAGTCCTCATTGGTATTGAAAGTTACATTGTCTTCAAACATCGCCTTGAGAAAATTCAAGAAAGTAGTCTTGCCTGTATTGCGCTCTTCTGATACCAATAGTAATATTGGTAGCTTCTGCGTAGGTTTGGCATAGAGCAACTGCATATAATCCATCCCCAATTCATACTGTTCACCAAAGATATGGTGTATCAGTTTCATAATGTCTGGAAACTCTCCTTCTGATGGTATGTGGTCAATGGGCTCATACAAATTGTAGAAACCACCAATCTCTTTATGATAATCGGTATGGCTGGGAACAGTACAGAAACCGTCATATTTTCGAATAGGTGGCGTATTGTTCTTACCATAATCCTGTCGGATAGTGCCAAAACTCCATGGGATGCGACGCTATGTGCAAGTACCATTAGCTAATGGTTGTTGGGCAATCTTGTACAGACAAGTACCCACTCTGATATACTCTTCCTTATTTCCTTCCATAACGCTTGTTGTTTATAAAAGCCATGGCTTCGTTCTCCAAATCTGTTTCCGATTTTCTATAAGTACCGCTTTTCAGCCATTCTTCTATTTCTGCCTTGTTAAAAATGATATTCTTTCCTTTCTTGTGAAATGGTATTTTTCTTGCACTCGTCCAACCATAAATGGTCTGTTCTGCTGGGTGAGTAGGCAAAAACTCTATGAGATCAGCTACATTGAACCATTGCTGTTCTTCACTCTTCTTTGGTGGTATCAGTTTGTCCACCTTATCACCCAACTCATTAAGTTTGGCATACATGACAGCCAACATCTGAGGCATGTCATTAAACGTGATGTTTTCTTGTTGCATATTTATCAATATTTGTTTCTGTGTGCAAAGGTACATCTACGTTTGTGTGGCAATACGTGGGGCTTTGTGGGGATATAAAAATGACAGATGCGCTATTCGCTTGATAATAAGTGAATAACGCATCTGCTAATAGTTAAACAATGTAAGTTTTGTGGAAAAGCGTGGAATGGTGGGGATATCCACACTTAGTAACTCCTTTTTATGGATTCATCTATTATTTCTTTGTATTCTTTGTTCTTTTCCGAAACTCCAACACTAAGGAAATCTTTATGGTGCTTGTCGTAATATTCCATAGAAATATCGCATAGTTCCAACATGCTTTCTATCCAATGTCTTGGGGAATCAGACAAAGCAATGGCGTGTGAAACAGCAAACAACATATAGCAAATACGTTGTTTTTGTCGAGGCAGTGGATGGACTTTGGCTTTGTCTAATTTGAGATTCAAAAAATTGATGAAGTCGCTTGCGGGCATGTGCTTGAACTGCTTGCCATTACAGGTCTGATAAATTCCAACACAAACGCCAAGGTTGACAATATCCCTCAACTGAGCTATTTCTTTCAGTATTAAAGATTTATCAATCATGTCTATACCTCCTTCTCCAAGTGTTCTCCATTTTTTAGGATGACATCTACTAATTTTGATATTTTACGAATCAGCAACTCCAGAAATTGCATCTCAAAATAATGCACCTGTCCACACTTCAATTGCTCCTGCCTATATATGCCATATAGTTCTTCTCCTTGCTTATGCGCTTTGTCGTATGCCAATTTCGTATTATCACATTGTGCATCCAATGTCTTGAAGTCCTCTGAATTAAAATCCATCATATCAAGTCTGTTACTTTCAGTTTGATACTTTCTCCACAGATTCGTTGCTTTATCTTTGGCCGCATCCCATCTCTCTTTATATTCTTTCAAGTAAGACTGCTCCATATTTATGAAGTCCAATGCGTTCCAAGCACTCAAATCAATAGAGACAAACTTATCCACCTCATTCTTTAAGCCTATAGCGCTTTCATAGAGGGATTTTCCGTCTTGACGTGCCAAATTCTCAACATCATCAATGATGCCGTTGGTGTTCTGATAATCGTGATAAAATTGTGCTATCACACAAGCATCAGCAAATGTAATGTCTGATACATTTGTCCGTGATGCTATGATATGGTTTACTCTTTGTAAACGCTTGAATATTTCTTCAATTATGTTTGCCATATATAATACAGGTGAATATGTTACTTGATAGCAGCCAAATCTATCTTGATTGCATCGGCTGCATTCTCTTTCTTTTCATCTACAACTTTTGTGTATCTCTGCGTTGTATGAACATTGGTGTGTCCCAACATCTTACTTACCGTGAAAATGTCTGTGCCATTGCTCAGCTGGAGTGTAGCATAAGTATGGCGGGAGACATGCACAATTTAAGCAAAAGCAACGGAAAGTGAATATGAGAGGAATGAACTGCAAGTGGTTGAGAATGAGCAATATTTCATAATTCTGCCAATTGTCTGCAAAGCAAAGCCGAGCAGTCTATTGAGTTATTTCAGTTACCAAACCGTTAGCGGTCAGTTACCGAAACCAACACTGCTAACGAGGTGAAAAACAAATAGTTTGTCACCAGTGTTTGTTGCACTGTTCTGCACAACTTTCAATGACGGAGAATGCTTACTGATTGATTATTTTTGCAAACTAAAAAAGTAAGCAGATGAAAGTTGAAAAATTCAAGGTGCTGCTCTACCTTAAAAAGAGCGGATTGGACAAGAACGGTAAGGCTCCCATCATGGGACGCATCACCCTCAACCGAACAATGGCGCAGTTCGGTTGCAAGTTGTCATGTACGCCAAAGTTATGGAATCCACGTGAGAGCAGACTTGACGGCAAGAGCAAGGAGGCTGTGGAAGTGAACGCCAAGATTGACAAGCTGTTGCTGGCAATAAACTCAGCCTACGAGTCACTTGTGGAGCGCAAGACGGATTTTGACGCAAAGGCGATAAAGGATCTGTTTCAATGCAGTGCAGACACTCAGATGACCTTGTTGAAGCAGCTTGACGCCATCATTGCGGACATTGAGTCAAGAATCGGCATCGACTACAAGAAAGGCACGCTGCCAAACTACCAGTACACTCGCCTGACATTGGGATTGTTCGTCAAGAAGCGTTATGGAACTGACGATGTGGCATTCGGTGAGCTTGACGAGCAGTTTATCCGTGAGTACATGGACTTTTGCTTGGACGAGAGAGGTCTTGCACTTGATACAGTCCGCCACTATCTCGCCATCTTGAAGAAGACCTGCCGAATAGCTTTCAAGGCAGGACACTCCGAGCGTTATCATTTCATGCACTTCAAGCTACCTCAAAAGAAAGAGAATCCACCAAAGGCATTGACACGTGAGGACTTCCTGAAAATTCGTGACCTCGAAATACCAGAGCGAAGAAAATCGTTGGCTTTGACCCGTGACCTTTTTCTTTTCGCCTGCTATACAGGCACGGCTTATGCCGATACGGTTTCCATCACGGAAGAAAACCTCTTTCGTGATGAGGAGGGCAGCCTTTGGCTGAAATACCATAGAAAGAAGAACAAGATGCTTGCACGTGTGAAGTTACTGCCAGAGGCGCTTGCCATGTTGGAGAAATACAAAGACCCGACAAGACCTACTCTTTTACCGCCACAGGAATTTCGAGTGCTGAGAGGTAACATGAAAAGTCTCCGAGTACTATCTGGCATAAGTATGGATTTGGTCTATCATGTTGGACGGCACAGTTTCGCATCGCTCGTTACGCTCGAAGAAGGTGTTCCGATAGAGACTATCAGCAGAATGCTTGGTCACAACAACATTCAGACCACGCAAATCTATGCACGTGTCACCCCGAAAAAGCTATTTGAGGATATGGACAAGTTCATCGAAGCCAACAAGGACTTCAAGTTTGTCCTGTAATATTTTCACAAAATAAGAAAGGAACATAACAATGAGAAGTACATACAAGCAGTTTTATTATATCAACCGTGGCAGAGTAAAGGCAGACGGAACCACATCTATATTTTGCCGTATCACGATTGACGGCAAAGTGTCAGCCATAGCAACAGGTCTTTACTGTGCTCCCGAAGAATGGGACACGAAAAAAGGTGAAGCCAAGAATGCAAGAGTGAACGGACAACTGCAAGCGTTCAGACTAAGAATTGACGAAGCCTACGAGCAGGCAACAAAGGAAAAGGGCATCGTTACCGCCGAGATTCTGAAGAATGTTATTGTTGATGCAAATACTATCCCGATGACATTGCTTGCCACTGGCGAGGAGGAGCGTGAACGCCTTAGGCTGCGCTCTATCCGTATTAACTCAACATCTTCTTATCGCCAATCTAAGACATCGCAGCTAAACTTGCGAGAGTTCATCGGGTTACGAGGAATGAATGACATTGCATTTGAAGATTTGACTGAGGAATTTGGCAAATCTTATAAGTTGTTCTTGATTGGCAAAGGGTATAGTGCATCCAATACGAACCATAATCTTTGTTGGCTGCAACGCTTGGTTTATATCGCTGTTGACAGAGGTCTGCTGAAATTCAATCCATTGGAAGATGTCGGATATGAAAAGAAAGGCTCACCAAAGCGTAGACATATATCCAGAAATGACTTGCTGCTCATTATGGAGACTCCTATGGAGGATAAGGCTTTGGAGTTGGCACGCAGAATGTTTGTTTTCTCCAGCCTTACAGGTTTGGCTTATGTCGATTTACGTAACCTGTATCCACACCATATCGGGATGACGGCAGACTGTAGAAAATACATCCGTGAGAAAAGAGCAAAGACCAACAACGAAGCGTTCATTCCCTTGCATCCGATAGCTGAACAAATAATGTCGCTATACAATACAGCGGATGATAGCAAACCTGTTTTCCCTCTTTCTTCACGTGATTCCATGTGGTTTGAATTTCATTCACTCGGTGTGGCTTTGGGTATAAATGAGAACCTTACCGCACACGTTGCAAGACATACATTCGGAGTAAACATGGTTACTTCGGGCATATCAATGGAAAGCATCGCCAAGATGATGGGGCATTCCAACCTGCGAAGCACCCAGGTCTATGCCGTCATCACCGATGACAAGATATCCAAGGACATGGACAAGCTGATGCAGCGCAGAGAAACAAAAGAAACTGACCAGAATAAAAATAAGGAGGACGGGAAATGAACAGAGGAGTTATAACTATCAGCGAGAGCGGAACGGTATCCATGCCGACCGATACTGTATGGATGACCATGCAGGAGATTGCCGACATGTATAATGTATTCGGCTGCTATGTGCGCAAGGCTGTCAAGGCTGTATTCAAGGACGGCATTCTGAAAGAGCAGGGTGTACGCCGTCATGTCAGGAAGAACGACCGCATCAGCTATGATGTGTATAGCCTTGAACTCGTCATTGCGGTAGCCTTCCGTATTGACAGCATTGAGAGCAGAGCCTTTCGGGAGTTCATCATGCAGTCCGTCATCGGCAGACAGACAAGCCGCACTAAACTGGTCTGTATCTTTACAGAGAACGCAATGGCATAGACCTGCCATAAAGCAACGTTCCTTGGAGGCTTTGCGCCTCCAGCCACTTGGGCGAACCACCGCAGTGTTTTAGCATGGTATTAGATTTTATACAGACCATACGGAGAACACCCGGCAAACACGACCAACTCGGTATAGCCAATAAAACGAGGCGACAACCTATAACA
>ERZ1031078.297-NODE-297-length-17054-cov-7.674157_pt1 | contig 17054 bp, 11 predicted proteins | sample MGYA00518179_ERZ1031078 | MGnify/ENA primary metagenome ERZ1031078 (study PRJEB33719, sample SAMN04261274) | wastewater metagenome | biome: rural village; feature: human; material: feces | host: Homo sapiens | place: El Salvador | collected 2014-01-14 ... | reverse complement strand
AACGCCTACTTTTAGACCTCTTACCAAATTGGGTGTCCCAATGATAAAGTCAGGAAAAAAGCCCTCACCGAAGCGAGGGCATAGGAATAAATCCTTCGGCAATTACTGCCTTATTGCGATAAGATGTAGGATTTTACTTATCTTGCGACAAATTTAAGCCAATGCTTTGGGATATCCAAAAAAAGTTTGTAAATTTGGCATTATTTAACAAATCAACACTGTGGATGATTTGAGTAAGTTTAGAAATATCCCTAAAAACAATTTATATGGAAAATAACGAGAAAAAACGTATCCTCGGATTGGATACAGGCACAAATAGTATCGGATGGGCTGTTATAGACCGTCTTGGAGACCAATGTTCGCTGGTAGACAGCGGTGTGCACATATTCACCGAGGGTGTAAAGGAGGAACAAGGCAAAGAAGTGTCCAAGGCTGCGGAGCGCACATCCTATCGGGCAATGAGACGCGGCTTTTACCGGCGTAAGCTGCGCAAAATTCGCCTCTTACGCATTCTGAGCGAGTTAGGATGGTGTCCCGCTTTGTCTCCCGAATTACTGTCGCAATGGCGACTGAAAAAAGTCTATCCGGCTACGCCAGAGTTTATGCAGTGGTTGGGAACCGATGACGACAACGCGATTACACCTTATCGATATCGAGTTATATGCCTGCACGAAAAATTGGATTTGACGCAGGAAGCCCAACGTTATATCCTTGGACGTGCGCTCTATCATATAGCACAACGCCGAGGATTTCGCTCGAACCGCAAGGATCAATCCAATGATGACGAAAAAGGTAAAGTCAAAGAGGCTATATCGGGATTGTCGCAGAAAATTAAGGATGAAGGCTGCGAATACCTTGCCGAATACTTCGAAAAACTTTATAAAGAAGGCAAAAGGATTCGCAATCAGTACACTTCTCGCGACAACCATTATGTCGAAGAATTCCATGCGATATGTCGCCGCCAGGAATTGGACGAAGATACCGTTAACCGCCTTGAGCACGTGCTATTTGACCAGCGCCCGCTCAAATCACAAAAACACACCGTGGGGCATTGTCTCTTCGAGCCGGCAAAGTCCCGCTGTCAGGCAAGCCATCCCGATTTTGAGGAAATGCGCATGCTGCAGACCTTAAATCAAATAAGGATGAAAACGCCCGATGATGATATGCTTCGCCCGCTTTGGAATGAGGAACGAGAGGCTATAATTCCGTTGTTCCAACGAAAATCCAAATCGAACTTTGATTTCGAGGATATAGCTAAGGAACTTGCCAAACCATATATCAAAAGGTATGGCAAGAAGTGCTACGGATACTACAAGACAGATGGCGACAAGGACATTCTGTTCAACTATCCGATGGATATGGGCATCTCCGGTTCGCCGTTCACAGCCGGAATGGTAGCCGCGCTTGGACCGGACTGGAAAGCCGTTATCGATGCACAGTACGCAAAAGGTGAAGGCAAAAAACTCGATGACAAAGTGAATGACGTATGGCATGCACTATCATTTTTCGACAATGACGACAAATTGGAGGTCTGGCTCGAGACAAATCTCGGCATAGAAGCAGACACGGCAAAAAAGGTGGCCGGCATCAAGATGGTAAGTGCCTACGCATCCTTAAGCCACAAGGTGATACGCAAGATTCTGCCGTATATGCGTGGAGGCATGATATATTCGTATGCCGTAATGCTTGCCAATATAGATGCCGTACTGCCGGCATATGTTCGAGATAACGACGACATGCGCAAGGCGGCGGTAGATATGGCCGTCGAATGCCTCAACGAGTACGACAAGAAAACTTGCGAGTGTACCATGTACCAATGGCTCAAGAATTTCCTTGCCGAGAAATACCATATAGACCATAAAACGCTAAACCGCCTATACCATCCGTCAGACCTCGAGACATATCCTCATGTTCGACCTGACGAACAAGACCGTATGCGTCTGGGCTCTCCGCGTATATCTTCGATACGCAACCCGATGGCAATGCGCTCGCTGCATCGTATTCGTCACGTGGTCAACGCCTTATTGGACAAGGGCATAATTGACCGCGGCACCGAGGTGCATATCGAACTCGGCCGCGAACTTAACGATGCAAATATGCGAGCTGCAATAAGGCGGCAGAACAAACTCAATGAAAGTGAGCGTGCCAAAGCCAAAGCTGCGCTCAAAGAACAAGGAATCAATAACGCGTCCGAAACAGATATTGACAAATATATACTCTGGGACGAACAACACAAGAAATGTCTGTACACCGGCAAACAAATCGGATTTTGCGACATCTTCGGGCCTGATTCTAAATATGACATCGAGCACACAATACCGCGCAGTCGCGGCGGAGACAGCACTATGGAGAACCTCACGCTCTGCGATTCGCGCTTCAATCGCGATGTGAAGAAGACACGACTCCCGAGCGAATTGGCCAATGCAGACGAAGTGATGCAGCGAGTGGCATTTATGAAAGAAAAGGCTGACGACTTGCAGAAACAAATCCGCCGCTGCCGCACAAATGCATCTATGGATAAGAGCCAAAAGGACCGCATAATCCAAAAGCGACATTCGTTGGAACTGCAGCAGACTTATTGGCGCAATAAATACCGCCGGTTTGAAATGACCGAAGTGCCCGAAGATTTCAGCCGCCGTCAGGGCGCCACGGCCGGTATCGTGGCTCGATATGCACGATTGTTCTTAAAGTCCCTATTCGATGATGTATCAATCGTCAAAGGTGCTGCAACGGCCGACTTCCGCAAAGCATGGAAACTGCAGAGCACAGATGAGAAAAAATCTCGCGACAACCATACGCACCATCAAGTGGATGCAGTCGTAATCGCGTGCATCGGCAGAGGTGACTACCAACGTCTTGCGGCCTCGTACCATCTGAACGGATACGCCGACAGAGAACGCCCGTCAGTGCCCGAACCTTGGAAAGGTTTCGTGGATGATATGCGGCGCATACAGGCCGAAACCTTAATATCATACGACTTCACAGACAATGCTCCGAAACAGGTGCGCCGCCGTATCAGGTTCACCGGTAGCCATCATATAAAAGGCCCTAAACCATCACACATATCCGAAAGCGATACGGCACGTTTGCGCTTACATATGGATACTAATTACGGTGCCATCGAACATGACGGCGAAGTGAAATATGTCGTGCGCAACTCGATAGGATCTCTAAAACAGAAGGATATCAAAAACATTGTCGACCCGGTTGTGCGGCAAAAGGTACAAGAAGCTTATGACGCCAAAGGCGATATTGCTTTCTCCGAGCCTATATGGATGAACGAGGCCAAGGGCATACAGATCAAAAAGGTAAGATGCTATGCTCCGAACGTTACACGTCCGCTCAACATCCGCAAGCACCGCGACATATCGCGGCACGAGTATAAGAGAACCGGACACTTCATAAACGACGGCAATTATTGCATTGCCATATACGAGCAAGTTCTGCCGGAAGGATCTACCGCTAAAGCCAAACGATCGTTCCGTATCGTCAATAATCTGGCCGCGGCATCTCACTTCAAGTTAGGCAACCGCACCAACCGCACCGAGCTATATCCTCCCGTAGACGAGAACGGCCATCGCCTCAAAGCTGTATTGCGCCAGGGCGATTCGGTACTGCTCTATGAAAAATCGCCGGAGGAGATATACAATGCCTCCGCCGCCGAACTATGTCGTAGGCTGTATGTGGTAGCCGGAATATCTTCTATGGTATTTACAAAGAGCCGTTCATATGGCGTTTTACAATTGCGTCATTCACAGAATGCGAGCAAATCCGAAAAGGGTAAAAACGGCGCATATATTGTGGGCGAGAATCTCCGGCCTACAATCACAATGCTTCATACGCAGCTCAACGCTCTCATCCAAAATCAGGACTTCACCATCGATGTAATTGGCAAAATCAAGTTTCTGAAACATGATTAAGCAGACCATCGTAATATCGACGCCACGTCGTCTGTCTCTGCGAAACCACTTATTAGTAATCGCAGGGGCGGACGGCGAGGAGCCGATTACGCGCCCGGTCGCCAATATCGGAATCTTGATATTGGAGGACACGGTGACGACCGTAACCCTACCTCTCCTGAACGCTCTTGCCGCTGCAAATGTGATGGTTGTCATTTGCGATGGGAAGCATTGCCCGGCGACAATTGTTACACCGCTCGAAGGAAATACTACTCAAAGTGAAGTACTGAGAGCGCAATGCCAAATGACCCTGCCGCAGCTCAAACAGGCGTGGAAGCAGATCATTACGGCAAAGATTGCCAATCAAAAGCGCGTGCTCGACCTCTGCGGACTGGATGGCGACATTCTGTCGCCGCACGTACGCAATGTACTCAGCGGCGATACCACCAATCGAGAAGGTGTGGCCGCCCGGCTTTATTGGACGGAAATGTTCGATGAAGCCTTTGTCCGCGACCGCGAAGGAGATGGCATTAACGCCTTACTTAATTACGGATATGCCATACTGCGAGCTGCAACCATCCGCGCTCTGATAAGTTCGGGAGTATCTCCTGCATTCGGCATCTTCCATCGCAACCGCTACAACGCCTTCCCTTTGGCGGACGACGTTATGGAGCCGTTCAGGCCCTTTGTCGATATAGTTGTGTATGAACTATGGAAACAAGGCCAAGCCACCATTAATAAAAAAACAAAGTCGCGGTTGCTCAAAGTCTTGACCTGCGACGTATTGTGCGGCGATGTGATGCGACCTCTTATGCTGGCGCTCTCATCTACTACGGCATCGCTCAGCTCGTACATACTACGCAAATCTCAAGTTCTAACTCTACCACAAATTCCATGACACACAACCGAATAAATGCTTATCATATCATGTGGCTATTCTTATTTTTTGATCTTCCGGTCTGTACCAAGCAGCAGCGGAAGCAGGCGACCAAGTTCCGCAAAGACATCGAGGCTTTAGGCTTTAAGATGATGCAGTTTTCGGTATATGTGTGCCACTGTCCCTCATATCAGCACGCGGATGCCCTAATCGACAAGGTTACACACATCTTTCCCGATGAGGGGAATGTGAAAATCCTCTCGGTGACAGACAAACAATTCTCTAAGATATACAATTATTGGGGTAAGCCCGAAAGTTCTAAGACCTCACGAATTAAAGATTCAAAAATTCCCGTTCAACTTCAACTGGAGTTTTATTGATTTTCGCTGACGTCAGTGCTCTATGGTTCGCAAAAAATGCGTACCTTTGCCACAGAACACAAGCCTACACGGCGTTTTCTATCCCGCGCATGCGCTATATACTCCTTTGTATTAGCGAATTACGCTGCGATAGTTGCGGTTTGATGTAGGATTATAATGATATACAACCACCTACACAGGCGACCGGCACATTAAGTGGTTGCGGTTTGATGTAGGATTATAATGATATACAACTTGTGAAACTCGCTTACGAGTACTTCGGCGGTTGCGGTTTGATGTAGGATTATAATGATATACAACGGAAACTTTAATACATCGCGACCACTAACAGTTGCGGTTTGATGTAGGATTATAATGATATACAACTGGTTCGATAACATGTAAATAATCAGATATGTTGCGGTTTGATGTAGGATTATAATGATATACAACTCCGCAGCGCCAATGCCGATGCCGCAACTAGTTGCGGTTTGATGTAGGATTATAATGATATACAACCTTGTGGGCACAGATGTACTGCATCGACGGGTTGCGGTTTGATGTAGGATTATAATGATATACAACAGTGTGGGCTTGATGCCGCCGCCTTTGCCGGTTGCGGTTTGATGTAGGATTATAATGATATACAACTGCATTGTTGTAAACCTTGGCGCTGTCGTAGTTGCGGTTTGATGTAGGATTATAATGATATACAACTGAACGGAACTCACCGTGAACCTCATTCGGTTGCGGTTTGATGTAGGATTATAATGATATACAACCCACTGGAGCAACAGAACCAAGAGATGTAGGTTGCGGTTTGATGTAGGATTATAATGATATACAACCCTATTTATTTCGGGCACATCTTTTAGCAAGTTGCGGTTTGATGTAGGATTATAATGATATACAACACCAATTGACGCCCAATTCATAACTTGAAGTTGCGGTTTGATGTAGGATTATAATGATATACAACTCGAGATAAATAGGGAAAGCTTCGATTTTAGTTGCGGTTTGATGTAGGATTATAATGATATACAACGCGTGCGCGCATCAGCAACAACAAGATATATGTTGCGGTTTGATGTAGGATTATAATGATATACAACCGCCTGGATTATATCCGCTTCGGCGCTTTAGTTGCGGTTTGATGTAGGATTATAATGATATACAACGAAGCCGTCTGCTTAGAAGGCAGAAACCATTTGACATATACCACGGGGGGTGGAATCCCGGACTACTGAGGACGTGGCAATATATTCAAGCAGATGTAATTGTAATGGGCTTTTGTGCATCACGGATTTATTGCTAATTTTGCAGCGCAATTGCGAAGGCATATTCATAAGATTGTATGCTTCGCGGATTTAAGGAAAAAATGCAGTGATGTGCAACGGCATAGTGCGTATGCACGGCTGCAAAATGTTAGGTTTGTCTGCTATATATTAAGAGTATGAATGATATGCAACGTAAGCGCATAAGGCGCGCTATCAGTGTGTATTATCTGGCTATGGGAATGGTGTTCGCCTCGTGGGCGTCGCGCATCCCGGATGTCAAGGCGGCGCTGTCGCTGGACGATGGCAGCCTGGGGACTCTGCTTTTTGCCATACCGGCGGGACAGATTGCGATGATGGCCATCTCGGCGATGGTGATAGCGCACTGGGGCAGCCGCATGGTGCTGCGAGTGTCTTTGGTGGCGTATGCCGCAGTGCTCTTTGCCATCAGTCAGGCGCCGACGTTCGTGTCGCTATTTGTCGTGCTGTTCCTCTTTGGCATGGCGGCCAATATTCTCAACATCTCGGTGAATACTCAGTCGGTGGAATTAGAGAAACTTTACGGGCGTTCGATATTATCGACTTTTCACGGACTATGGAGCCTCGGCGGGCTGTTGGGCGGCCTCGTGGGTACCGGCTTCGTACTCACCGGGCTGCCGTTATGGGTGCATTATGCCGTGGTGTCGATACTATGCGTGGGCGTCACCCTACCCATGGGGTTACGCCTTATGGACGACTCGAAGCTGCAACATTCGGCCGAGAAGGCCGAGGATGACGGCGGCCGTCACGGATTCGGGCGTCTTGACGGCGTAATCATCATGCTGGGCTTTGTCGCCTTTGGCGGAATGTTCTGCGAGGGCACGGTTTATGATTGGTCGTCGGTGTATATGGCTACGGTGGTATGCCCTCCGGAGGCATTGGTACGTGCCGGATACATTGCGGGAATGGCGGCGATGACTTTCGGAAGATTTGTCGCCGATCGCTTTATCACGCGGTATGATGCGGCTCATGTTTTACGCATCAGTGGCGCAAGCATCGTTGCGGGCCTGCTGATAGCCACGGCTTTCCCGTATCTTGTGACAGCCACCCTTGGCTTCCTGTTGGTTGGTCTGGGTATGTCCACAGTTGTGCCTATATGCTACAGTGCCGCCGGACGCCATCCGCGACTGTCACCGGCAACAGCCATCACCGTGGTGTCGTCCATTTCGTTCATAGGGTTTATGGTCGGTCCTCCGCTGATAGGCCTTTTGGCACAGGCTCTGACACTGCGTGTGGCCTTGGCCGTGGCGGCATCCTTCGGTCTGCTCATCATCGTCTTTGCTCCGGCCGCGGTCCGCTACCGCCGACGGGGCTGACGTCAAATCCGGCACTGCGAAGCATAGCCAACAGCCCCTCAGGCCCGACAAGATGTCCGGCGCCTACCGCCACAAGCACACTGCGGCACCGCATTTCCGGAACAAGCACGGCTGCCCAAGCGCGGTTGCGTGCATACACCATACGCTCGGCGTACGCCTCCCTCATTCCACGAGCAAGCAGGCGTCCTATGGCCTCGAGGTCTTGGCAGCTGTAGGCGGCGACAAGGCTGTCCGAAGCCGCTTGTGCCGCCTCGGGAGCGCGCACCGACTCCATCAGCGCTTCCAGCTGCTCGGCAACGGGCGTGCCCATAAGCATCCGCACCTGCTGCTCGGCGGTCTCGAGGGCACGCACATCCTTGCCCATGGCCGTTGCACGATGTTGCAGCGCAATATCCATCGGTACACCTATCGAGGCACTCGAACGGCGCACTTCGAGATACGCATCAAGCATCGCAGGCTTAAACCGGCCAAGAGCCTCAAGCGTCCTTGCGCCATCCACGCCGAAGGTGGACACATATCGGCACACCGAGTCGAGCGCCGCCGGCGACAGAAGCCGCTGCAAAGTATTGTCACTCGGGGCTATTGCGCAAGCCATAGCCTCCGGCGTAAGCGCCATATCGGAAGACAACACCTCTACATATACCGCCGCTACATGCTCCAGCGCCCCGTCCAATCCGGCCAACGAATCAAGGACATCTGTCCCGGCCGTATGCATCGTTCCCAGGACATACGATGTATGCCCGGCGCCGGCAGGACCGTCCGCCGTCACGCGCCACAGCACCTGCGCCGACGCACCTAAAACGCTCATAGCCACAGCAATGACTATCGCCGCAGCGCGTGCCGTCGCCCCATGCCCCGCATTCCTTGCCTTGGTCGTATTATTCATTTGGTCGGGAAATCATTACACCTGTTTTAAGCACATCGCCGTCATATTCCGGAGAACCGTCCTTGTCCTTAGATTTTAAGTTTTTTGCGTCCCTGTGGCGACACAAGTATATACACGCCGCGAGGTAGCCGTTCGGCATTCGCTTCGGTTTCGCGCAACCCACCGGCGACACGCACGCCACGCATGTCATAGACATCATACATCACCTCGGCATCGTCCGCACCGACATCGGACACGCCGGAACAATCTGAGATAATTTGGAAGTAACTCCATACATTCGCCTTTTTATATCGTTCGATAGACTCTGCAGGCACAAATAACCGGGCTTTACTACTCTTATTGAACACACGATTGCCACACAAAGGAGGCGCTACAGCAGTACAGACCACTCTATCAAGCTCATAGGACGATTTTGTTGAGAACGCATAATCTTCAATTTTATTTACCGAACTACCCAAAACGATTGACGTTAGAACTGTACCATAAAATGCATTGCGGCCTATAGTTGTTACTGAATTAGGAATTGTCACTGTAGCCAGGCTGGAACAATCTTTGAATGTTTCAGATGCTATGGTCTCTACCGAATTGGATATATATACTCTTGTAAGCCCCGAGCAGCCGCTGAAAGCACTTCCACCTATAGACGTCACTGAATTAGGAATATTTACATTTGTAAGCCCCGAGCAGCCGCTGAAAGCATTGCCTCCTATAGAAGTCACCGAATTGGGAATATTTATATTTGTAAGCCCCGAGCAGCCGCTGAAAGCATAGTTTCCTATAGAAGTCACCGAATTGGGGATAACCGCCGAAGCAAGTTCTTTACACCCGGAAAATGCGAAATTACCTATATAAGACACATCACTCGGAATGACGGTATTTCGACATCCGGCAATCAGCACATTCTTTTGAGTATCTATTATCGCGTTGCAATTGCCGCGCGAATCATACGTTCTATTGCCCGATTCAACGTTTATACTTATCAACCCGGAACACCAGCTAAAAGGATTGCTCCCAATACTATTAACCGAACTTGGAATTGTTATCGATGTAAGCCCGGTGCAGCCCCAAAAACCGCCATCTCCAATACTATTAACTGAGCCGGGAATAATTATCGATGCGAGCCCGGTGCAACCCCAAAAAGCATATTTACCAATCCGCTTGATCGACCGGGGAAATGTTATAGCTGTAAGCCCCGAGCAGCCGCTAAAGGCGTATTCATCAATGGTCTCGACCAAATCGGGTATATTAATAGACGATAGTGCTTTGCACATCGAAAAAGCTTCTTGCTCAATGTAAGTAACCCCTGGAGGTAAGGATATCGATGAAAGACTTATGCAGCCGGAAAATGAATTACTCGTAATGCTCTTAATCGCATTTGTAAGCCTTACGGTCTTCAAGTTTGTACAACCGTCAAAGGCGTAATAGCCGGTATAAGTCATTTTTTTACCATAAATCACTGATGTAAGACCCGTACAATTTAGAAAACAGCCAAAGCCCATATATGTAAGGCTATCCGGAAGAACTATACTCTTCAAACCCGTACAACTTTCAAAGCCACTGCTTGGGATGCTCCTTACATTGTCGCCAAATTTTAATTCTGAAAATTTAGGACAGTTTTCAAAGACAGGATACATATACATACCCATTTCTTTGCAGTTTTCGGCATTAAAATACACCGTACTTAGTTTGGTGCAATTCTTGAAAGCACCCTGATCTATACGCTCTATTGATCGAGGAATAGTAACCGAAATAAGCTCGGAACAATTCGTAAATGCTGCGCATGAAATCTCTGTAACCGTGTATGTCTCATTCTCATATACCACATATTCCGGGATGACAATAGCGCCCTTATATGGATCCTTAAAGAACGAGTGACACGTCACTTTTGCAGTCTGTTTGTCCTTATTGAGATTGTAGTATATGCCATCAATATTGCAGTCGACAGCGGACATCTGCGGCGCGGCAAACGACAGCGCGATAAACATCGCCAAAAGGATTATAGCTCGTTTCATCATGATTGTATGTATTAAGAGGTTGTGTTTTGATATTTAACGGGTTACTTATATAACAAATTACGAACGAAAATTCCGGCCACTGATGTTGCCAAAATCACGCCGATACATCCTATCGCAGTCATATCCAACTTCCGTTCCTGCGTCAAGGATTAACGCGCAAATATATCCATTAATTTCGAATACGCAGTAATTTAAATAGTTAAAAATCGTATTTGTCTTTTTTTGAATCGAGGCAACATGCCATCCAAGTAAGCACTCCCGACGGGCCGAGACCAGCGTACGACTTAGTCGAAGTCTCCGAACAATCCGCGGCCACACCCAACGCCCGACCGCATACAATTATCATCAAGGCACACCGACTTTTGCGGCCCAAACCGCGGCAAAAAACATTGGCGGAAAATAATTTTGGTAATGTGCTTAATAATGTGTACCTTTGCACGATTTTTGAGCGAAATAAACGAAATATACAAATTACACAAAGCAACCCCAAACGTCATTATGAACCCCATCAAAAAGACCATCACATTGGCCGACGGGCGCCAGATTACGCTGGAGACCGGCAAATTGGCCAAACAGGCTGATGGCGCCGTGGAGCTCCGCATGGGCAATACCATGCTTCTGGCAACAGTCGTCTCCGCCAAGGAAGCCGGCGAAGGCGTAGACTTTATGCCTCTCCAAGTCGAATACAAAGAAAAATTCTCGGCAGCAGGACGCTTCCCCGGCGGCTTCCTCAAACGCGAAGGCCGCGCCAACGATTACGAAATTTTGACCTCGCGCCTCGTGGACCGCGTATTGCGTCCCCTTTTCCCCGACAATTACCACGCCGACACTTTCGTCAACATCATTATGTTCTCGTCCGACGGCGTAGACATGCCTGACGCCCTGGCCGGACTGGCAGCCAGTGCCGCCCTCGCCGTCAGCGACATACCCTTCAACGGACCCATCTCCGAGGTGCGCGTTGCACGCATCAACGGCGAATTTGTTATCGACCCCACATTCGAGCAGCTCGAACAAGCCGATATGGAACTGATGGTAGGAGCCACCTACGACAACATCATGATGGTCGAAGGCGAAATGAACGAAGTCTCCGAAGCCGACCTTCTGGCAGCCCTCAAGGCCGCACACGCCGCCATCAAGGAGCAGTGCAAGGCCCAGATGGAACTCGCCGAAGAAGTAGGCAAAGTAAAACGCGAATATTGCCACGAAGTCAACGACGAAGACCTGCGCAAAGACGTACATGACAAGTGCTACGACCGCGCTTACGCCGTTGCCAAAGCCGGCAGCGCCGACAAACACTGGCGTCAAGACTCCTTCGATGCAATATGTCAGGAATACATCGATGCACTCCCCGAAGAAGAACGCGACGAGAAAGCACCGCTGGTTAAGCGCTACTACCACGACGTGGAGCGCGAAGCCGTACGCCGCTGCATACTCGACGAAGGCATCCGCCTGGACGGCCGCAAGACCACCGAAATACGCCCCATCTGGTGCGAAACCGACTACCTGCCCGGACCTCACGGAAGCGCCGTATTCACCCGCGGTGAGACCCAAGCTCTGGCCACCGTCACTCTCGGCACAAAGATGGACGAAAAAATTCTGGACGATGTGCTCAACCAGGGACGCGAACGCTTCCTGCTGCACTACAATTTCCCGCCCTTCTCCACCGGCGAAGCCAAGGCACAACGCGGCGTAGGCCGTCGCGAAATCGGCCACGGCAACTTGGCACACCGCGCCCTCAAACGCATGTTCCCCGATGACTTCCCCTACGTATGCCGCATAGTCAGCGACATCCTCGAGTCCAACGGCTCCTCGTCCATGGCCACCGTATGCGCCGGTACCCTGGCGCTACTTGACGCAGGCGTCAAGATGAAGAAGCCCGTCAGCGGTATAGCCATGGGCCTCATCACCGACACCGATTCGCCCAAATACGCCATCTTGAGCGACATCCTCGGCGATGAAGACCACCTCGGAGACATGGACTTCAAGGTTACGGGCACACGCGATGGCATCACCGCCACGCAGATGGATATCAAGTGCGACGGCCTGTCATACGAAATCCTCGAAAAAGCACTCATGCAGGCTCACGAAGGACGTATGCACATCCTCAACATCATTGAGCAGACAATACCCGCACCTCGCGAAGACTACAAACCGCAAGTTCCGCGCATCGTCACAATGATTATACCCAAAGAACTTATCGGTGCAGTCATCGGCCCGGGCGGAAAAGTCATCCAAGGAATTCAGGAAGCCTCCGGTGCAACCGTCAGCATCGACGAAATCGACGAAGGCGGATATATCGAAGTGGCCGCAGCCAACAAGCCCAGCATCGACAAAGCCCTCGAACTTATCAACGCCATCGTTGCCCTGCCCGAAGAAGGCAAAGTATACACCGGCAAAGTCCAGTCCATCATGGACTTCGGCGCATTTGTCGAATTCATGCCCAATCGCGACGGACTGCTCCACATCAGCGAAATCGCTTGGGAGCGTCTCCCCGACATGGAAGCCAGCGGCCTCCACGAAGGCGATACCGTCGAGGTCAAACTTATCGAAATCGACAAGAAAACCGGCAAGTACCGTCTGTCCATGCGTGCCCTCAAACCCAAACCCGAAGGCTACGTAGAGCATAACGGCCGCAGCGAACGTCCACGCCGTGACGGCGACCGCGGCGACCGCCGCCCGCGTCGCGATGGCGAACGTCCACGCCGCGATGGCGATCGCGGAGACCGTCGTCCCCGCCGTGACAACAACCATCACAACGAAAACAACAACGACTGATAATCCCTCATAGAGGCATCAAGCCATACATATCGGAGCGGCTGCCCTCACGGGTGGCTGCTCCGTTTTTTTTCATGCTTGTCAGGCATATAATTCCGCATTAAAAGCCCGGCTATATTCACACACATCGACATGGACATCATCATTGAACCTAAGGAGCCTCTCGACGCTTACAGCACCCCAATTGTTCAACAGGACGGCCAAACGAAACAAGTGCCGCGAGTACGATATGTTCGGAATTGCGCCCAACGGCGACCCTTCGCATCCTATGCACGGCCTTTACAAATTCAAGCGCGGCTTCGGCGGCGAAATATTCCACCAGCTCGGTTGCTGGGATTATCCTATCGACGACGACAAATACAAATGCCTCGCCGCTCGCGAAATGTGCGCCCAAGGGTATTACTCGTGATGAGGCATTTCTTATCGTCAACGGGAATAATCCACAGACAAAAACATCCGTCTTATCTCGATAATACATAAAGCGAGGGACAGCCGCGGTGGCTGTCCCTCGCTTTATGTGACGGCTAAAAGCCGTGTATTGTCGTTATCAGTCAGCGAATTCGATGAGGACGGTATCGTTGCCGATTTGGTCGCCGGGAGCTACAAACACGCGCTTAACGGTGCAGTCGCGGTCGGCGGTAACATCGTTCTCCATCTTCATGGCCTCGTAAACCAAGAGGGTCTTGCCCTTGGTCACCTTGTCGCCGGCGGCCACGTCAATGCTGATGATGCGTCCGGGCATGGGAGCCTTGACTACGGGACCGGTGATAGGCTCTTCGGCAGCGACAGGAGCAGCTTCAGCCTCGGCAGCAGCGGGAGCGGCAGCAGCGGCAGCCTTGGCGGCGGCGTATTCGGCAGCACGACGTTTCTTCAAGAATGGCAGAGCCACATTGGGCAGCAATTCGAGCAACAGTTTCTCCTCGGTATTCGAGGCAAGCTTAGCGCCGCCACAATCGGCCAAAGCGGGATTTTCAGGTTCTTTGTACTTGGAGGTATCGTATGCGTACTCGGTGGCATCGCCGGTGATTTTCTCGCGGAAAGCGGGATCTACCGGCACGGGAGTATGACCGTATTCGCCCTTAACCAGCGATATGAACTGGTTGGACTTGGTGGTGTAGTCGGGATTACCCTTGCGGCGGTCGATGGCCACCATCACTGCCTGGCTGCCTACAATCTGGCTGGTGGGCGTAACCAGAGGCACCAAACCGGCGTCGCGGCGTACCATAGGTATCAGGCGCATAGCGTCTTCGAGAACATCTTCGGCTTTGAGCGACTTCAGCTGAGCCACCATATTGGAGTACATACCGCCGGGAACTTCGGCATTCTTCACCAATTCGTTGGGTTTGGGGAAGCCGAAATATTTCTCGATGGCGTGGCATGCATCGAGCAGCGCTTCTTCGTTGCCTGCCTTGGCGGCTGCAACAGCTGCATCGATTTGTGCCTCGACTTCGGCGGGAACTTTGTCGGTGAGGGGATCGAATTCGCGAGGGAAGTTGTCTTTATTCAGGTCGTATGCTGCGAGGCTCTGACGTGCGCCGCGCAATGCTTCGCGAATTTCGCCGACGGCCTTCATGTCTACGTCCAGCTCGACACCGAGTTTGTCGGCGAAGAGATACACCAATTCGATAGCCGGAGCAGCGCTACCGCCGCCGAACCACCAGATATTGGTATCGAGGATGTCGACACCGTGAAGTATGGCCATAATGCAGGATGCAAGGCCGTAGCCGGGTGTGCAATGCGTATGGAAGTCAACCTCAACCTTGACGTTGGCTTTGAGCTTGGATATAATGGAGGCTGCACGCGATGGCGTCACGAGACCGGCCATATCCTTGAGTGTAATAATCTTGGCGCCGAGAGCTTCCATGGCTTTGGCTTTCTCGACGAAATATTCGTCGGTGAAAACCTTCTTAGGAGCGGGAGCTGCCGGAGCTTTTTTACCGAACAGTTTGGCAAAGAAGCCCTTGGGTGCTTCTTCCTCGGGTGTATCCTCCTTGGGGTCTACAGTATAGCATACGGCTCCGTCGGGCACACCGCCAAGAGCGTTGATCATACGAATAGACTCCTTGACGTTGTCTATATCATTGAGCGCGTCAAAGATACGCATAACATCCAACCCGTTGGTGATTGCTTCTTTATAGAAGCCTTCGAGCACATAGTCGGGATAAGGCACATAGCCAAAGAGGTTGCGACCGCGAGACAGAGCCGACAGCTTCGACTTGCCCTTCATGGCATTAGAGACCGAGCGCAGACGATCCCAGGGAGATTCGTCGAGATAGCGCATCACCGAGTCTGGTACGGCACCGCCCCATACTTCCATGATGTAGAAGCCGGCATTCTCGTACAACGGCAGCAGTTTGTCGATTTCGGACTGGCTCAAACGGGTGGCGAACAGGGATTGTTGGCCGTCACGGAGCGTGAGGTCACGGATTTTCAGTTTACGTTTTTCCATAATTTATGGTTAATGGTTTTTGTGAGGGTAATATGGTATTGGATAATGTTTGTCATTATCATCTAAATGATGTTTCGAGATGACGTTTTGTCATGTAGCGACCCTTGATTACCGTATGGATAAGGTCCGATCAAGACACTTTGTCCTCCCGACACCGCAAAGTTAACAGAAAATATTTGATATGCAGAATTTTTTCTCTAAATATTTTCGCGAAAAATGACTATTTTTGTAGTCCAATAACACCCTTTCGAAAATGTTTAATATTTTCAAGAAGTCATCAGAACCCATAAGTCTTTGGTTTTCAACCGATACACACTGTCATGTAGTCCCCGGAGTGGACGATGGTTCGCCGGACGCGGATACCTCCTCCGAATTGGTGGCGGCGATGTACGATATGGGCATACGCCATATCATCGCGACACCACACGTCACGCAAGCCACCTTCGAGAACAATCCTCAGACACTTGCAGGCCCGATTCAAGCTCTCAAGGATGTATTGACACGTGACGGCGTAAATGTACGCCTCGACCATTCGGCCGAATATCGTATCGACGAATTGCTACAACGGCATATCGAACAAGGCATACTCATGCCTTTCCCCGACAATTACCTGCTTATCGAAAACTCCTTCATTCAAGAGCCGTGGAACATCGAGCAATTAGTGTTTGACTTACAGGTACGCGGATACAAGCCCATACTCGCGCACCCGGAGCGCTACCTATACTACCATGCACGCGGCAACCGCTACAAAGAGTTGCACCGCAACCTTCTTTTCCAAGTCAATATGTTGTCGCTGGCCGGATACTACGGCAAACAGGAGAAGAAAATGGCCGAGGCATTGGCCAAAGCCGGTATGGTGGACTTCCTGGGCACAGATATGCACGGACACCGACATGTAACATGCCTGCGCGAATACCTCGCATCGTCCGAGGCACGTTATCACCGCGACTTACTCACTAAAACAATCAAGAACAACATCTTCGACTGAAAAGGCCGCAAACAAGGGCTGTCATAACCTTTCATAGCCATTATTTCTATGATAGCTATAACAGTAGTTATGGCCATTATGGCCATGATAGCTATTATAGCTATTACGCGATTACTTGGATTGTCCTGACTTTATCATTGGGACACCCAATTTGGTAAGAGGTCTAAAAGTAGGCGT
>ERZ1031078.281-NODE-281-length-17541-cov-4.811106_pt1 | contig 17541 bp, 8 predicted proteins | sample MGYA00518179_ERZ1031078 | MGnify/ENA primary metagenome ERZ1031078 (study PRJEB33719, sample SAMN04261274) | wastewater metagenome | biome: rural village; feature: human; material: feces | host: Homo sapiens | place: El Salvador | collected 2014-01-14 ... | reverse complement strand
TGAAACGCTATGTTCCTGAAATTCTGGACGACTATTTTCTTTAGTGCCGGCATCTTGTCTTCTTCTGTACGGAAGACAAATATAGTCATTTTCAGACTTAGAAACCGCTATAATCTGTTAAAAATTCACACTTGCATAAAACCGGCACTGGAGCCGGAAACTATTCCTTTTTGCCTCCGAAGAACTTATCTATCACAAGCGCTATGGCAGCGTCACCGCTGACGTTGCAGGCAGGGCCGTAGCCGTCAAGGGCAAGATAGATGGTCATCATCAAGGCGCACTGGTCCGGAGTGAAGCCAAGGACCGACTCCAGAAGGCCCACGGAAGCCATAAGGACACCGCCCATCACTCCCGGAGCGGCGACGGCGGCGATGGCCTGAAGCAGGATAAAGTTCATAAACAGGCCGAACGATATGTCGATTCCGCACATATAGGCCACAGCCACCGAGGTGACGGTCAACTTGATGGTCGATCCGCACATATGGACGGTTGAGCAAAGAGGCACGACGAAATCAGCGATGTCCTTGCGGGTGCCGTTCTTTATGGCGCAGTCAAGGGTCACCGGAATCACAGCCGAGCTGGAGCAGATTGAGAATCCCGTCAGATAAGCCGGGATGATGTTCCAGAGGCATTTGAAAGGGTTCTTTCCGGCGACCGCGCCGGCGATGATGTACTGGAGGACCAGATAGCAGATCGACAGGACAACTCCTGTTCCGATCACCTTGACTCCCGAGCCCATCACGGCGGCCAGCTTGCCGGAGGCGCTCATCTCGCACATCATAGTGAAGATGTAGAACGGCAGAAGCGGGATGATCACCTTCTCGATGGTGAGTTTCACGATCTCCCCGAACTCATCAAAGCCTTTCTTCAGTCCGTTGGCACCTGTGAATATGATTCCGACTCCCACCATAAAGGACAGAAGCAGAGCCGTCAGGATGTCGCAGACCGGAGGGATCTTCAGGTTGATGTACGGCTCGAAAGTCTTGCCGTCCACGGCCGATGTCGAGATCTCGCCGACCTGAAGGTAATGCGGAAAGAGTTCGGTGGCGCAGCCGTATGAGAACAGGCCGGCGCCTACCGTGGAGAGATAGGAGATCACCATAACGGCTATCAGCATCTTCCCGGCTCCCTTACCGAGGTTCGCCACGGAAGGGGTCACAAGCCCCAGCACCAGAAGGGGTACGATGAACTTGAGGATCTGGGCGAACAGGACGTTGAATGTCTTGAGGATGCGCACGAGCACATCCGGAGCGATGAGTCCGAGCAGGGAACCCAACGCAATCGCTATCAGAACTTTCGGGAACAGTCCCAGTTTTATCTTTTTCATTTACTCGGTCACTTTGCAGATTACGGAACTAACGCCTTTGATCCTGAGGGAGAGTCCGCCGGAAACCTTCTTGACGGAAAGCGCCTTAGGATCCCCATAAACCACCTCCAGTTTCTTGTAGCCGGAGACCTCGGCGGAAGCCTTCCCGGAACGAGGGTTGATGATCACAAGATATTTCCCATCATCAGAAAACCTTTCATACACAGCTGGATAAGGCTGTTGTGGGTCACTGATATATTTCCAGCCGCCGGTGTTTCCCAAAGCGGGAACGGAGGCACGGAGCGCCAGCAGACCTTTTGTCCACGAATATATTGACGCGGGATCATTGATCTCTTTCTCGACCGTCGGCCTCGAAAGGCTCTCGTCCACCGGCAGGTAAAGTTTCGACGGATCGCAGGTCGAGAATCCTGCGGTCGGGCCGTCGGACCACTGCATCGGAGTCCTTTCCGCTGACCTGTCGCGGCTTCCCTCAACGGCCGGCACACCGTCCATAGACCTCATTCCGATCTCCTCTCCGTAATAGACTATCGGCACCCAAGGCATCGTAAGGAAGAATGTCATCATCACCTTGAGTTCCTCAGGCGTGGATCTCTGGTTGCGGTTCATCCTCCAAGTGTCGTGGCTGGAGGTAGGCATACACGGGAATCCGTGGCCGAGGGTCTTGTTGTACATCTCCTCGAAAGGCACCACGAACGATGCGATCTGTCCCTTTCCGGACTTGTCGAACCAGCAATCCTTAGGCGGATAAATTCCCGTCTCACGGTCGGTGCCACGCTCTGTGTTGTAAACCAGGTCACGGTACATTGTGGTTCCGCATCCGTTGTGGCGGATGATGTCGATGTCGAATCCGCAGGAGATGGACTCAACAGGGCTGGACCACTCGGAAAGGAATATCCTGTCCCGATAGTTCGCGGCGGTCCATGAGAAGATTTCATTCCAAAGTCTGCGGACTCCGCTGAATTCCTTGTCATCTCCCTTGACCAAAGACCATGCGAGGTCGCAGCGGAAGCCGTCAACTCCCTTGTCGAACCAGAACGCTATGATGTTCTTGAGTTCCTGTCTGACCATCCTCGGTCCCGGCGCGTCGTACGACTGTTCCCAAGGCTTGGACGGATCAGGAGACAGATAGCCGTAGTTCAAGGCCGGCTGAACGTCGTAGTAGTTCTTCATATACATCTTGCCGCGCGGATATTCCTTGGCGACCCCTTTCTTCTTCTCCGACTTGCGGACCGCATTCTTGTCCGCGTCTGTCCAAAGGTAGTAGTCAGCATAGTGTCCGTTCCTGTCCCCACCAGCAGACTCGATAAACCACGGGTGCTTGTCCGAGGTGTGGCCGGCCACAAGATCCAGGCAGACCTTCAGTCCTTTGGAATGAGCCTCGTCAACGAGCCTTACCAGATCAGAGTTCGTGCCGAAACGAGGGTCTATCTTATAGTAGTCGGTGATGTCATAGCCGCCGTCCTCGAACTCGCTGCAGAACACCGGGCTGATCCAGATTGTGTTGAATCCCAAATCCTTGACATAATCCAGTTTCGAGCGGATTCCCTCCAGATCACCATAGCCGTCGCCATCGCTGTCCTTGAACGAGGACGGGTAGATGTGATAGACAGCAGCCGAGTCAAGCCATTGAGGATAGGTCTGCGCGCCAAGATTTCCGTCCAGACCGAGGCCTTCCCAGTTGTTGCAGGTTCCTCCGCGCACTCCCATCGAGATCAGTTTCTTGACAAGCTCACCATTCCCGACAGGGATTCCGTAGCACTCTACCGGGATTCCTTTGGAATGGCAGTAATCCACAAGCTCCTGTGTCACATTCGTGGATTTCGGTCTGATCACCAGATTCTTGACCTTGGCGCTGCAGGTGTCGATCATCTCCTTGTTGAACCTGCCCTTCATAAACTCCAACGGGGCGTCAGTCATCGTCGATGCCGTAAGGATGTTGTCCCACCTGAATGATGTCAGCACATAATTGCCTTCGAAGCCGAAGTCGTGAAGAGCCTTTATCGTCTTTCTGATGCCTTCTCCCTCAACCCATTTGAGTTCCACGTACGGAGTGAATCCGCCAAGCTTGCAGGCCTCAAGATAGGTCTCGAACGTAGGGATCCTGAGCGTCTCCTTGTACTTCTCGTTCCAGCCGCACCCTCCGTCAATCCACAGTTCCTGCAACTCTTTCATGGTGTACTTGGAAAGTGAGTCGGTCCCGTTTGTCGTACGGTCAAGTTTCCTGTCGTGCATACAGACCAGGACTCCGTCCTTGGTCATGGCCACGTCCGTCTCCATACCTTTATAGACCGGAATCTTGGCGGCCTCGAAGAAAGCAAGCGAGGTGTTCTCCGGAAATTTGTCAGAAAGTCCTCTGTGAGCCTGAAGGATAAAATCCTGGGCGTTCAGCGAGCCGGCGCCAAGCACCATGGCCGACGCTGTGATGATTCCACGTGCAAAAATATTCATCGCTATTGATTTTTTAGAGTGATGACCGCAGCCCAGCCACCGCCAGGGGCCATCTTGATTTTCATTTTTCTGTCCGAAGGCACAGCCATCGTCACCTTCCTGTAGTCGGAAGCTATCCTGTGGGCGTTGACTCCGTCACGGAAAACTGTCATTGAATATTCCCCCTCAGGCAGGAACCCGAGGTCAATCTCCATCTCGCGGCCGTCCCAGCCGGTCATCGCCCCGACATACCAGGTATCGGCCTTGCGTCTTGCCATAACCACATATTCAGCGACCTTTCCGTCCAGAGCGACGGTCTCGTCCCAGACGGTAGGGATGGCGGCGATGAAGTCGGTGCACTCCTGCTCGGCCATATAGTTGGTCGGAGAGTCGCACATCATATTCAGAGGAGACTCAAAGACAACATATTCAGCAAGTTGGCGGCAGCGTGTGCCTTGGCTCATCGGTTCGGTGCGGATCGGCTTGTAGTTCTTCTTGGTGGCGTTCCGCATCGCTCCCTGGGTGTAGTCCATCGGGCCGGCCAGCATCCGGATGAACGGGATCGTCACATCGTATGTGACCTGATCGACCGAAGGATCGCTCCACTTCATCTGCTCCAGACCATGAACGCCCTCGAAATTGACCACGTTCGGATAGGTGCGCTGAAGTCCGGTCGGCTTGTAGGCCCCGTGGAAGTTCATCAGAAGATGGTACTTGGCGCACATCTCGGCGGCCCTCCTGTACCAATCCACCATCGGCTGGTCGTCACGGTTCATAAAGTCCACCTTGAATCCCTTGATCCCCATCTCGGAGAAATGGCGGCATACGTTCTCCATATCCTTCGCGAAAGGCCAGTAGCCGGCCCAAAGGATTATGCCGACTCCCCTTTCCTTGCCGTAAGCGACAAGCTCCTCAAGATCAATCTCCGGGACGACCTGATTCAGGTCGTTGGCGTACTTGACCGCCCAGCCTTCATCGAGGATGACATATTCAATGTGATTGGCGGCGGCGAAGTCGATGTAGTACTTGTAGGTGTCGTTGTTGACCCCGGCCTCGAAGTCCACGCCTTTGATGTTCCAGGCGTTCCACCAGTCCCAGGCCACCTTGCCGGGACGCACCCAGGACCAGTCAGTGTCGGCGGCAGGGGTGGCGAGTTTCCAGACGATGTCCGAATCGGTCAGCTCTTTGTCGGACGACGAGACGGCCACAACCCTCCAGGGAAACTCCTCAAAAGGCTGGCATTCAGCGATATAATCCTTCCTCGAATCTATCTTTTCCTGCACCATATTGTGCCCGCCGATCTCGGTCTTGTCCGGCACACGGGCGAAATACCCGCTCAATGTCTCCCCGGTCCCCTTTTTATAATTGTAAAGGAACATTCCCGGATAATTCATCAGATCAGCCTCGGTGATCACGACCTTCTTTCCCTCAGGACACTCAACCAGAAGCGGAGCGATGCTGTAGCGCTCGTTCCACTCGGAAAGGAGCGAGTGGGTGTACGGGCACTGGAAGTCATTCTCCAGAATCTCATCCAACGATCCTTTCCATTTTTTATGAATATAAGGAATATAAGCGGTCCTGTCCTCCGGGAAGCGGAAGTCCGCCCGCTCGTCCTTCACGATGAAAGGCTTGTCGGACAATGAGATAAACCTGTAGGCGCAAGCGTCATCATAAGCCCTGAATATGACCTTGAAGCCACGATATTCAAGGGTCATCTCGTTGTAGTTCTCCCTTACCTCGGCCTTCTTGTAGGCCACGGCCTTCACGATCCTGTCAACAGAGCAGGTTCTCGCGCGCCTAAGTTTGGATTCCGGTCCGCCGTAAACGGTACCGTCCGTCAGAGACATCGACAGGCTGGAGTTCTCCAGCAGAAGGACACCATCGTGGGTCAGACTGTAACGGATCCCTCCGTCCGTGGAGATTTCAACCTTCATCCGCCCGTCAGGGGATTTCAGAGTGAAAGCCTTCGGGGCCGCTGACAAGCCAGCGGCCACCGAAAGCAGTGCGAAAAACAATAATATTCTCTTCATTCTAAAGTATAAATGTGCAGGTTACAGGATAGTGGTCCGAGATGAAATAGACCCCATAGTCGTGACCGTTGACAGTGATGAACTCCTGGGCCTCGGCTCCACGGTAGAAGATGTGGTCGATGTTGCCGCTGGCCTTGTTGTAGTCCGGATCGAATCCGTTGAAGCTGATTGCCCCGTCATAGTACTTGGCGTCCTCTCTGGCCGACCACATATATTTAACAAGCGGCTCAAGTCTCCGGTGACGAACACGGCGGCGTTCTCCCCTTTCACCTTCGCCTCGATCTCGCCCACAAGGATCTCGGAGGCCTTCCGGCGAGGCTCGATGTTGAATATCTTGTTCCCGTCAGCGTCCATAATCTCGGGATCGTGGGTGTAGTGGGTGTCGAAGAAATACACTGTCCTGCCTGTGGCCTTGACCTTCAGCTTCACCCACACGCAGCCTCTGACCTGCCATCCGGAAGCCCCGCACGGGTAGTGCACAGGCTTCAGATGATCCTCCTCATTGTAGTAGAACACCCCGGCGTCCAGTCTCTCGAAAAGGGACTTGCGGAACATTATGGCGTTCAGCGGAAGATGGTCGTTGACCACGGTCGGATTCGATCCGTCATATTCATAGACATTGTAAATCTCATATTCAGTGGCGACAGCGAGATCCTTCAGGGTGTGCTTCTTGGCCTCCTGCAAGCCGATGATGTCCGGCTGGATATCGCTGAGCATCGACAAATAGGCGTTTTTCCTGTAGGACCAAAGTTTGATCCCCGAATCCTCCGATCCGTTCCTGACATTGGATGACATCACCTTTATCTCCGTCCGTCCCGCCTGCGGCTGTTCGGAGATCTCGGTCTCGGGCTTGTCGGCCTCCGTCTTCCCGCAGGAAGCGAGGGCGGCGGCCAGCATCATTATCGATAATATTCTTTTCATTGCTCTAATTGTATCTTATGGCGAAATAATCAATACCATTTCCCGAGTCGGTGCCGTCAGCGATGCTGCCTTCGCCGAAATAGCCGGTGTTGGTGTCCTTGCTTGAAGGCCTGAGGCGGATGAACACCTTCTCCTTGCCAAGGATCTCCTGCGGAAGAGCGAAGTCATACTGCTTGAACGCCGGCAGCTGCCAATCCCTCTCCTGACCGTTCACGACTCCGTCCGGAACCACATAGTCAGCGATCTTGTGCCAGGCCGCGTCATCGGACAGATCCCCGGTCTCAGACCAGTACGCCGTCCAGGAATACGGGGTCTTACCCGTGGCTCCGGTCTGGGCTCCGTACGAGGTGAACTGCATAGAAACGTGGCTCGCCGTGACATCCTTCGTGGAAAACTCGATTATCCAAGACTCCGCCTTGTCGGTCGCGTCGTTCCACCAAGCCTTTGACATCCAGCCGTCATAGATCTTCGCGGAAGCCCCGTTGTAGGAATTGTTCTTGCTCCTCGAATCGACCTTGCCCTTTCCGTCACTGTTCGTGCCGGAATAGTCAAAATAATATCCGGTGGCGAATGAATATCCAAGCGGCTCGTCCAGCGAGGCGTCCACACCCTTATGGTTCTTGAAAGGAGCCACTCCAGCCGATGTTCCGGTCCAGCCGATATAGTTGAATGTGGACGGACAATATGTCACGGCCGCGCCTGTCGAATGGAGGAAACGGGCCGTGGCCTGTCCCTCGGTAGGGCGGAAATACGACACTCCGTCCTCGCTTCTGAACCCAGCGGCGTACCTGAACTCCAGAAGGATGTTCGAGAACGTCCTTTCCTTGTCGAAAGCGATGTCTGAATATGCCTGATGGCGGATCTGGTAGCGTCCGATGTTGCCGCACAGGTCGTCATCGTCATTGTCCCCGTACACATAGTTCGGATAGAGCTCGGACACCACGACTCCGGTAAGGGTGCCGGATCCGTAAGGAAGTTTCACTCCGTCCCTGCGGTAAGGGCAGGTCGTGTTGGTGTACGTGTAGATGGTGCTGCCCTGGATGTCCCGCACTAGCCGAGGGTACTTGGAGATGAATCCCTTGCCGCTTGAGAGGGTGTAGGCATCGTTGACCGGGGTCAGGGAGCCTTTCCGGACAGCGAACTCGCAATCCTTCAGCGTCACTTGCGTATAGAGGTCATTGTCTGTGAGTTCCGAGATATACTTCTCTTTCTCTGGAGCGGAGGTGCCGGCCTCGCGTCCGACCACATTGGCCGTCGTGAAGCCCTCGATGACATACCTTTCCGGTTCCAGTTCCTTCCTGATAGTCATCCCCTTGAGAAGCAGGGTGACCTTGTCGTATCGAGAGAATATGTTGTCCTCGACGGTCTCGGCCTTTATAAGGAAGCCATAAGCCGCGTCAAGGCTCTCCACATAGATATCCTTCAAATATGAGGTGTTGTCCGAGCTGGTGGTGGAGAGTTTCTCGTTCTCCCCACTGTTGCCGGATTCCTTGTTTCCGACCACATAGCCTTCCAGCATCACATAGTCATCAATGGTGACAGTCTCTCCGGCACGTCCCAAAGAACGGATCTCGGAGAACGACATCGACTTGCCCAGGCCGTCATTCCCGGTCTTCTGGATGACGTACAAAGTCTGTGAATATTCAGTCCCGAACCCGTCCGTGTAAGAGATTTTCACGGAAGCGGTGCGAAGGTTCTCCTTGTCGGCGTTCGCATCGTAACTAATTGTCAACGAGCCGTCCCCGACAGTGGCGGAGGTGATCCATTTCTGATCGGACGGATAGCTGATGACGCACTCAAGGGATTCGAGGTCAGTGATATTCGTAGAATATTCCACACTCTGCGAGCCGCCTTTGCTTCCGTCAAGGATGAGCGAGCTGGAAGCCAGTCTGAGGCTCGGCTCACGTTTTCCGCTCTGACGGACAACCAAGGTGTCGGTTCTGGAGGAAGTCCGCACCAAGAGTTTCACCATCCTGGCATAGTCATCGTTCTGGTCACACTCGATGCGGAAGGTACAGTCCCCCGTGAAGGCGATCTGACGGCAGACCTGATAGTCCTCCAGATTCCTGATCCTCATCCAATCGACCTCGCCGTCGCAATAGGTGACGAAGCAGTCCTGGTTCGAGAGTATCTGGATGTCTTTCTTGAGGTCAGTCACAACCTTCCCGTCGTTGTACTCCGCCCTGGCCGGGAATATGACCTCGGACTGGGAGATTCCGAATTCCGAGAACTCGAACCTCCCCACGTCATCCACCGTGCAGGCCGAAAAGGCCCACACAGTGAAAAGACTGGCAATAATTGAATATATTCTATTCATATTCATTATTTTACATATTTAACAGCGACAGCGCCGAAACGCATATACTGAGCCTTGGCGTAAGTCACCTGCTCGGTGTACTCACCGGTCTTGAAGTTGATGGTGGTACCATCGGCCGGAATGAGGCGGATGATGACGTTGTCCTTGCCGGCGACCTCGGCCGGGAGATCGATGCAGTATTCATCGAGAGCGGCAGGGAGTGACTTCATATTGGAGGCCTTCGCAGGAAGAGGTCTGATCAAGACTTTCTGAACCGTCTTGAAGTTGGTTCCGTCCGTGGAATATTCCAGATTCCAGTTGACCGGAGCCTGACCTGTGGCATTCTCCTTCATCTGCCCCATAGCGGACGAGAAGATGAACGCAAGTTTCTTTCCGCTTACGGACGCTGTCGAGAACGACCACTGTACCGAAGCGTTGGCCGCTCCTGATTTCCACCAGATGGCATCGAAACGTGTTCCCCTGGCCCTGTCAGTGGCGGTGTCCGGCTTTCCTGTGAAGTTGAGGAACGAGTCGGTCTGGTTAGGCTTGCCGCCGACGCTGCTCATCACTCCGGTTCCGACCGACGGGTCGAATGTGTCTCCGGTCTTATGGTCGGTCGGTGTTCCAGGCCAGAACCACTCGACAAGGGTCTCGCTGAATCCGGTGGTCTTCAATGCGATGTCGCTCAGGTCGATAGGACGGATCTGATACTTTCCGAGCTGCTCTGCGCTGTGGAAATCTGATGTCGAACTCACCACGACTCCCGTGATGTCACCGGAACCCTGAGACACGCCGTTGTCTGTGATGGCCCAAGGAGTGTTGCTGTTCACGAGCATATTCATCCTCGCTCCGTTCGCGTCACGAAGGATCCTGTAGTCGAAATTCTGCATATTGGTGCTGATCCAGGTCGTGCGGACGTTGTTGTAGCTTCCGTAGCAGAAGGCTATCTCCACATTCTTCAGTGTGACAAGCGTGTAGATGTCATCGTCACCGATCTGTGACACGGTCCTGGAGACAGACGCGGCGTTGCCGCTGGACTCAATGGTGAAGCTGTTGGCAGTGAGCCCCTTGAGGGTGTACCTCACCGGATTGTCCTCACGGACGAGGGTGGCGTCGGTAAGGGAGACCTTGACCTTGTCGCCCCTCTTGAGGGTGTTGTCAGCGGCGGTCGCCACCTTGATTCTCAGGCCATATTTCCCGTCAACTCCCTGCAGGTAGTTCGTCGTCGCGGACTCGTTGTAGTCGATTGACGAGGCAGAGAGCATCGGATCCGTGTCCATATTCTCCTTTCCTCCGTCAGCGACAGCCACTGCCTCGAACCAGTCGCCGTCGAACTTATATTCCCCGGCGGAAGTCAGAAGCGCGCGGAGTTCGGCGAATGAATATTGCTTGGTAGGGATGATCTGTGTCACTTTCAGTTCGGCGGACACGCCCTTCTCGGCGAGCTCGAACTTGATTGTGGCCGTGCGCTCGGACTTTATCTCGTTGGCGGCGACATTGAACGTAACGCCTTCCTCTGACATCACGATGTCCGAAATCCAGTCCTTCTGGGCACCCTCATAGGTGACAGAGCTGGTCAGCGACGGGAAGAATGTCCCGAGGTTGGCCTTCCAGGTCACGGACTTGGCCGAGGCGTAGGCCTCAACCGTCATCTGTGTCTCGTCAAGGATAAGATAACCCGCCTCTGATCCCTGGGTGATGGTCGCCGTGGCACGGTAGGTGGCCTCGTCATCCGTGTAGGAGAGGATCAAGGTTCCGGTACGCTCCTCGCCGGTCGTGTTCTCGCCTATGCTGTAGCTCAGCCTGCCGTCCTCGACAGTGAGGCCGGTGATCCAGTCCTCAGAGGCCTCCGCCTTCAGAAGAGACTCGTCCACATTGGACTTGAAGGTGATGTGATCATCCGTGGACCAAGCGATGTAACGCTTGTCCGTGTCCTCGAACGTGATCTTTGGATTGCCGAGCGCGCCATCCTGATTCAAATGAATATAAATGGTCTTGCTCACTCCTGAGGCCGTCAGAACGATGTCCGCGCGGCGGCGGAGCCCATCGTTACCGGTCACATTCAGGACGAACTCACCGTTTCCCGAGCCGTCAGCCTTGTCGAGAGTGGCCCAGTCGGCGTTCTCGCCAAGCTTTGCGTTCCAGCTGCCTTTGGCATAGACCAGCACGTGCTGCTGACTGGCCTTGCTGGAAAGGTTCATAGTAGTGTCATTGACAGCGAGGGTCATCCTTGTCGGAGACTCTTTCTCTTCCTGACAGGAAGCCGCGAAAAGGGCGGCCGCGGCCAGAAGCGCTGTCAGGGCATTCCTAAGTATGGTTGTATGTTTCATATTCATTCTGTGTTTATTATTGTACTCCGTATTGTTCATATTCCTTATTGTCAAGCGCATAGCCTGAGTAGGCCACCTGCACGGCAGGGATCGGGTAATACCTGTGGCAAGGGAGGATGTTGGTCTTCAGTGCGACGGACCGGGTCTCGGATTCCGTGCGCTCGTACCAGGTTCCCCACCTGACGAGGTCGAACTTCCTCTGGAATTCTCCGAAGAGCTCCCGTCCGCGCTCCGCCATAATCTCCTCGCGGATCCTCTTCCAGGTGTGCTTGTCATAAAGCCTTATCCCGGCGCGGATTTTCGTCATATTCAAATACTTGAGGGCTGCGTCCATATCGTCCTGAAGCATACAGTGGGCCTCGGCGATCATCAGCAGGACATCGGCGTAGCGGAAAATCTTGTAGTTGTTGTGGTCGTGGTTGCTCTGCATATCCGGGCACCAGAACTTAGGACCGAGGAACGCCGTCGTCGTGGTGTTCTTCATCGTGTTGAACATCTGGCCGTTCCATTCCCTGACGATTGTCATCGGCCGCCTGAGGTCATTGTTCTCCTCCGCTAGCAGGTTGTTGACCAGATAGTTGTTGGCCTGCGCCGGAGCCCAGCAGGTGGCGTTGTCGCCGAGTTCCTCGATCACGACTCCGTCATATTTGTCGCCGCTCCTTCTGTAAGGCATACAAAGGCAGGCCAGATTGGATGTGTAGTCCAGGCCTCCGGCGGAATAGGTGTGCTGCACCTCAAGGATGGACTCGGGAGTGTTCTTCATCCTGAAAGGGATGTCCGAAAGCGGGTACTGCTCCAGTGAGCCGTAGATCTCCTCGATCTTCCGGCAAGCGTCCAGCGACACCTGCCACTCATTGTTCCACTGGGCCAGCTTGGCGATGAGCATATAGCCAACGGCCGCTCCGACCCTGTTGTCGGCGATCTCGGAAGACCTTTTCAACGGAAGGCTCGGAAGACATTCCTGAAGGTCCTTGATAAGCCAGGCGCGGGTAGAGTCCGCCGACATACGGGGAAGCTTGGCCACCTTCGCGAGGGTCGCCTCGTCAGCGACATCCTCGGTGTAGAAAGGAATATCCCCGAAGAACGATGTCATAAGCCAATAGTAGAAGGCCCGCATAATCTTGCCCTCGGCCGCCAGCGGAGCCTTTACTTTCTCGTCAAGGTTGGAACCCTCGATTCCGGTTATGGCCTCGTTGCAGTAGCGTATTCCTTTGTAGCCGTTGTTCCAGACATCGGCTCCGAAACGCGGGTTCGCCGGCGAGATGTCCAGCTGCGCGTCCTGCGTCGATGATCTTGAATATGCCAGGTCAGTCGCGCACTCCGTGGCAAGCATCATCTTGTAGGAATAGAGATCCTTCATAGGAATATAGCAGGAGTTCAACGCCGCCCTGCACTGCTGCTCGTTCTTGTAGAACGACTTGGAGTTGGCGAATGTGGACGTGTCCTCCTCAAGGCTGCACGCCGAGAAGACGGCCGCAGCGAAAATCACTGTCAATATATTCTTAAGTTTCATTTCTGTCGATGATTAGTATCTGAACTGCACACTGAACACTATGGTTCTCGCCTTAGGGTAAGCGCCCATATCCAGACGCCTCAGCGTGGACTCGCTGCCTGAGGATGAGACATCAGGGTCGAACCCGTTGTACTTTTTCCAAAGCAGGAGGTTCTCTCCGCTGAGGTTAAAGGTTATGTCCTTCAGCCACTTGACCTTCTTGGACATATCGAGCGTGTAGCCCAGCGAGACGTTCTTCAGCCTGACATAGGAAGCGTCATAGACCATCCTGTCGCTCGGCACATCCTTGGACATCGTGCCGCCGGCCCTCGGGTAGTCCGAATCAGGATTCCTGACCGGATGCCAGGAGTTGACCATATACCTGTACTGGTTGGTGGTGTTGCCTCCGGCCATAAACAGCTCCGAGTAGTTGTAGATCTTTCCGCCGAACGAGTAGGCCACATAGACACCGAGACGGAAATCGCCGAAGGTGAACGTGTTCTGCACGCCTCCGTACAGCCACGGGTCAGCGTTGCCAAGATAGACAAGGTCCTTCTGGTCAAGCGTTCCGTCGTTGTTTATGTCATAGTACCGAGGCGTTCCGAGGTTGATGTCGTACTTGTCAGGCGTGATCACCGAGGATGACGTGTAGGCGTGCGTGACCTCGTTGCGCTTGAACTCTTCCGTGTTGTGCCATACCCCGGCGTAACGGAATCCCCAAAGGGCGTTGAGCGGGTAGCCTTTCACGAATCCGTGCATCATAAACGGGTTGTTTCCGCCCGAGTCGGCCACGGAGACATATTCAGAGGTTCCGATGTTGTCCACATTCTGCCTGTTGTGGGACAGCGTAAGGTTCGTGGTCCAGGTGAAGCCCTTCCGTACTATGTTGCGGCTTTCGATGGAAAGCTCGACTCCGTAGTTGGAGGTGTTTCCGAGGTTCACGAAATGGGAGTTGAATCCGGTCTGGGAAGCCACCTGCACCTCCATAAGAAGGTCTCTGGTCTTGGAGACGTAGGCCTCTGCCGTGACATTGAGCCTGCTGTTGAAGAAGGACATATCGGTCGCGACATTGTAAAGGTCAGTCTTCTCCCAGGTGAGGTCCGGGCTTGGAAGCTGCCCCCTGAAATACGCCGCCGCCTGGCTTCCTCCGAATATGTAGCCCTTGGAAGTCGTGGAGAGCATCTCAAGGCTTCTGTAAGCGTCAACAGCATCGTTTCCGGTACGTCCGGCGCTGAGCCTGAGTGAAAGCTCGTCGATCCAGGAAGCGTGCTTCAGGAAGTTTTCCTTCTTGACGTTCCATTTCAAGGCCGCCGAAGGGAAGAATCCCCATTTGTTGTTGGCGGCAAAATTGGAAGCGCCGTCCGCGCGGCCTGTCACGGTGATATAATAACGTGACTTATAATTATAGTTGGCCCTGGCAAGGAATGACATCTTGGTCGTGGAGACGGAAGCGGAGCTTGGACTGAGAGTGTTCTTGTCGGTCACGCCTCCCATATTGTTCCATTTCACATCGTCAACCATATAGCCTGAGCCGGAAAGCGCGAGCCTGTCGGACTTGAACCGGTACGCCGTGAAGCCACCGAGGACATCGAACCTGTGACCTCTCTTTTTCAAGGCGTAGGTTATTGTGTTCTCGCTGGAGAGGGTCATATCATCCCGCTCGTTTCTCGTGGCGTCACCGCCCTCACCCGGATTCTTAGCCGGAAGCGTGCTCGGGTTATAGATGAAACCGTGCTGCTGATAGCTGTAGTAAGAGTTGCTGCTTCTGAGTTTCAGATCCTTTACCGGCTCGATCTCCACATAGACGGAGTGGTTGGCAGAAAGTCTCGTAACGTAGTTGGTCCTCATCGCGATGAGCGCGGTAGGAGGATTGTATGTCGTGGTGACATTGTCCTCGTCATCGGTGATGTAGTAGTCCGTCTTCTTCAAAAGCGGGCTCAGGTACATCGCCGAACGGGTGCTCGTGCCGCCGATGTTCGCAAGGAGCTTGTCCTGAGAGCGGTAGGTATAGGATCCCTTGTAGCCGATCTTCATCCACTTGAAGAGCTGACGGTCAAGGTTGATCCTGCCGGTGTATCTGGTCTGGCCGCTGTTCTTCACGATACCCTCGGTGTCGTTGTAGCCCAGTGACGCATAGTAAGACGCCTCCTTATTTCCACCAGAAAGGGAAAGGTTGTAGTTCTGATAGGCGGCCGTCCTCATAATCGCCCCTATCCAGTCAGTGCCCTGCCCATAGGAAAGCGGATCCGGATAAGGATATTCGGAAGGAGCCGCTCCCGGCACCGCATCCGTGTTTGATGATTGGAACAGAGCGATGTCGTTCCTGTACTGGGCGAACTCGCTGGCGTTCATCAGATCCAGTTTCTTAGGCAGCTGGCTTATGCCGGCCTCGGCCTTGAACGTGATCCTCGGTTTGCTTCCCGTAGAGCCCTGCCGGGTTGTGACGATGATGACACCGTTGGATCCCCTGGAACCATAGATGGCCGTGGACGAGGCGTCCTTGAGCACGGAGATGGACTCGATGTCGGCCGAGTTAAGGTCTCCAAGGTCAGAGACCGCGTCCATCACGCCGTCCACCACGATGAGAGGCTCGTTGGACGCGATGATCGAACGGGTTCCACGGATGCGGATCGATGTGGCCGCTCCCGGCTCACCGGAGGTGGTCATAATGTCCGTTCCTGCGATCCTTCCCTGAAGGGCCTGGTCAACGGAAAGGACAGGCGCGTCCTTCACATCGGCCATCTTCACATTGGTCACCGAACCGGTCAGGTCCTGCTTGCGCACAGAGCCGTAAGCGATGGTCACGGCCTCATTAAGTGTAAGGTTCCTGTCCGGAGACAGAGACACTGAGATGTTCCGGCGTTCCTTAGGGACGGAGACCTTCTTCGTCTCATATCCCATAAACTGGACCTCCAAAGAGCCTCCCGCGGACACATTGATTGAGAACTTGCCGTCGGCGTCGGTAGAGGTGCCGTTGGTTGTCCCCGGCACAAGCACGAACGCGCCAGGCAAAGGATCCCCCTTCTCATCCACGACAGTACCTGTCACAGTGATCGTTCCCTGCTGCGCCTGGGCTTCCGCGAAGACCGGACACAACAAAGCCGCGACCACGAAAATCAGAATCAGTCTAATCTTCATTATGAGTTATTTTTGGTTAAAAGTAGGTATTAATTTTTCCAAGATGGACACACCATCCAGACGACGGCTCCGATGTAGTCCGGAACCAACCGTGATGCAAAATTCGCCAATCGCGGCGGATTGCCCAATACCCGCGCGGCCAAATATAGACTGATTACAGAGGAATATAGACGTTCTTTAATTGATAAATCATTATCTATCAATGAATATAGACGCAGATAACTTATAGGATTATATCGTTTAAAATATAGACCATTAAAGAGCGGTTGCAACTATATTCTTGAGATTTCCGCCTCAAAAACCTCCTTTGGACACACTGCGGAACGCTTCAGTTTAGTCCGGTAGGTATAGACTGTGTTGGGGGAACATTTAAGGAATTTGGCGATTTTTCCGCTCTCCGTTATCCCGATACGGATGGCGGCCAGAATCCTGAGTTCCGTAGGCAAGGTTTTCTCCCCGTTCAGATTGAAGCGGGATTCCTCGGTCATGAGAGCGTTTACCTTCTCGACGAAATCCGGATATATTCCAAGAAAAGTCTCGTCGAAGATGCGGTAATAGTTCTCGTACTCCTTGTACATGACGGACGGAGAACGCAGGGCCTTCATCACTGCGTCCAACCCTTCCGACTTGGCAATGGTCCTGATTTCGTTCCTGGTCTCGCTGATCTTGTCTATGTAGTGCACGGAAAGGGCCATGTACCTGAACACATAGCCGTTGCGGATCTTGTTCGCGTCCACGAGTCTCCTGTTCGTCTCCTTCATCTGTTCCTTGTGCCTGACCTCGCGGCGAAGAAGAGTCAGGATGACCACCAACAGCCCCGTCACCAGACATATTCCCACAGCCAGCCACCGGGCTCTCGACCGCGTCACCCTCTGTACCGTCTCGGTGATGATCAGGTTGGCCTTGCCGGAATCCCCGAGGCGTTTGCTGAAATTACCTGCGATCACGTCCATGAGATTCTGGCTGATGTACCGTTCCGCCTTGCGGAACCGATGATTGTCATAAAGAATCAAAGCCAACTCATACAGAGACATATACGCCCTCTCAGCATTTTTGAAATCATGCACGGCGCTGCGCACGAGCCAGTCGAAACGAGCCTCATCATCGCCCTGACTCCCATGGATTCTGGCAAGATTATACGCCACGGAAGCCTTTTCATGCGGATTATCGCTTCCATTGTAAAGTTCCTCCAGAATGGCCATAGCCGCAAGGGTGTCCCCGCTGTCCCTGCAAAGCTGCGCCTTCATCCTTCTCGCGTAGAAAGAGGTGGAGTCAATAGCCAAAGAGCGCGTGCGGGACGACCTGAGCCTTTGCCGGTAAACATCTTTTTCCTCCTCGGAAATATCGGATGACAGCATGTCCGAACAAAGCACAGCCTCACACTGAATATAATCGTTCAGCAGTTCCGGATCAGCGACCACCAGCGCGGTGTCAAGGCTGTTGAACACAGAAGCCGCCATGTCATCCTCGTTCCTTATGAGAAATATTCTGACTTTCTGGATCTTGGCCAGAAACCTTTGCGAGTCGTCGGAAGCGTACCGCTCCATCAAGCGTTGGTACCTGGAAGAGGAGTCTTGACT
>ERZ1031078.268-NODE-268-length-17934-cov-5.567314_pt1 | contig 17934 bp, 26 predicted proteins | sample MGYA00518179_ERZ1031078 | MGnify/ENA primary metagenome ERZ1031078 (study PRJEB33719, sample SAMN04261274) | wastewater metagenome | biome: rural village; feature: human; material: feces | host: Homo sapiens | place: El Salvador | collected 2014-01-14 ... | reverse complement strand
TTTATCAATTTCGACATGACCAATACAGGTATGCCCGCTTCTTTCGAGACCTCTACGGAACCCGCCGATTCCTGCAAAAAGGTCAAGAAATTTCAAATTCGTCCTCCTTTACGTTACATCCCATTCATCCATCATACGGTAGGGATAAATCTGCTGGCTTTTCCAGAAACGGACCATGTTGCCGATCTGGTCAACCACGCTTTGGTTATTCTGGTCTTTGGTACACATCATCACGCTGCCGAAGATGCCGGACAGCACCGCCACAACGGTCAGCGCCACGTTCCCGGCCAGCAGCCACAAAAGAGCCGCCACCGCACCGCCGAACAGGGAGCCGACAACGCTTTGCAGCAGCTCCCGTCTGCCAAAACCATTGAACAGTTCATTTTCCGCTTTCACCCCGGTAGGGATATACAGGTTGATTTCGTTCATTTCCGCCTCCTATGCCCCATAATAGTAGAACACAATATCTTTGATCTGCCAGATACACTCTGCCAGCACATAAAACAGCACCGTGTTCTTGGCGCGTTTCTTATACTGCGTCTGTTCTTCCTCCGCCCCTTGGAGCCGCACCATGCAGTAGATAAACCGGAACACGGCTCCCGCCCGGATCAGGACAATGACGGCCGTGGAAATATCGTCAAGGGTAATCAAATGCCGCCACCTCCTACTTCATCAGATTTTTTGCCATGCCGACCAGACGGACAGAGTGGTAAATGTTGTTGACCATACCGCCGCCCCCACCGGTGGGAACCATGAATTCACTGAGGAACCTCGGCGTCTTGATGGCAAGCACCAGACAGGCGATGCCCCAAAAGACGTTTAAGTTGATCCCCACATTCATCATCATGCCAACCCCCAGCTTGCAAAGGCTGATCTGCACCATGACCGCCACCGTGGACTGAAAAAACTTGGTCAGGTAGGTCTTGAATACACCCTTATCATTGTCCAAAAGGCCGGTACAGGCGATGGGAAGGCCGATCCGCAGAATCATAATCTCCACGCCCCGCATGAGGAACTGGAAATAGAGGATAAAGTAGCAGATGACAAACACCAGCCCGAAAATAGCGGTTACAAGCCCCGCCGAGGACAGGCCGTTTACCCATGCCTGCCAGTCATAATTAGTGGATGCCCCGATTGCCGTGATAAGCTGGTTCGTCACGCTCTCCGTAATGTCCGCCAGCCAGCCATACATGACTGGAAAGCAGACGGCAACGGCGATTGCCTGCACAAACCGGATGATAAGCTGGGTCGGCTCACTGTCCGGGTCGCCGTCCGTCCACATGACATAGCACTCAAACCCTTTCTTCAAGAACTTCAGGATAATCAGGGACACTCCAAACCCCAGCAGGATTTGAAACAGAACGTCCACCATACTGCCGCCGCTGGCCGCTGTCATGTACTGATCGGCATGGAGCGTCATGGGAACAAGGTCGGCAAGCATACTGTCAATGAACGCCACCGCACCGTTTAACACCGCCACAATCAGCAGCACAAGGATCACTTCCAAATAATCACCTCCCTGCCCGGCGAGATATGCTTTTCCCACCGGGCGCTGTATTCCTTGTGCCTTATTCCTGCGGCTCTGTTTCCGGTTCCTGCGCCGGGAGCGGCGCTTCTTCCTCCGGCTGTTTTGCCTGTTCATAAGCGGAAAGGACCGTGTCCTTGATCTGCTTGTGAAACTCCGGTGTGATGGGGAAACAGATGTCTTTGTATTCCCCCGTTTTCAGCTTCCGGCTGGGCATGAACACCGCCAGCCCCTTTTCGCAGTCCGCCACACGGACGCCGGTGATCAGGAATTTCCCGTCAAGGCATACCGTGGCAATGGCTTTCAGCCTGCCCTCGTTTTCAAACTGTGCCGTGATTTTTGCACTTACTTTCATGTTCGCTGCCTCCTGTAAAAGAATGGGCCGCCCTGCGCCATGCAGAGCGGCCATGCCGGGTGGAATTAACCCTTATAGTCGAAAAGATCCTTGATACGCTGGGTCAGGGTGGGGAGGATCGTGTCATTAAAGAGCAGATACAGACCAGCCAGCAGCAGAGCGCCGACCACAACACTGATAAGGATCTTCAAAGCGGTATCAACGAAGCCTTCACCGCTCTGACTCGTTAAAGTCTCCCTGATTTTGCCCTTGGCCTGCAAGCCCTTGGCATAGCCTCTGACTGCCAGATCGTTGACCTTTGCGGATACCTTGTTCATCATGTTTTTCATAGTGTTTGTTCTCCTTTTTGATTTGAATTTTGTTGGGATATAGAAAAACCGCAGGCTTTCCCTGCGGATTCTCACGGAATGGATGTCCCGGCTTACTTGTAGTAGCCGATGATAATATTTAGGGTGGCGCTGCCCAATACTGCGCCAATGCAGGACACTACCGCCACCACAATGCGGTTGTTCCACTTCTTCTGATCCATTTCATCAGCAGCGGAACGCCTGATACAGAAATAGATGATCAGCAGCCCCGCCACTACCGGGGCAAGCACCATCAGCCATGTGGTGGCGTCCTGAATGAGTTTTTCCGTGCCTTTGGCAATCTGGCTGTCGGAAATACCCGCCGCATACGCCGTTGTACTGTTCGCCAGCATGAAAAGGGCGGCTGACCCGGTTACGGCCGCCGCTTTTAATTTTTTGATTCCATTTTTAATCGTCATCTTCACTCTTGTCTGAGCCTCCTTTTTTGTATCCCTTCAGGGATGAAAACATTGCGCCCGCCTGAGAAGCAAACGCCTGTGATTTTTGCTGGGCTTCTTTCAGCTGCAAGTCCTTGGTGTAATACACCCAAATATTCCACAGCGGGATTTCCCCTGTCTTTGGGGAGATGACAGGCCGCGCCGCTTCTCTGGCCTCCCGCACCTTCCGGTTATGCTCCGGGTCGCCCAGCCCGCACATCCTGTTAAAGTACCACTGGGACAGATCGGGGGCGGTCATCATGGCAGGGTGCGCCCTGCTAATTACGATTTGATGTGGGCGGGAGATCCGCCGTATCTCATCCGTGGTCAGCAGTTCCCGCGCCACAAGGCTGATACTGTGGGAGCTGCTTGGGTTCACATACCGCCCGTGCTGGCTGGATAGCTGGTAAGCCGAGGTGGTGTATTTGCCCAGCTTGTCGCACACGTCCTGCAAGGTTTCCTTATCGTCCGCCTGTAAATAGATCCATGTCTGGCAGTTGGATTTGACGATGGCGGCGGTTTCCTTATCATACTTCTGTGTGAGCTGTTCAAAGGACTGCAAAAACAGATTGAACCGCACCCCGCGCCCACCGGCCACGGTCAGTTTGTTGGTAAAGTCGTTCAGCTTCGTAAAATTGCCAAACTCATCGAGGACAAAATTGACCCGGCGTTCCAGACGGCCGCCCCGCATATCCGACTGCCGCACCAGCAGTTCATAAAGCTGGGACACCATCAGGCTGGCGATTGGATAATAGGTGGTTTTTTCGTCCGGAAGGATCAGGAATAATGCCTGTTTCTTCCTGCCAATGTCTGCGATATTGTAATCGCTCTTATGGGTGATTGAGTAAACCGAGCGGGAAGTGAACAGCCGGAGCGTGGTCAACGCCGAAGTGTCAAAGCTGCCCTTAGTACGGCTGGGCGCCACCTCCGCAATCGACATGAGCGCCCGTGCCGGATGATTGCTGTCCAGCTTCTTCATGTACTCGCTCATGGGGGACTTGCCGCCCACGGATTTGCTCATTTCGGCGATAAACCAGTAGACGTTGGTCAGGTTCTGGTACTGCGGCCGCTTGGCGTTATCCACCACCACACAGAGGATTGCCGCCGCAATGGTGGACTTTTCGCCATTCTCCCAAATCTTCTCGTTGGAGGTGTTGTCGCCCACCAGAATGTTGGTGATGTCCCATGCGTACATCTCCGCACGTTCCATATCCTTTGCTTTTACCGCGTCAATGACCGGCTGGAGCAGATTGTAGCGCGTGCTTTTCTCCGGGTTCTTAAAGTCAAGGCAGATCACCTCATAGCCCAGCTTTTTGAGATACCCCGCCGTGTAGTCGTACAGCTCTGCCTTGGGATCGCTGATCACCAGACTTTCCCCAGCCAACGCAAGGGAGCAGATGGACTGAACCACCAGACAGCGTGTTTTGCCTGATCGGGTTGCGCCGATGGTCAGGGTGTGGGTGTCGTCCCCGATGCAGTACAGGGTTTCCCGGTTCCCGTGCTTCTCCATACCCACCACGATTCCGCCGCTGTCAAACAGCTTATTGGGGTCAGGTGCGTCTTTCCCTCTATCATCGGTGGGTTTGGGCGGTTCCTCTTGGGGGTTATCCCGGTTCGGTTCCTCCCGCTTTAGATCAGGAGCCGTAACGTCATAAGATACCGTTTCAAAATTTTCATCCTCCTTTTTCTCATTCTTCTTTATAGAAACAGGCGGGAGGGTGTCGGCTGTGTCCTGTTCTACATCCTCCCGCCCGGTTTCCCCGTAGTCGGTTTCTTTTTTCATAAATGGCAGATCGTCATACCCGGTTTCGAGCAGCATTTTGATGACCGGGTTTGCAGGGTCGATGTCCTGTGTCCGAAAGGTCTTGCCCTTTTCCTCCTCTTTGAGCCAGCGGGAGGAACCGTGCTGGAACTGGCCGACCGGAGCCGGTGTGCAAATATCCCCGGCCACCTTGATTAAATCGCTCTGATAGGGCCGGTCGTTCTGCACCCAAAAGAGGACACAGCACAGGCAGATAAATCCCTCAAAGGACAGAAACATCAAAAGCTGCTGGCGCTGGGTAAACAGTCCGGTCATGCACCGGAGCAGCGGCACAAGGGTCAGCGTGTCATACTGTCTTGACAAAAGCCCGTGGAGCGCCGCCGTAAAGAACAGATTGAAGATACTGCCGATTATAATTAAGGCTGTGCTTAAAATCAGTTTTTCCTTTTTCTTCATCGGCTCATGTCCTCATCCGGCTCTGCCGCAGGCTCTTGATGATGTGCCAGCCTTTCCTCCAATGCCGGATAGAGCGCCGCCAGCCGTTCCAACGTTTCCGGCTTTGCAACGCCCCACACCTGCCCCCTTGCAATCGCCATACTGTCCCCGTCCGCGGGGTGAAGCAGATGAATGGTATCGCTGTGCTTGTAATCAGGGCGGCAGCCGGGGCCGTGGGTGCAGAGCCACAGTTGGTTCAATGGGGTACGGTATTCCGGTTTCAGGCACTCATGCCGCAAGATTACCCACTGTTCCTCATAAGATTTCTTCCGGCTCTCATCCTCGCTATCCATTCCCGTGAGCAGACGGTTCCCGTCTTGGCTGACCGGATAATACGAAGGTTCGAGCGGATGCGTAATAAAGTAGGCAGGGATTCCGTTCTCCCTTGCAAATTCCACCTCTCCCTGCATCCCCTCACTAAGCCTTGTTCCCATTACCCACAGTTCCTCGGAGTGGGACAGCAATTCCAGCCCCAGCTTTAAGCCCTGTTCCCGCTGCCCCGGGATGGTGTCGTTACACCACTGGCTGAAAATAATATGCGGAGCCAGAGCCAGCACGCCGCTTTCTGCCGCCAGCCTGCAATATTCCACCGTATTTCGGATGTTGGTATCGTAATCCCCACGCAGGGGACTTGCGATATAGACCTGTTTCAATCAATCACCTCCAAAAACGAAAAAACAGGGCGCACACCCCACCATAAGGTATACGCCCTGTCCTTTTCTACGCTATTTTTCTGTCACTGTAATGACCTTGACTTCTTTCCCGATTTTTTCGGCATAGTCAATCGTGTGCTTCGTTCCACGGCTTTTCCCGTCCCATATGGCAAGAACCATATCCGCCAGTTCCACCATTTCATCATTCCTTTTCAGCGGAGCCGCTTTGCCGAACCTTGCATAGTCCGGCTTGAACACCTTGCTTTCAATCCCATGTGCGGCGGCATACCGCTCCGCCACGGCGTCAATCCCTTTGGCGCCGCCGCTGATGATCAAGCCGCAGTCTGGCGGGATATAAGGGGAGAGGTCAAAGGCAGTAATGGAGCGGGAACCGGCAACCAGAACGCTGACGGTCTTTGCCCTGCGGATCACAAGCGTTCCCTCCGAGCAGTCCACTTCAACATAGCCGCCCGCCAGAAAGCCGCAGTCTGCCAGCCACTTTCCCTGCAGCCGCAGTTGCGGCGTGAGTGTGCCTTGCTTATCCTGCACCCCATAGATTTTTAGTTTCCGTGTATTTCTTTCTGTCTCGTTTTTCTGCAAACTTATCCTCGCATTTCCTTATTTTTCGAGGACCGTTCCATGAACAAACAAGCCCTTGCTTCATGGCTCGATTTCATAGCCGGTTTCTTCATTGAAGTCCGGTTCAAAGGCATCGTCCTGTGCCAATTCGTCCTCCATATCCTTGGCAGCCTCCAACTGTACGGCAAGAAACAGGGCGTCAGGCGCGTTGACCTCCGGTATCCGGCTTTCCTCCGGCATACAGTGATTGTACTGAGAGACATATGCCCGAAACCGGTGGTTCAGGGTGGCGTACAGGCTGTCCTCTGAAACAATAAGCGCCTCCGTTTCCCCAAATACGTTCTTCAGCTCGTTCAGGGGGATTGCGCTGGATGTCAGATCATAGAATAGGTACTCTCCATGCTTCTGGCCGAAATCCATCGCCGCAGGCGTCATGTAATTATCCGCAACCGCTTCATGGACCGCAAAAAGCATCTCGTGCTTATCCTGTGTAAAACAGATCCCGTTGCGGATCGGCAGCGTGTCTATCACATCGCCCTGCGGCGTCTCAACCGGTGGCTTGCACTCTCCAAAGTAATCCGACAGGGATACCCTGCCGTCCCGTTTTATATCCTCCATCTGCTGCATGATGGCCGCTTCCGCACGTTTGCAGGCTGCCATCTTGCGCTGGAGGATCTCATACATAGGGATGTCCTTCGTGTTCTCGTCATAGCAGAGCCAGTCGCCGTCCTGCTCTGCCATGCTGACTGCCTTGGGAGACAGTTTTTTCTCGGCGGTTTCCTTTTTTGCCATAACGCCGGTATGTTCAATTCCGTTTGCGTCCTTGGCAATAATCATGTAAATGTTGAGGGCGATTTCCGTACAGGTGTTGATGGTTCCCCATATGGACTCGCCTTGTGGTGGTTGGTGCATACTTTCAGCCTCCTTTTCTTTTTAGAATAAAATTCTATCACTTACCTGTCAAGTGACAGTATATAAAGTTAAAAAACTACCATACAATATATCTAAACCAATCAAGTGGAGGATATATTTTATGGCTACAAATAAAAGGGTATTTACCCTGCGTCTTGAAGATGAAGTCTTTGACAAAATCGGGGCTTTGGCAACCGCTGAACACCGTTCCCTGACGAACTACATTGAATATGTACTGCTGAAGCATATCCATGAGGTGGAACAGGAGCGGGGCGTCATTAAGCCCGATCCTGAAAAAGACAATGACTGACGGCTCCGCAGACAGGATGCGGGGCCGTTTTCTTTTCCCCATCTTCCGTTATATTATATATTGCTTTATGTAGTAGTGCAATCGCTTTACCTCAAATAATTTATGCTTTTCGTTGCAATAGGTAAAATAATATGGTTAGGAGGTTTACGATGCCGAATAATCATATTGCCTTTGAAAACAAAGATTATTATATCGAATTGGGGTTGAACATCGCATTTTACCGGAAACGGGTAGGGATGACACAGGAAATGCTGGCTGAGAAATCGGGTATCAGCCGTTCTCATTTGAGTGCCATTGAAGCCCCCAATATTATCAGACCGTTTTCCATGGAGATCCTGTTCAATATTGCAAGGGCTTTGAATGTCGCCCCGTGCAAGCTCCTTGAGTTCAGGGAGTAAAGGCTTCGCCACAAATGGCGGAGCCTTTTATCGTTCCAGCGTATTCTCGATCTGGCTGAACAGCTTGGTAAAATCAAAAACACGTTCCTTTTTGGAAAGCTCCGGCACAATATCCTCGATCCGGTCGATCAGCGCCGCCACCGAGTCCATATCGTCTTGGTTCAAGTCGTTGTCTATGGTGCGCATTTTGACCAGACCGGAATGGAGGATTTTCAGCTCTGTCTCGGAAAACAGCTTCTTCTCATCCACAAGGCCGCTTCTGAGGGCAAAGTCCTCAAAGGCGGCCTCTTTGTTGTAAAAATACCGGCGCTGGATGGCGGCGTTCCCATGCTCGGTGTCCTTGCGGTAGGTGGACAGCACATATTCAAAAATCGGGTGATGCTTACACGCCAGTACAACGCCGTTATGCTCGTTGATCCTTACCGCACCGCCCTGTTCCTTTCCCGCCAGCGCGTCATCGTAAGGCTTATCGCCACAAATGCCGCAGGCAATGGCGGTTGTCTTTGCAAGGCTCAAAAGTCTGGCGATCTGCTTCTCGTCTACCTCCACAAAGGGATTTTTGATGATGGCGTCCTGCTTGGAATAAAAGGCGACAGGCTTATCCCGGTGGTAGATGTCCGCCACATAGTCCGGGGAGGACGGCGGCTGGATTGAAAACCCTTTCTTTTCAACGGCTTCAAAATAGGCTTTATAAAATTCTGTTTTACTTTTCATCGGTCACACTCCTTATTCATTCTCACGCTGGAAACACTGGCGGGGCGACAGCTCCGGTTCTGTGGGGAAATGGCTTTCCATCTTTGCCATGAGCGCGTTGATCCGGCTCTCTGCGGCGCTGTCCAGTTCATTATCCAACATAACAGCCCTTGCGCAGCAGGACACCAACAGCCTCAGTTCCTCCGGTGAAAATTGCAGGGAGTTTTGCAGGGCAAGGCCGCTGCGCTCCATAAAGCTACTCTGCGCCGTCACCGGGTCATAGAAATACTGTTCCCGGTAAAAACGACGGCGGTTATGCCCCGGCGCCGCTTTCTGGCAAGTGACAAACTCATAGCCAAAGAGGGCGGTCTGGCGGCACAGCAGCACCACGGAGGCACTTTCAAACACCTTGTAAAAAGCCCCGTTTGTCAGGCTGACCGGCTCCATCCGTTCCATATCCCCAAAGGGCGGTTGCACATGGCAGTCAAGCGCCCCGCGGCTTTCCCCGGCTGCCTGCTCCAAAGTCCGCGCGTTGTCGGCGTCATAGGCTTCGTAGATGATTTCCCCATCCCGTGTGATGACGCACAGGAGCGGCTTACCGGCGTAAACCTCGGCGGCAAGGTCGCCCTCCGGCATGGTTTCCACCCGGAACCCCGCCTTGCGGAGCCGCCCAAAGAAGTCCTGTAAAAATTCCTGTCTTGTTTTCAATTCACTTCCTCCGTTTCATCAGCTTTTTATAAAAATGCCACGCACAGTCGGGCGGCCTGCTCCCCATGGTGCAGCTTGGCCCGTCCACGGGAAACTGATAAGGGCAGCCCCGGCATGGGTGGCCTTGGGGGTATTCGTAAAAAGCGGTGTTGCCCGAACCGGCAACACCGCAACCATTGTAATATTGCTTTTGCTTGGGATACACGGTTCTCCTTTCCGGCTCTGGATCTCCCTGCCGGAAAGCGGCGGGGTCAATGCTCATAGCCTTTATCCTGATATTTCAGGTACAATTCCTTTTTTGCCTCCTTGGACAGATCGCCGCCAGCTTTCAGCATATCCTCAAACTGCCGGTCATTCGTGCCGGTCATATTGGAAAGCATGGAGAGCGTTTCCAGCAGCATATTTTCCATATAGAACTGCCGGCGGCGGCCTTGGTACTCGGCAGATCTCATTTCCCCATCCAGCCGGTTCAGGGTCTTTACCATGCCTAAAATCCGGTTGGCGATGATTTTGTCGGCCTCTGCACTGAATTTCTCTTTCATTGAGAGCAGATAATCCTCGCTCCCGCCATAAAGCAGGACCATCTTCATTTTACTCTGCACATAATCCTCTTTCTGCTTTTGCAGCGCCGGGACATTCTTCAGCAGGAACCGCACCAGTGCGTCCACCTGTTTCCTGACCGCAGGCGGCAGAAGCTGATAGGTGATCCGTCCATGCTCCGGCAGGGCGGACTTGATTTTGAACACCCGGTCTGCTGTTTCCTCCAGTACCGTATCCTTAAAGTCAAAGGTATCGGAAATTTCATCCTCGGCGTCGTATTCCGCCCGCAGCCGCTTATACTTTTTCGCTTCGAGCTGCCGGATATAGCTTTCAAAATCGTCCACCAGTTCATCACCCAGCCGCCTGATTTCAGCGGCGGCAAGGTTCTTTTCTTCCCCATATGCCCGGATTTTATCGGGGAAGGTGTCCTTTATCATCTGCCTTCGGATGGCATTGGGGATGGCAGGCGGGGTAAACGGATTTTTTACCCGTGAGGACGTATCCCAAAACACCACATGGATATGCGGATGGCCTTTCTCCTTATGGAGCGCACACGCCCATTGAAGCGCACTTGGGGCGATCCCGTTTTTCTGTGCGATGGTAAGGATATGGTTTTCTATGTACCTCTGCCATGCCTTTTGGTCGGTCAGCAACAGTTCCTCTGCGGTAGCCTCATCAAAGGAAACCACGCTGCGGTACATGGTAATGTGCTTCTTTGAGTTCTGATAAACCAGCCTCGCAATATCCCGCCAGTCGGCAAATTCGGTCACTGTACCCGGCGTGAGTTTTCCAAACAGGCCGTGGTTCATGCCCTCATTTTTTGCAACCCTCGGCCGGGTAGCAATATAACGGATATGGGCATAATTCTTGCTGGCTGTGCTTTTGTAATTGGGGTTTTTGAAACGCTGCTTATAGACTAAGATGGAGATAGGCCGTCACCTCCCGTCAGCGTTCCCAATCCTCGTCCTCCGGCATCTCGTATTCCTCATCTTCGGCAGCTTTACACGCACGGGTGTAATTTTCCATTGTCATCCGGTATCGTTCAGCTTCCTCAATCAGATACTTCACACCGGTGGAAGTGCTGGGCGGGCCGGGAATATATTGCTGATAATACTGAAACCTGTCCTGTCCGGTATCCTTTGGGGGAGCCAGCATATCCATAAATTCGTCATATCCATAGGGGCAGTTCCTGCGGATCTCCTGACAAGCCACATTCAGCCCGGTCAGGGTATCGCCCTGTTCCAGCTTGGACAGCACCAGCGCGCCTACCGGTTCCTCGGCGGCAAGCTGTATCTTGATTGTCTCCGTGCCGCTTACCGGCAGCTTTGCCGCTTCTGCAATAATGCCGATACTCGCCAGATGATCCCGCAAATCGTAAAGACTGCATGGCAGGGTAACAACCAGCGTCCCGCCTCTGGCCTGATTTTTAATCACTCCTGTTATCACAAGCTCCTCCTTTCAGCGTTCCATCCCGTTTTCTTCTGCCCCGGCTATCTCCATACTGGCGTATAGGCGTTCCATCCGATCATGGAGTCGCTGCGTCTTTTGATACGCCTGATCGTCCAGCTTCAAATTACCTGTCTCCGGCTCTATTACCACCTCCATCTGGCCGGCGGCGATATAGCAGGCGGTACAGGCCAGCTCCATATAAGGATAGCCCAGCCGGGATATATCAAAGGGCGTCACCTTGCATTTACTCGTCCACGAAAAAAGGTTATGGGCAATATCAATAAGCTGCTGGGAAGTCTCATCAAACCCTTTGGTCAGGCGTTTGACTTTTGCAAACTCAATCCCGTCCACCGTGACACATTTCCGGGCGGCCTCGTAGATCTCCGGGTCATGGGACAGAAGATAAAAAGCCGCATGGTAGGAACAGTCCAGCGTCCTGTTTCCCGCCAATGCGGCCAACTGTGTATAACGTTGTGCGTGTGACATTCCATTTCCTCCTGTCTTAATATTCTTCCTCTGGTTCAAATTCAAAACTGAAAAAATCAGAGAATATCTGGTCGATTCCATATTTCTCGTCAATTTCTTCCCGGTACTGCTCAATCAGTTTCAGTTCGTCATCATCCGGTGTTTCGCTCTCTCCTGTGCCAACGGAATAAGCCGCTATGCTGACATTGACTTCTGTTTCGTCCTCGTCCTCCATCAACTCCTGATACTGGTCGCTTTCTTCCAATCTGTCACGGTCACAAATACCCGGCACCAGAAAGCAGATATAATCATGATCCGTGCGCACCTCCACCTCTGAAAAATTCAGGCTGCGGCTGTCGAGCCCCAATGTTTCCATGGCCTGCTCTGCTTTTTCCCCTGTCAGTTCCTCATAGGCTTCCGCTGCTTCAGGAAACTGTGCCATACTAACCGGCTCCAAAATCTGCATATCTTCATAGGTCTGTACAAAGCCGTATGTCAGCTTTTTATAATCGACTTCCTCATTTTTGAAGTCCTGACTGAAAATCCGGTATGCCGCTTCTCCCGAATAGCCGCCATACTCCATATCCCCAGCCTTGATTTTTGCCGCAAGCATAGCATGGAGCATGGTTTCATCGGTCGTAACACCCTGAACCCGCATACTGTCATGTCCCGCCCATGCGTCACATGATAATAAGATATAAATATCTTGTGCCATAAGCACCTCCTACAATTTGTCCGCAAGCCTGCGGAGATTGTCCGTGTCCTGCAAAAAGCTGTTAATTTGAAAATCCTTTTTCTGCATATAATCCACGCCCAACGTCACAGCCTCGTTCAACATCTGGTCAAACTCGTCCTCCGTGCCGTCATGGGCCACATTCATTAGCACCTTAATCAGCAGAAAGAATGCCGCGCTGTCCAGCTTGCCGGACTTCATCAGCATTTTGGCAAGGCGGTTGGTCTGCTGTTCCATGACCGCCTTAATATCCTCGATGTGGTACACAGACGTGAACTCCTGCCGGATAATGCTGGCGATAAAATCCACGTCCTGCTTATGCCCCTCAATGTTCAGCCCCTTTTCCACAAACTGCCGCACTAACTCTGATGTGGTCGTGTGGTTTGCCGCCGCCAGTTTATCCAGAGCCTCCAGCATATCCGGGGCAAAGTTGATGGAGCGTTTCACGCTCTTTTCGGGCATAACAAGCCCCCTTTCTAAGCGGTTCCATCTGGAACCCTCCCATATAGGAGAGAACCCCGTTACAGGCTTTGCCTGTAAGCTGTTTTGCTGGCGGGTGGAACCCGCCTATTCCTGCCTTAACAAGCCAATCTTCGATTGGCTGCAAAATCTACGATTTTGGTTAAGTAGCCCCCACCGCAGGCGGTGAGGGCTGTTGGTCGCTCCGCTCCCTAAAAGAGCGAAAACAAAAGTCTGTCCCTGCCACATCAATAGTGATCCAGAAAAATGGTGGCATATCTGCAAATGCGCTTTCCGTGGGCGGCAATCAAACCCAATACCGCAAGTCCGGCGATGATACCGCCGCAAATCCAAACTGCTTTCATGTACAATCTCCTTTCACCGTTCCCATTCGTCCTCCTGTGTGAGCTGCTGTCCATGCTGCCCCTGCAAATAGACGAAATCAGGAGCGTTATCCTGTTTTCTCGCTTCTTTTAAGATGCTGGAAATGACGGCGGCGTCTGCAAGGCGGAACTGCTCATCCGCTTTTCCACTGTCATATTCCTGTGCATAGAACACCATCAGGTAATCCAAATCAACGATTTTGGAGTCCATGCCGTTCTGTACCGCTTCTTCAAAACTCATGCCGTAGTAGCGTTCCACCTCGCTTTTTTCCCCGCCGCAGCCGTGCAGGATCAGCCCCTCCAGCATTTTTCGGATTTCTGTCTGCTTTTCCTCGGAAAGCTGGCAGACAAATACCGGCCTCATCGCTCCACCGCTTTCTCCGGCTGTTTGTCATCGGCCTGCAGCATTGCCCGGAATGTAAGCAAGTCCTGATTGAAGTCCTTGGTCTGCGGCGTCTGGATAAAGCATTTGTAGCCTAAATCCGTAAATATCCCTGCGGAGATCTCCGCCTGTGCCTGCCCATGATTGTGGGGCGTCCCGTCTGCCAGCTTGCCGTCTACATCATTGTCATAGCAAAACACGATTTCCTTGATCTCCGCGTGGAGCTGCAAATAGCGGGAGAGCGCCTTATCCGACAGGCAGCCCTCCGATACCCGGTGATCCTCCCGCCAGTTAATGCTATGCAGCTTGCACAATGTAGCGTGGCTCATAGCGTCAATGGGGGCCTCAAACTCATATACCCGGTTGGAACGCCCCTCCATGGTAAAGCCGTAGGTCTTGTCTGAGTTCTCCACATCCTGCCGGAAATGGCTGTCGGCGCTGGGGGCGCGTAAGGCGCAGTATCGGGGTTTCCCGTTCTCGTCATAGCCTACAAACGCACAGTTATGAAAGCTGTATCCGCTTTTCTCCGTTCTGGCTCCGTACACCTTGTCCTGCTCGATCATGGCATAGACGATTTCCTTATCAATGCCACGGGTGCGGGTCAGATAGGCAATCGTGCGGTCAAAGCTCTTGTCTTTTTCCGGCAGCACCAAATCGCCCCTCGGCTTTTTCTCCACAGGCGGGATATAATGCTCGGTCTGCTCGTAGGCACGGCAGTTCAGTATCATCTCCGCCGCGCTTTTGAAATCGCCGGCGCCCATATATTCCTGCACAAAGTCCACGATATTGCCTTTCGACTGGGTGGCAAAGCACTGGTAGCCCCGCCCATGCTTAAACAGGTACAGGCCGCCGCTGTGCTTGACATGAACCGTATTCCGGTCGCCCTTTTCAATCTCAAAGCCGTGCTGGACGGCAAAATCAATCAGGTTGGTGTTATAGATCTGCCGCATCTGTTCCTCGGTAAAGGGCATTTTTCTTGTCTGTTGTCTCGTATTTGTCACCTCCACTCTAAAGCAAACCGCCCTGCAAGAGAGCAGGGCGGTCAGCGTTCCATATCTTCCTCCCAATCCGGGAGGTCGTTCACATTTTCAACAATGTGATTCGGGTCACAGGGGACAAATTCATATCCCTTGAAGTTCTCCAGCAGCTCCCGCATGGCCTGCGGAAGTCTCGCCTTATCTACATGAATATCGTCCGTCAGCGTGGCGGTATAGCCGTACTCATAAGCGCCATAGGTATCTTTGAGAAACCGCTGTACCTCCTCCTGCATTTCCTCAAACTGGCTGATACAGCCATAGCGGATCAGGAAGTCCGTGGCACAATGCTCGCCGGAGGACTGTAAATCCAGTTCCAGCAGGGCGATACACAGTTCCCCGGTATTCTTGGACTGCACCACGCCGGGGAGCAGCACATAGCCGCCCGCCGTCTCCCGGCCAAAGGTTTCCGTGCCATACACCTCGAAAACTCCTTGGTGCAGGGCGTTCAGCACCGACTTGGCATAGGCTTTTTCCTCTGTGCCATAGTCCGCCTGAAGGCGCTCATAATTGACTTTTGGCAGCACGTTAGCGTTAATATAATCCACATAAAGATTCATGGGCTCGTAATCGGCAGGGGCTTCCTCCTGCGGCATCTGCGGCCTATCCTTTTCCTGCTCCTGCGGCTGCAAAATGTAGAAATCATCTACACTCGGAACCACGGCAAGGGAACGCCCGTTGTCCCACTTCATATGGAGCTGCCCTTGGTCGTCAACGTGTTCCACCGTTCCCCGAAGTCCGTCCGGCATATCCCTTTCTCCCTCCATGTGGTCAAGCTGAATCCGGGTTCCCACGGGATATTTCTTCTTGATCTGCTCCACCTGATAGGGTTTTAAGAATCCCTGCATAATTCCTCCTGTTCCGCATGGTCAAATTCCATGCCCTGCTCCAAAGCAGCGCTTTCCGGCTGCCCCATAGTCAGCTCCGCTTTATGGATAATGCTGTCCAACAGACCGGCGCTGTCACGGCCAGCCTCTTTCCCAGTCTGGATGGCAAGGGCGCAGATCAGCCTCGTTTCCTCCGGTGTAAACAGCGGAATACAGTCCTGCTTGAAATATTGCAGCAGCTTGGCTTCCTGCGCTTCCATGCCAAATAACCCGTAACCGGACAGGTGCTTTTGAAACATCTCCCGGTCTGCCACAGGCTCCCTTGTTCCATCCTTATGCAGCGCAAAGCAGCACAATCCTTTCTGTACCGCCTTTTGTGCGTCCATTGGGCCAATGCGCTGCACATCATCGGCGGTATAGCCATAATCATGAAGCCGGTCATGCTCCAGCCGCTTGATATATTCCTCTACCTCCATGGGCTTTGCGGCCTCCCATACAAGTCCATGGGCGGCAAGAACCGCACGGGCAAATTCCTGTTGATTCTCTACCCAATATTTCGTGCGTTCCACTGTACCGTACCGCTGACCGATGGACTGCCAGTTCTGCTGATATTCCTGATAGGAAAAGGTTCTGACATCGTTGGGGCTTTTGAATACCACCTCCGTATATGCAGGGTCAAAGGAATGGGTGCAGAGATAGTCAAGGTGCTTCTGGTAGTCTATTTCCACAATATCCCCAATCAGTTTTTTATCATCGCCCTCCGCACGTTTTAGTTCAACCCAAAAGGCTTTTACGTTTTCGTCTCTGCTCCCTCCATAGTACAGCCATGTGTTGGCGGCGTAGGTATTGCGGATATAAACATCTCGTTCCGGGAAACACCACGTCCCGTTTTTCCGGGTGAGCCAGAAAAAATTGCGGTAGCCGCCCCGATCCTCGGCAGCCTCCCGCAGCGTTTCCACGTCATACTTAAAATCGGTCTGGTAGAAATCCGTGTTATGCTCCATGATTTTTTGCAGGGTGGCGATCACATCCACATCTACAAAAGCGGCGTTGGGTCGCAGGCTGTACCCCTGTGCTTTCAAATTCTCCCGCAGTTCCGCCATGATTTCCTCCCGTGAGCCACGGACAGAGGTTCCGTTATAGCGGTTCTTCTCCGCAAATTCTGTCCCCATGTCCACGGGAACAAGCCGCAGGCCGTCCTCATGGGGGAGGACAAAATGGAAGGTTCCCTCCGACTGTTCATCCTTGGGGGAAACCCCATCAAAGACCTGCCGTAAATCGCCGGACATCGTTTCCGGCGCCTGCCTGATTTCATGGATTTTCTCACGGGGCATAATGAGTTCCCATAGCTCGTAATCATTCGCACCCCATTTGGAGAGTGTGTTAATCTGGCTGTATTCCATAGCTGTCCTCCTGTTCCGGCTGTACCCGGTCAAAAATCAGGTCGGGGATATTTTCCTCCACCTTTTCCATGACAGCCTGCAATTTTTTCTCATCCTCATAGCTGATCTCATCATCGTTCCTGCCACGGAACACACAGGCGTCATGGAGCGCCACCAACTCCTCCTTGGTAAAAAGCTGGTTTTCGTCGATCAGACCGGCACGGAGGGCAAAATCACGCTTGGCGCCCTCATAATTGGTTTCATAGTAATGCCCCCATGTCACGCCGGTATGGTCATAAGTGTATTCCCATGTGGTAAAGCGCACTTCATGATCCTTGGTCATCTTGGCGGCAAGCAGGGCATCTCCAAACTGGGAAATCAAGCGGTAATCTCTGATTTCCGCAAGTTCCAGCGGGGCCGCATCAGCGTACAGATCATGCGCCTGTTTCATATCCAGCAGCAGGCTATGGAGTTCTTCCCGCTCCGTAACCAACGGATTGTCCTCCATATACCGCATTGCGCCGCCTGTTTCAAATTTGCCAGCTTAAGGTCGCCGCAAAGGCTTATTCCGCAAAGTACAAAAAAAAGAACCCCGGTCCTGCCTATGCCTGGCCTATGGGACTGTGGTTTTCTGTATTCTTTGCTGTTCCGCTTCTTATAATTCTGTGCTATTCCTTTATGAAAAGAGATGTCTACGGTGGAGTCGTAAGCGAATTCTCACTCAAGGCATACAAACAGATGTTTTCCCCGGCTTACGGTGTTGTTTTCCTAAGAACGCTTGTAATAACGGTAATAGCTACGGTAATTACAATTCTTATTTCCCTTCCGTGCGGATACGCAATGTCCCGCAGCAGACACCAGACGCTTCTTCTTATTCTTGTAGTTGTTCCGTTTCTTACGAACAGCCTTATAAGAATTTTTGCATGGATGACTATTCTTGGCGACAACGGAATGCTCAACATGACAGGAAAATTTTTCTTTGACCTGTGGCACAAAATATTCCCCGGAGACGGAACAGCGGTTTTTGTTCCCGGAAAATTCATGTTTACAAAAGGCTCTGTAATTCTCGTAAATATTTACATGTATCTGCCATACGCCATTCTGCC
>ERZ1031078.265-NODE-265-length-18023-cov-16.460318_pt1 | contig 18023 bp, 17 predicted proteins | sample MGYA00518179_ERZ1031078 | MGnify/ENA primary metagenome ERZ1031078 (study PRJEB33719, sample SAMN04261274) | wastewater metagenome | biome: rural village; feature: human; material: feces | host: Homo sapiens | place: El Salvador | collected 2014-01-14 ... | reverse complement strand
AATCTTAAAACATTTGCATGGTACAAAAAAATATTGTATTTTTGTGAGCACTAATTGAATGTACTAAGTAAAAAAACTAATTTATTAATATACAAAAACAATACTATTATGGTAAGTTCTAACATTCCACAGGTTAAGCTGGGTATTATCGCCGTAAGCCGTGACTGTTTCCCTATCGCGCTTTCTACTCAGCGCCGTGAAAACATTGTAAAAGAATACAAAGGAGAAATCTTCAACTGCCAGACTACAGTTGAGAATGAGAAAGATATGCTCAAGGCTGTCGCCGAGGTAAAGGAGCAGGGCTGCAACGCCTTGGTGGTCTTCCTTGGCAACTTCGGTCCTGAGACACCAGAGACACTTATTGCCAAGAACTTTGATGGTCCTTGCATGTTTGTTGCTGCTGCCGAGGGTGATGGCGACATGATCAATGGTCGTGGTGATGCTTACTGCGGTATGCTCAACTGCTCTTACAACCTGGGTATGCGTCATCTCAAGGGTTATATCCCAGAGTATCCAGTTGGTACAGCAGCCGAAGTGGCTAAGATGATTGCCGACTTCGTTCCTGTAGCTCGTGTCATCCTCGGTCTGAAGGGCTTGAAGATCATCACCTTCGGTCCACGTCCTCAGGACTTCTTCGCTTGCAACGCTCCTATCAAGGGCTTGTACGAACTGGGTGTAGAGATAGAGGAGAACTCAGAGCTTGACTTGCTCGTATCTTACAAAGAGCACGAGAACGATCCACGTATCGACGACGTTTGCAAGGATATGGCAGCCGAGATGGGCGAGGGTAAGTACTATCCTGACCTGAGCCGTCGTATGGCACAGTTTGAGCTCACATTGCTCGACTGGGCAGAGAATCACAAGGGTTCTCGCCAGTATGTAGCCTTTGCCGACAAGTGCTGGCCTGCATTCCCAAGCCAGTTTGGTTTCGAGCCTTGCTATGTCAACAGCCGTCTGGTAAGCCGTGGCATCCCTGTAGCCTGCGAGGTGGATATCTATGGTGCTCTTTCTGAGTACATCGGTATGTGTGCTTCTGATGATACAGTGACATTGCTCGACATCAACAACTCAGTTCCTCAGTATATCTACGATGAGGATATTGTTGGCAAGTACGACTATAAGTTGACAGATACCTTCATGGGCTTCCACTGTGGTAACACACCTCAGTGCAAGATGTGCTCTACACGTGCCATCAAGTATCAGCTCATCCAGAACCGTCTGTTGGAGAATGGTGGCAAGCCAGACTTCACACGTGGTACTTTGGAGGGTGACATTGCTGCCAGCGACATCACATTCTATCGTCTGCAGTGCGACTCTGAGGGCAACTTGCGTTCTTACATCGCTGAGGGCGAGGTGCTCGATGTTCCTACACGTTCTTTCGGTGGTATTGGTATCTTCGCTATTCCAGAGATGGGTCGCTTCTATCGTCACGTATTGATCCAGAAGGGCTATCCTCACCATGGTGCCGTAGCCTTCTCTCATGTAGGAAAGACACTCTTCGAGGCCTTCAAGTTCCTGGGCATTAAGGACATCGCTTACAACCAGCCAGCAAGCTTGCCTTACCCAACAGAGAATCCTTGGAAATAATTTTGGTCTCAACTTTCGCAAATGGGGAAGTTGAATAAGTTAAAGGGCGATTGCTCATTATCCGTAAAGGAAATGGCAATCGCCCTTTTTTATTCTTTTATCAGTTGTTGTACTTTCGTTTCAGCTGTCGTATTTTCTTCCTGCTGTTATGCTTCTGGCTTCAGCTGCTGTGCCATGTTGAGAGCAGCCTTGCGGCCATCACCCATGGCGAGGATAACAGTAGCACCACCACGCACAATGTCACCGCCGGCATAGATGGCTGGCTGTGAGCTCTGCATTTGCTCGTTGACGGCAATGGTGTTCTTGCGGCCTAACTCCAGACCTTCGATGCTCTGAGGCACGAGAGGGTTAGGACTCACACCCACAGCCACAATCACCTGGTCGCACTCCAGCTTGATGGTCTCGCCTGTAGCCTCAGGACGGCGACGTCCGCTGGCGTCAGGTTCGCCAAGCTGCATCACGTCGAGGATAACAGACTTCACGGCTCCCTTCTCGTCGGCCTCATACTCCTTTGGATTATGCAGTGTGAGGAAGGTGATACCCTCTTCCTTGGCATGCTTCACCTCTTCCAGACGGGCCGGCATCTCTGCCTCCGAACGACGGTAAACCAATGTTACGTTGGCACCTAAGCGCTTGGCTGTGCGGCAGCTGTCCATGGCAGTGTTGCCTCCGCCTACCACAACTACATTCTTGCCTAAGTTGATAGGGGTATCTGTATGAGGATTGGCAGCGTCCATCAGGTTGACACGGGTGAGATACTCGTTGGACGACATGATGTTGAGCGCATTCTCGCCAGGAATGTTCATAAAGTTGGGCAGACCGGCTCCCGAAGCAACGAAGATGCCCTTGAAGCCCTGCTTCTCCAGTTCTTTCACACCGATGGTCTTGCCCACGATACAGTCGGCAACAAACTTCACACCCATCTTCTGCAGGTTCTCTATCTCTACATCCACGATGGCGTTGGGCAGACGGAACTCAGGAATACCATATTTCAGCACACCGCCAATCTCGTGCAGTGCCTCGAACACAGTGACGTCGAATCCCTTCTTAGCCATGTCTCCAGCAAAGCTCAGACCCGCAGGACCCGAGCCCACTACAGCCACCTTGATGCCGTTGGCAGGATCCTTCTCTGGGATGGATATGTTTCCGCTTTGGCGCTCATAGTCGGCAGCAAAGCGCTCCAGATAACCGATGGCTACGGCTGGCTTGTTCATCTTCAGGTGTACGCAACGGCTCTCGCACTGTTTCTCCTGTGGACATACACGTCCGCAGACAGCAGGCAGGGCAGAGGTGTTCTTCAGTACCTTGGCGGCAGCCAGGAACTGACCGCGCTCTATGTTCTTGACAAACGAAGGAATGTTGATGTTTACAGGGCATCCCTCCATACAGGAAGGTTTAGGACAGTCCAGGCAGCGCTTGGCCTCGGTGAGAGCCATCTCCTTGGTAAGACCGATGTTCACCTCCTCTGTACGGGTAGTGGCACGGTATACGGGGTCGAGCTCAGGCATCTTCACACGCTCTATGGCTGTACGCTCCTTGGGTTTCATTGAGGCACGCAGTGCCTTGCGCCACTCTGCGTCACGGTTGGTCAGCTCTGCCACGCTCTCGTTGGTAGGCTCCACATCCATTGTCACGTCTGTGCTCTCTTTCTTCTTGGCTGCTTCCACAGTGGCGAGATGTTCCTCGAAGTGTTCCATCTCCTCGCGCTCCACATCCTTGAAGGTTCCCATGCGCTTGAACATCTCGTCCCAGTCTACCAGGGCACCGTCAAACTCAGGACCATCGATGCACACAAACTTGGTCTTGCCACCGATGGTGAGTCGGCAGGCACCGCACATACCAGTTCCGTCCACCATGATGGTGTTGAGCGATACATCTGTAGGCAGGTTGTACTTCTGTGTCAGCAGACAGCAGAATTTCATCATGATAGGAGGACCGATGGCGAAAGCCTTGTCGATGTGTTCCTGCTGGATGAGTTTCTCCATTCCTACAGTTACCACACCCTTCTCGCCATAGCTGCCGTCGTCGGTCATGATGATCAGCTCGTCGCTTGATGCGCGTACCTCATCTTCCATGATGACAAGATCCTTGCTTCGTCCGGCTATCACCGAGAGAACCCGGTTGCCGGCAGCTTTCAGGGCTTTGATGATAGGCAGCATAGGAGCTACGCCCACACCGCCTCCGGCGCAGAGCACTGTTCCGAAGTTCTCTATGTGGGTAGGGTTGCCCAAGGGGCCTACCACGTCGTGGATCTCATCTCCCTCGTTCAGGTTGCAGAGCTTGGTGGAGGAGAGTCCCACTTTCTGTACTACCAGTGTGATGGTGCCTTTCTCGATGTCGGCATCTGCGATGGTCAGTGGCATTCGCTCACTGTTGGCATCTACTCGGATGATGACAAAGTTACCAGCCTTGCGGCTTTTGGCGATCAGAGGCGCCTCTACGTCGAAACGATAAACCTTCTCGGAATATTGTATTTTTCTGATAATCTTGTTCATTCTGTTTCTTTGGGTTTTTTAGTTGGTTTGGGTTATTATTTATGTTTTTGTATTCGACTGTTGAGCTTTATCAAGTTCTAACTTCCCTTTACTTCTCTAATAATTTTCGAAAGGGACAACTCATTTAAAAGCAAAAGGATAACGTTGGCAGCATTTCTGCAACCAATGTTATCCTCGTACTTCATATTGTTGGCCAGCAGCGTTGCCGGTCAGAGAGTCTGTGAAATATGACGAAACTTTTTATTCAAAGTTCTTGTCGTCGAGCATCTCGAATCCGCAGTATGGTACCAATACCTTTGGTACGCGGATGCCCTCAGGAGTCTGGTTGTTCTCCAGGATAGAGGCTACGATGCGTGGCAGAGCCAGAGCTGAACCGTTCAGGGTGTGGCAGAGCTCTATCTTCTTGTCGTCAGCATGGCGGTAACGGCAGTGCAGACGGTTGGCCTGATAGCTCTCGAAGTTGGAAACTGAAGAAACCTCCAACCATCGCTGCTGGGCGGCACTCCATGTCTCGAAGTCGTAGCAGATAGAAGAGGTGAAGCTCATATCGCCACCGCAGAGACGGAGGATGTGATAAGGCAACTCCAGCTTCTTGAGCAAGCCCTCTACGTGGTCGAGCATTTCCTTCAATGACTCGTAAGAGTGACCAGGCTTGTCGATGCGTACAATCTCTACCTTGTCAAACTGATGCAGACGGTTCAGACCACGAACATCCTTACCGTAGCTGCCAGCCTCGCGGCGGAAACAAGCAGAGTAAGCGCAACGCTTGATAGGCAGATCCTTCTCGTCGAGGATCACATCGCGGAAGATGTTGGTGACAGGAACCTCAGCAGTAGGGATGAGGAACAGGTTGTCGAGGTTGGCATGATACATCTGGCCTTCCTTGTCAGGCAGCTGACCTGTACCCAGACCCGAAGCCTCGTTGACAACGTAAGGAGGCTGTATCTCCAAGTATCCGCTCTTGCGTGCCTCGTCGAGGAAGAAAGCCTCCAAAGCGCGCTGGAAGCGGGCCATCTTGCCGATATATACAGGGAAGCCTGCACCGGTAATCTTTACACCCAGGTCGAAGTCTACCAGGTTGTACTTCTTCAGCAAGTCCCAGTGGCAGAGTGCGTCAGGACTCAGGTTAGGCTTCTCGCCGCCTTCCTTTACCACTACGTTGTCTGCCGCATCCTTACCCTCAGGTACCTCGTCGCATGGTATGTTAGGGATTTCGAGCAGTACATTGGTCATATCTTGCTGAGCCTTCTCCATGATTTCCTCCAAGGCCTTGCCGTCTGCTTTCAGATTGGCAACCTTTGCCTTGGCGGATTCTGCTTCCTCTTTCTTTCCTTCCTTCATCAGAGCACCAATCTGCTTGGCAAACTGGTTGGCCTGCTGCTTGTTGGTGTCCAGCTTCTGCTGGGCTTCACGACGGATCTTGTCGTACTCCAAAACTTTCTCTACGGCCTCGCGCGCATTAGGAAAATGCTTTTTCTCAAGACCTTTAATTACACGTTCAGTCTCTTCGCTGATAAGTTTAAGTGTAAGCATAAGATAACTATTTATAAATTGATTTACTATTTGAAGGCAAAATTACAAAAAATATTTCTTATAGCACAATAAAAGGCGAGAAAAAGTGAATGTTTGGGTGGAATTAAACGTGTTTTTCGTTAAAAAAGCAGAAAGCCTGCTCTCGATAAGAGAACAGGCTTCATATGTTTGTTTGGAATAGTTTGTTTACTTTTTAATTAAGCGTCAGCTTTTTTAGTCTTCTCAGCGTAAACCTCTGGAGAGAGAACAGATACTGTGCTCTTGTCCTTGCGGCCCTTGTGGAAGTAAACGATACCGTCTGCCAAAGCATACAATGTATCGTCCTTACCCTGAGCTACGTTCTCACCTGGGAAATGCTTGTTACCACGCTGGCGAACGATGATGTTACCTGCGATGATGGTCTGACCACCCCAGATCTTAACGCCTAATCTTTGTGAAGCTGATTCACGGCCGTTCTTAGAACTACCAACACCTTTTTTATGTGCCATTTCTAATTCCTCCTAATTTTAAGCGATTACAGATTTGATTGTTACCTCAGTGAACTGTGCACGGTGACCGTTCTTCTTGCGATAGTCCTTGCGGCGCTTCATCTTGAAGACGATGACCTTGTCACCCTTTACGAGTGGGTTCACTACTTCTACTACTACTTTCGCACCCTCTACTGTAGGTGCACCGACTGTCACTGCGCCGTCTTTGTCAACGAGCAGCACCTTGTCGAATTCAACAGTCTTGCCAGCTTCTACATCCTTGATGTGATGTACGAAGAGCTTCTTGCCCTCCTCTGCCTTGAACTGCTGACCGTTAATTTCTACGATTGCGTACATTTTTTATTTTATAAACGGGTTTTTCCGCGAGGCGTCTGGCTTCGTGCCAGCTCTTTTTCGAGCCCCAACGAACTAAACTTTTCTGTATTTATTGCCCTTTTCTGGGCTTTCGGGGTGCAAAATTACATAATATTTATCGAATAACAAATCTATCTGTGCCGAAATGCCTCACTTTTAAAAAGATTTAACGTATAGGAGAGAATTTTCCTTGTTAAATCATTCTGTTTATTTATTAACTATCTTACCACAACGCAATCTTGCCTGCAATACCCAAATCAAGAGTGGCTGTTGCGATACCCAAAGCTTGGAATACACGACTCATTGTTGGCAATGTGATAACACTTGTACCTTTCTCCAACTTTGAAATTTGAGCACGCTGCACACCGATACGTTCACCAAGTTGTTCTTGCGTGAGGTTTTGTGCCAATCGAGCCTTGCGTATGGCTTCGCCTACAATATAGGCGTTCACATCTTCTTTGAGCTTGGCTTCCATGGCTTCGCGCTCTGGTGTACCTCTTTTACCCCAAAGTTTATCTTTCATATTGTCTGCTGGTATCAATTTCATCTGTGCCATAATGCTATTTATTTTTATTATTAAAGTACTCTTTTCTTATTTCTTCTGCTGAGCTTTGAATGGCTGCGCATCCAAAAAGGCTTGTGTTTCTTCTGTCAACACCACTTTTAGCTTGTTGATGCCCATTTTGTTTTGAATTATGGTACAAAGATAACGATTTGTTTCCAAACAGCGATACAAAATTCGGTTTTCGCCAAATCAGACCTTATTTTTAACACTCTCACGACTTGATAGTATCAGATACGTAATTTATTCACTCTTTTATTTCCCTAAATTTGAAATTCAAAAATAGGGAACCTTAATTCCGTAACACTATTGTAAAATAAACCTTTTAAGTACCTGGGCAACAAAAAGTTGCCCAGGATTTTGCCATGTCGAAGAATTCACTTATCTGAGTCCACTTGAAAAAGTCTAAAATAGTATTTTTTGTCTTTGCAACTTATTGATAATCAATAGCTTATTTTTTGTAAAATTGACTTTTTCAAGTGGGCTCCTTACTGAAGTTTCGCAAGTGGTTTAAGTACGGGCTGAAGGCCCAAAAGCTCCTATTCCAGGGTATAATAGTAGTCAGCAAGACACCCTGTAAGGACAAAAGCTTTGTATATTAGGAGTTTTAAAGCTTTTGCCCTTACAGGCGTATTGGATAATTTCAAACGCACAGGTCGATATTTTTCTCGTTTATCTGCTAATAGTTGGAACTGAGATGCTGATTTTGTAAAACCTCGAGATTTTTTTTAGATGCCTTGTGCAAAGATCTCTCAGCTTATTGCTTTTGAACGGATTGTCAGAATCTCCATCTTCCTTAGGATATATAATGATGCACGGAACAGATGGAGTCGGTGAGTCTTCGTCAATGTCTTCATATCCTAACTTTCTCAAAATTATTAGATCACGACTATAGCCACTCAGTTGCCTAATGACGTAATTGTCAAGCGTCCCTTTCTCATATTTGGGGATATATTTGGTATCCAGTATAGCATTGAAATGTTTCGACTTGTATAAAAAGTCTGGCAGTCCAGTTACTCCCCGATACTGGTAACTGATTTTCTCTCGATAAGCTTCATATAACAAGCCATACACATAATGTTCGTACAGTAAAGACATATCGAGCACAAACGGCGTGACCCTATTTTCCGTGGCTTCCACATTTGAGAGACTATAGTCAAAATGCTTTAATATGACCTTGGCCAATCGCATGGCTTCCGCATATTCCCGATAGAGTTTATTGGAGCGTATCTGCCCAATGGAATTGATGTTGATGTCATCGCTCACATATTCAAATTTCGATAGTGCTTTCGTGACCATCTGGTTGACTTTTGAATATACTACATTATTGCGATTTATCTTGGCGACAAATCTCTGAGAGAGGACGAGGGCTTTCTTTATCAGTCTGTTCTCTGGGGTATCTACTGAGTAGTCAGCGTATTCGCAATAAATACGGTCGTATCGTTTTACGGCGATATTGATGCGTTCGTTTTTGAGCATCTTGGTATGCCCCTTCACCTTCTTAAGGTTCTCTTGGCGCAGAACATATCCTTTTCTTAACGACTTGATTCTGTTTACCACTCCTATGAAATGAAACACGATAAGTGGACTAACAACACTGCTCAATGCAGGGGCTACAATGGCAGGCTTCTCCTGATCAATGGAATAGATTTTGGAAAACGAATCCACCGCAAGGTCAGAGCAGAAGCATGTCATAAACATGCGCAGGAAATCTATTTTCTCCATTCCTCGTTTTGCCGTAACCACCAATGCTTCTTGCTTGTCAATCCATTCTGCTCCAATTTTGAATGAGGCATAGTACCCCCATGCACTATTATCCATAGGCTTATCCCATTGAATGAGTTGAAGGTTATCGTACCTTTCGCTTTTTTCAACGGGTAAGTCATTTTTGCATAGTTGTTCGTGTTCTTGGAGTTGTATCATTCTATTCGTCTTCTTCGTCTATATAATCTTCGTCCTCATCGTCTACTATCTGCACGGGGTGGAGGGACGCCCAGGCATCGAACGCCTTTTCTTTCTCTTGGTCGTTCACGGTCAAGATGCCGTCATTGATATATTCGGCGATGAGCGGTATTATTTCAAATTCCACCTTGCATTGTAGTTCTTCTTTAGAGGATGCCATAAAGTAGCTGTGGCCCACCATCAGGTCGTCAATGCATAAGTCGCCACACAGATGTTTTGGGTTTGTGATGAAGGCTTTGATATTGTTGAACAAGTCGATGGCTATTGCTTTCAAGTCATCGTTGCCCAATTTCTCATAATGTTTGACTATCACATTCGGGTCAGACTTTAATGTCACAAATGCAAAGCGGCGACGGAGGGCATAGTCAAGCATCCCCGTACTTCGGTCTGTTGTGTTCATCGTGCCTATGATGTACAGGTTGCTTGGCACGCCAAACAATGTTTTGGAGTATGGTAATGTCACTTTTATTGGGTGATTACCTTTGTCTCGTTTGTCCGCTTCAAGCAATGTAATCAGTTCTCCGAATATCTTGGAAACATTTCCTCTGTTTATCTCATCAATGATGAGTACCACTGATTTGTCTGTCTTGGCATGATATTCATTCTTGACCGCTTCAATGAATGCCTGAGCATATTGCTGCCAATTGTTCTCACATCCTTTTCCCAAGGCTTGAGCCTTGATTTTCTCAATATTCAGTGGAGACGGAGAGTAACTTTCCTCACGTTGGCTTGTAGAGTTTGTACTTCTACTGCTGACGGTCTTGTTCCCTTCATTCCACCATACATATAACGACGATTTCCCGGTTACCGTAGGTATTTCCCGACGGTTCTCAAATCCTTTTATCTTTTGCAGGTAATCATCAATACACTCTATAATATCCTTGCTGTCATCGGTCACCACTGCGTTGCATGCTCGTTTGAAGATGCCGTCTTCGGGCTCGTAGGTCACGCCAAGACTTTCGCCATTCTCATTCGACTGAACGCGAGGTTTCAAACCTTCGACGAAATCCTCATAGTCAAGAGACTGATGGAATGTCGTGAAGAATATGCGGTCGTCCTGCAACTCTTCATATTTCTTCATTACTTCATCGTGATTGTCAAGGTCTACTCCGTCTATACCAAGCACACTGAGCGCAATGGCTGCCGTATTATAGGTCTTGCCAGTGCCTGGCGCACCTTGAAGGATTATGTTGTGCTTGGATTTCAGTAGATTGGCACACTTGTTCGTAAAAGCTTTATTTTTCATATTTTCGAGCCATCCGTCTATATATTTATACTGTTCTGTCCATTTTCCGCAGGGAGAGAATGTTCCTTGGGTGAAAAGCCCTGGGCGGGGTTGTTTGTATTCGTTTGCCCATGCTAAGATGTGCACCTTTCGGAAATTCTCGTTAATGTACTTTTCTGACAAATTTGGATCAGTGAAATTTTCCCCTGTGATTTGGCATAGAGCGATAGCCTGACCTCCTTTTCTTACCAGGACAATGTTTCCGTTGTCTATATGCTTGAAATTGTCACACTGTTTGTCGTCCCATTCTCCTGTACCAATCACTGGCTCTTTCTCTAACAGCATGAGTGTTGGATTTATTTCCGTGCCATTTTTCCCTTCTGGAAGATGCATTTGTATGTGCCAGTATTTCTCATATTTCATGTTTAATGGACTATATGTTGCACCATGTTGTGCTATTCGTGCTATATCACCTATTGTTGTATCTTTGCTTATCCAATATTTCTTTGCCCCTACAACAATACCGTATTCAGACATGGCTTTTTGTAACAAGGCATCAAGTTTGACATCCTGTACTTTCTGGTAGAAATTCTTTATCTTGTTGTCAGTCTCGGTGCCATTGCCAGGGTTGGCTTCATGCTTTTCCATCGTGTTGTCAACATATCCGACAAAACGACTTGGAGCAAAGTATATTTGAGAATCTACAACTTCTATGACATAGTTTTTCCCTTGGGACATCCTTTGGATAGCCCAGTCTTTATGCTCGCTGTCCACCTTACCATCGAGGTAAGAATAAAGCGTTTTGATGTTTTGGACTATATCTTCGCGCGTTTCTATTAAATCGTTCCTATCCATAAGCGTTTGTTGTTTTACAATTTTCACAACACTATGATTTAATGTTTTTTTATAAATAGAGGGTGCGTCATGGACTTATGACACACCATCCCATACTATAATATAAAGACTATGGTATAGTATTACTTGACTGGCTCGCCTGTGCTTAAACTCACAAATACGTATTCACACTCTTACCACTCAACTTCGCCACATCCCGAATGAATCAGCTGATAATATTCCTCTCCGATAGGCTTTCTCATATCTTCAAGTGCGAGTTCCATCTAAACTCTATTCAACCTTCTTTGGCAATTTACTTGAAGTCTTTTCTATTTTCTTCTCGTTGCTTGCCACTCTGCGTTCCACTTTTTTTATGTCCTCAGCAGGAGGAAGGTTTTCGGGCTTTATACCTCGTTGCCCCAGCATCTGCCTTACACTTACATTGTTCTGAATGTGTTCGGCAGTAATGCTCGGTTCACCATAAAGATCTTTCTGCTCCACATTGTAGTTTGTCATTTCTGTTGCGAGGTTCTTTGCAGCAATGGTCAGCGTAGGAAGAAAATCTGCCAACGGGCGTGTTGACTTGATGCCGAGGCGAAGTTTCATGTCTTCGGTGGTGTGTCCGCCAAATAAAGCCGTGTCGCCTTTTGAACGTATACGACCAAATCCACGGTCATCAACACCACGCTCATAAATATTGCGAGACAATTGCTTCTCTGAAGCACGCAACCGATCGCGTGTTTCCAGACGTGAAACTTGCTGCAAATGCTCAGCTATAAGTTCTGCCCGCCTTGTCTGCAATGCAAAATAACCTTGTGCAAAGGCTATTTCTTCTTTCTTAGGATCACCATTCTGAGCTATGAGATAACAAGCAAAGCGAGTGAGCATATAGTCCTTGACTTCACGCTTAGCACCTTTTGCCAAGCTTATCATTTTCGTGACCTCACGAAAATGATCATCCACGTTGATATTCTGTGACTTACATGAATCTACGGCTCTCCCTATAGCTATAGTAAAATTCTCCCAACGTGCATAGCCAAGAACCGACTGAAGCTCGCGTGCAAACCAGACTTCAACCTTTTCCTTGCCATTATCGCTCTCAATGTAATGCGTTATCTCATTGAAAGCGGATGTGTGCAGATTTATTCTTTGAATGTCCATGTTAAAATATTTCTTTGTTTTCTTTCTCCTCACTAAATGCCTTTATCTCATCAGCAAGGATTTTCTGTAATTTCTCTTTCGGTACTATCAACTGATAATCCGCCACACCGATATGTTTCCCATATCTTCAAGCGCAAGTTCCACCTCTATACGTGCCAATGCCTGTGTCTCATACATTTTGAGTTTGATGGCATTGAGCAACAAGTCGCGATTCCAACCTTTTTCCACCGTCTTTGTGGCATAATAGAGAGTTGCATCATCATCTAATCCTTTGCTCAGAAGCAACATATTATGTGACCACGGCAAAAGTGCAACGCTGCGTTGCAGTTTCTTATCATGTCCAATTACTGCGACAGCTTGTCGCAGTATTTCTGCATAATCGCCACCTCCTATTGAGAGCTTGTTGTCTTTATTGTCTGTTGCCATTTTATCAGTCTATATTATCTTCCCAGAGAAGGTCCGTTACTTCTACTTCAAGCGGTGCAGAAAGCTCTGTCAAGGCTTATTCTTTCATTTTGCAAAGATAATCATTTTTTCTGAGAATCTATCCTTTTTCTGCTGTTTTTTCTCTTTTTTCGCTCCCACGTTTGTCGCATTCGCTGTTATGTTTGTCGCATTCGCTTCCATGATTCTGTTGTCATATTCCTCTTTCGAATGTTTGCCGCCAGCTTCTTTCAGATTCCACCTCGCAGTGGCCCCCTTGCTATTGGCTATACAATTCCCGCTATTAGGGCTTGTTAGGGACTTGCACCCGTTAGATAATGCTCATGCCGAGCGTACAAATAAGGAAGCCTTGTCGGGGCTTCCTTATATGGAGAGTGCTGTATGTGTCTGTATGACTGGTTGTTGACGAATTATTCTTTGCTGTCCAACAGCTCGCTGATTCCTTTGTAGAAAGATGATTTTTGGAAACAGCGTTTCACTCATTAAAAGTTTCTCTATATATGGTAGTTCTACAATTATTTAATCACATTTGACATAATAGATTGCACCATCATGCCTAATCATAATAAATATAGTCATATTCCTGGGAAATACTATTATATTATCGGCGGAAGGAAACCATATATCACTAAAATAATTATATAAATCTATTGTACGGAATACATCTATTGTTTTAAACTCATCCCAATTAATACAGATAACATCACAACATAAATTCAAATCTGCAAATAATTCTAATAATGAAAAGTGGTCATCAAGTGCATTATACTTTTCTATAAAAGAACCATTTGATTGAAAATTATCAAAAACAGACTCATGTAAATCATATACTTTAATATTCTTTCGAAAATGTTGGTAGCATATATTACAGTCTGTTTGATTAAATTTTTGAAACGAGGGAAATAACTCCCCCGTTTCTTTTTCAAATAAATCAATTTTAAAGTTTTCCATATTTTATTTCTTTATAGGCTCAGCACCACTAATACCACCTGCATTTCGTTTGCCTTTTGTGAAATCCCAATAGTTTATATGTGGGTATTATCCTCTGATAAGCCCTGGCGAATTTTAAGGCGGTTTATAGCCTCGTTTTGTTGATACTTTCATACGTCCTTTATTTTATGTTTTATCTAAAGAACGATTGACATTTGATTTTATTTCATAGAATTGCAGCATTATCTCAAAATACTGATCTATCAATGGTTTTATACGTATTACGCTATATTTAAATAATCATAGAAAACTTGGCGACATGCATATATTTCAATTAAAATCGAATGATATGTTTTATAAAATAGAGCCAGCTTGGATTCTATTACTGGAACATATTACGGTGTTTTACCGTCTGATGTTGAGACAATACTCACGTTAAATGCTGATGGTACCTATTTGTTGATACAGGCATACAATGGAAAGTAGAACAAACAGGAAAAGTTAAGAGGAACTTTCCAAGTGCTTGACTACAACATCCTGATGCTTGTACATCCTTTGAGTGGTGACAATAAATTCTATAAGGTGAGGGATTCCAACCATATTGTTCTGATAGATTCGTTCGGTAATGAACCCCAAATAGAGGAAAGAAAGAATTACATTCTGAGGAAGGAAAGATAAAATGCAAATAAACTGTGTTAAACTATAATATTATAGCCTAACACAGTTTATATTACACTACCTCAAAAATGGGCTATGTTTTTACGTTTACCCAATTAAATCCTTGATATTTTTTGATTGTTTTGTTAATCTAATCAGAACCGACTTAGCTAAATTATCATCTAATGAATTGTATCTATTGATTAAAAAATCCTTCAATACAGAGAAGCTAATAGTCTCACCACAATCCTCAAATATCAGTTCTTTTTTATTAAAATGGATTATTGAATTTATAAAATTTGATTTTCTTTTTCCTATTATTTTAAATATATGCCCACTTTGGTCAACATATTTTTGATTATTGTAGTATTCTTCAAAGATACTATTATCGCCAGGATAATCCCATAAGTCTCCAATATGGGTTTCTTCCAAATCCTGTGAACTTAAATTACTTAAGGAAATATTAAGTATAGGGAATTGTATTGACATATTACTTGATTATTTATTCAAAAATTCTAAACAAACTATACATTATAGACACAAAACCAACAACATATCCTTGAAGATAATTAATATAGTTTATTGTAAAACTCGGTGGGAAATTACGCCTGTCTTTGTATGTGATATTTAGGAATGTAATACCAAAGGATATTGCACAAATACTATCATATCTTTTAAATAAGATGGTTGTTATTCCTAAGCATATCATCAAAATTGAAAAAATCAAGTAAGTGCCATTTTTTATGGAACTTACAGACTTTTTGTGCTTAATAACTGAAAACATTATTGCAATTCCTGTTATAGACGCTAATATTCCCCAACCACAAATATAGTTCATATTGTTTTGCTTTTATGTTATTACTAAAGAACGACTGGATATTGTTCTACAAACTTAATAAACCATATAAGAGAAAACCGATACCTGCTACGTATCCTTGAAGTGATGATATATAGGCATTAGTCCTCTTTGAAACTGGATTCTGTTTGTTATCATAATAGGTGTAGCAAGAGCAGATAATACCTAAATATATAGAAGTATAGGCATCATATTTCTGAAACACAATGTTCAATATCCCCAATGTTATACCACACAAAATCCATACATGGCAAAAATACCAAAATACTTTTCTATTTCTACTTTTTTTTAGGAGAAAGAGAATAAATGTACAACTAATAAGAAGTACACACCCCCACAATAAATGTACCATACATATTCATTTTTATTCTGACTTTTGTTATTTTCTTGCTCTTTTTTTCTATAACTATATCACTTTTTTTATAACTTTTTGGCTAACACATTGTAAAGTGTCATGCACATCTTTACTTAGCTCACCAAATGCGTTTTATAAGTTTACCTAATCCCACCAAAAACACCATACTGTCGATTTTTTTAGTTCAGCTGCAAGCGATGTAAGATTTTCTCCTTGGAAAATGGTATCGTCACAATACCCCATGTGCTCCTCTGCAAGAGGCATCGTGTCACCTGTCACAGGCTTAGGCAAATAATATTGTATCATATCATTTGAGATATGGGCTACTACCGCTCCATATTTCTCGTACCAGTATTTTGCTACAGCCATGTGCTCCTCTGCAGTAGGACACTCATTCCATTCACCCATTGGAATATAAGCGAAAACTTTCCAAGGTTCTTTTACTGGAACTTCCACAAGATAAACATGGCTTTCATCACTAATACCGAAATCATCTATAGGTGGAAGGTTTTCATCATTTCCGACTACTTTAACATACCAATCTTCTTCATCATTCCATTCTTCTTTTACCGCTTCAAAGCGGTTGCAAAGGAATGTTTGGCCATCAACAGGATTAGAGCTTAATACGCTTGATTTCCAAACACTAAACTTTGCCTTATCGAACCACTCAGACTTTTCGTCAAGACTGTCATAAAAGCAATCATCTATTTCCAATAATATAGGGCAAAAGCCATTCGCTTTTCCTCTCTCATAGGCATCCAACCATAACTGCTTTATCTTATCAGGTTTACAATCTATATGGGTGATTTTGCAACCATGAAGGAACTCTTCAATTGGCATTAGCTGTGGTTCTTGTTTTTCTTGTTCTATCGTTTTCATATTTTGAAATGAAATTCGGTAAAGACGAATCAACTTGAAGAATCTCCATGCCAAAATTGCACAAACAATTATCGGTGTATAGAATTGGCTGTTACTCACAATTCGAACAATTAACAATGCTATACACAACGCAAGCAAGACTCCCCAGATAATCAGTTGCTTGCGTAGAATACGACACACACCGCACCAATCGTTAGCCTCAATGAGAGCATTCAAATCATTGCCCATTTTGTTTTCTGTCTTTTTCTTCCACCTATATGCCAAAGCTAAAGCAATGACAACGGCAAGTATTACGATAAACAATGTCTGTTGCATAATCATTATTTTTTATTGTATAGAATTTTATTCCTTATATTTTCTTGTAACTCTTTCGTACTATTCTGTTTAAACAGGACATATATTCCACCAACAAATAAAATAAAGAAACTTATAATTCTCAAATAATAACCTATCGTCAACGTAAAATGGTGTATATTCCCCCAAGTGTCAGTTTCTGTTCTTGGACAAATAATCAAAAGGCTACTCAATATTATGGTGATGCAAATCCACAATACGAAGTGTTTTCTATTTCCCTTTATTAGATGCCTTATAGCAACAATGTATGTTATGTTTGAAAACCATGCTAAAGAATATATTTTCGGAAATATTCCCGGAAATACGAAACAAAACCAGCCAAAGAACAAGTTGAAAAGGCCATCACCATAACAAAGATTAGTTGCTTCATCATAATAATATGGTACGAACCCACAGGTTATAAGATAGCACAAAGAACTAAGTGTTATCACGCTTTTCTTTAATATGCGAGTATTCAATATTTTCATATACTATTCTATCTTTACAAGTAAGTTCTTTGTTGTTTCCGAATATTAACCTCAATAGCTGTTTGTGAACGAAGAACACTACTAAGCATAGCCACACCTTGCTATGTAAAAGCATAAGTTGAATAGCGGTTGCCGTCTTCCATTTGAGATTACAATTTGTGACCTCAAACATTCTTCTCTACTCAATTCAAAACGAAAATCATCTGGAAATCGCTCTATGTTACGCTTAACGGTTTGATTAAGCACCCTTGTCTCTACACCATATAACGTGGCTAAATCTTTATCAAGCATAACTTGTTGACCTCTAATTACTTTTATTAGAGGTTCGATGTTACCTGCGAGTTCATGGTTATCGCATTTTGTAACATCTATTTTGGACTGGTCGCAAATTGCGACTGGTTCTTTTTTATCTATGTTGTTTGCCATATTTCTATCTTTATTTTTGAGATCGCAAATTGTGACCTTAAACGTATTGTTGTTATATTGCGTACAAAGGTAGTGCTTTTAGCCTTTAAGCCACTATTGCACAACCCCTTTCTTTGAAAAGAACGTAAAATCAATAGTATTATTGCGACGATTGTACTTCGATTAACATAAAGCACTAAAGCAGCCAAAGGAGAACAAGAGCAAGGAAGCCGTGGAGACCAACAAGGACATCGAGCAGTTGTTGCTTTCCATCCAAAAGGCTTTCGATGTGCTTGTGGAAAAGAGAACGGACTTACCTATTCCTACCATTCGGGACGACACTCGTTCGCCAGCCTCATTACGCTGGAGGCAGGTGTGCCGATGGAGACCATCTGCAAGATGCTCGGTCACAAGGATGTGAAGATGACGCAGCGGTATGCGAGAGTGACCCAAAAGAAAGCGCATCCTTCGTTTC
>ERZ1031078.257-NODE-257-length-18424-cov-4.218303_pt1 | contig 18424 bp, 13 predicted proteins | sample MGYA00518179_ERZ1031078 | MGnify/ENA primary metagenome ERZ1031078 (study PRJEB33719, sample SAMN04261274) | wastewater metagenome | biome: rural village; feature: human; material: feces | host: Homo sapiens | place: El Salvador | collected 2014-01-14 ... | reverse complement strand
CCCTGTAATAATTTAGCTACATCTGCCTGATCTTTAATCTTATCCAGGCCATTTTGCACCATGAAAGCATTGATATTGCCAGCATCAGTCAGTTTTGAATAAGACTCTTTTAATGCATTGATTCTAGTAACCAAGTTCTGAACACCAACATTTAGTGAATTAGTACCAAATTCATTAGATGATGATGGCAGCACAGTACCTGCGCTAAAGCTATCCATTCTTGCAGTAAGATCAAGCTTTAGGCCACCTAATACAGGAGTTGATACAGTTACAGGTACAGAAATTCCCTGTAATTTACTCATACCATCCTCACCGTCTTTCTGTCGACCTTCAACAGAAACACTTGCTGTTGTTGCAACCTTATCCTTTAAATCTCTTATCATGAAGTTGATTTCATTTAATGAATTTCTCTTCTCAGTTGGAGACATATTATAAGAATAAGAACTATTAGCTTTTTTGTTCTCCCAAGGTAATATTACCTTAGTCTTCATAATCTCTGATGAATTGCTCTTATTGGCAAATGGGTTATTAGGAGCTCTTGATGTTGAAGCTACAGATAAATCAGGATCTTCTACATTATTAGCTGAGGCATAGTCATATCGACTATCAATTAAAGCACGGGCTCTGTTTAACTTTTCTAGAGCATCTCTATAGTCTTTGTTCTTGTTATCAATTCTAGCTAGCAAGGTTAAGACTTTTGGATCATCAGTATTCTGCAACTTCATAGCAAGAACTGTTGCAGTGTCATAATCCTCATTAGCTAAAGAAGCGTTGATTACACCTTGTAAGGCCTCCTGATTATCAGCATTGACACTTAAAACTTGTTCATAAAGTTTATATGACTCGTTATACATGCCATTATCCTGATAAATTCTGGCCATTGACATTCTTAGGGCAGGATTTTCAGGATCTTTTGAAATTAGAGGATAAATCACATCATAAGCGTCAGCATAACGGTTTAGATTACGCAGGGCATCAGCTTTTCTTACAGCGTCCCCTGTAGCTATCTTTTCTATATCTGAGTAATTAGAATTAGCTAACAATTGCTGATTCTCAGAGAACATTCTTGCCTTATCTTCATTACCGGTCTGGTTATAAACTGTAATTAAATCAGCATAATCAGAGATAGATGCATCAAGATCCATTGGTCTTGCAGCCACTGTATCAGCTAAACTCAAAGCTTTATTAGGATCGCCTGCCTTTAAATATAAAAAGGCTAAATGTGAAAGCTGTGTATTTGAAAGACTTGCTTCGTTCAGGTTCATCATACGCAATGTATTTAAGGCTGCCTGAGAATTACCAGCCTTTTCATACAGTTCAACCTGACTGAAGGTTCTGTTAATTGCAAGTTCTTCTTTTAAAGCTTTAACCTGTGGTGTATCTTTTCTGATCCTTGAAACAGCGTTATCTGCCTGTGAATATTGTTTGAATTCACTTAACAAGGAAGCTGCTGCTAAAAGATCCTCATCATTTGCATTATCTCGTGTCAAATAACTTATCTGAGAAGAAGCTCCTGCCTCATATCCCTGTTGTTTTAAGAGTCTGCCTAAATCATAGTGAAGCCATGAAGCTTTAGGATATTTGTTAAGTCCCTGCTGTAAAGTTTCAATAGCACCAGATACATCTCCTGTACTTGCTTTTCTTTGAGCACTTTCTCTTATAGGAGGAATTGGATCAACGTAAGCTTTAGATGCTGTAGCATTGCGGATCTTATCAGCTAAAGATACAGGCATGGTTGCAAGTAAACCTTTAGCTTTTTCACTCTTGCCACTGTCTCTGTACAGATAATAGAGCATTTCATTAGCACCAGCATTTGTAGAATCTGCAGCTAATACAGTAGTAAGAGCAAGTTCAGCCTGAGCTACATTACCCTGCTTCTTTAAAATGTCAGCCTTTGTAAGCAAGGCATCAACATCATAAGCATTCTTTTGTAATATTGAATCTAATTGAGCTAAAGCTTCTTTGTAATTACCTGTAGCCTCATATGAAGAAGCTGCAGCTAAGTTTGCATCATGATCTAATTTATCCTTTTTACTTCCGCCTAAAGAAGCTGCTTTTGCTAAGTATTCATGAGCTTTTACGTAGTTTTTAAGCTCTAAGTGCAAGTAACCTATTGCTTCTAATGCATCCTGATTATTAGGATTTTTTGCCAAGATCTTTTCAAAATCATGAATAGCATCTAACTTATCTGAAGCTGACTTGTCATAGGCATTTTTAGTCATACCTCCAATGATAGTGCTGTCATAGTGAGCTTTAACATCACTGTCATTTGGATGACGTGAAGCATAATCTGAATAGTATTTTTCATCATTTTGCTCAGGATCAAGCCATAATAAAGCCTGTCTTAAAGCTTTATCTGCATCCTGAGATTTAGGAGCATAGTATGCTAATACAGAGATACCTTTTCTAATCGTACTCTGACGGTAACTTAAAATTTTGCCATAAGTTATCTGAGCATTGACATCATTGGCATTAGTTTTGATGTAATTGACTAATCCTGTTAATGCCCTTTGATAGTAGTTAGGATCACCTGACATTGTGAGGTAATACTCAGATACTAACTCTTTTGGTGGCATTACACCTGTAAACAACTTTTGATATTCAACTAAAGCTGCAGTTACATTGCCTGATGAGGCTAAAGCTCTTGCATGATTTAGCTGATCAGATGACAGTGACTGCATATTTCTCTGATTATCTAGTTGCAAGATATAGGTACTGCCAGGAGATAGCTTATAGAGCTTGTCTCTGTAGAGCTTTGCATTCTCATTGTCTTTTACTTCAAAAGACCACAATGACATTAAGTACAAGCACTCTTCATTGTGAGGATCAGAGATTAAAACTCTTTGCAATGACTGCATAGCTCTATCGTGCTGTTGCTTGTCATGCCAAAAGTTAGCCTGTTTGATTAATCCCTGAATTAAATTTGAATTATTGTTATTTAAGGCAGGAGCTTGATCACTTTGAGCTTGTTGAGCACTTTGAGATTGTGTATTAGTTGCACTGTTCTCTGTTGCAGCTTGAGCATTATTAGATGCAACAGAACCACCTCTCATTGCAGCGCGTCCTGACATAGATTGAGCCTGATCTTCAGCATAGGAAGAGGCTGCTGTTGCATCATGAGTTAATAAGGCCATCAGGATCACAGAGATGGCATTAAGCTTATTTATTGTCTTTGACATACCGTTTACCTAAACCTTATCTAACCATTTTGTCTGTTACTGTTTTCTAAAAGACGAGCACGCGATCTTCTTTGTAGATATTTTGAAATGATATATGACAACAAGATCAAAACAATAAATGATGAAATACATAACCAAATTACATGCTCACCAGCAAAGGTTAAGATCTTAAAGGAGGTAGAAACATTTCCTGAGAAGATGTAATCGCCAACATTAAATGACATAACTTTATTAAGACCTGAGATTAAAGTAATGTCTCCACGAACTTCGCGGTTAACTTTTGAATTTGACAAATCGTCGGTTAATTTATCTAGTTCTTCATCATCAGTTGCTGTAACAACTACAGCAATTTTATCTGAATCAAATGGTGAGAGGAAACTTAAAAAGCCTCGCCATGCCATTGAAGTTCTTACATAACGGTTGGCATCGAGATTTTCAGCTCTAAAATCACCACTTAAGAATCGTCTTAAACCTCTAAAGAATCCACCTCTAAAAGATATAAGACCATAATCATAAATGTTAAGTTCATTACCGTTAAAGATAAAAGCTGACCCATCAAATAACTTAGATAAATAGTCTTTATGGGACAGATTTGAAATCACCAGTAAATCCTTATCATCAAAGAACCCTGGCTCTTTTGTAAATAAATCTGAACCTATGACAACTTGCTCATAACTTACCATGGATCCTGTTGAGTTACCTGCTCTTGCAACCATATTCATAAGTGTATTGAGCTCAACTGCTGTAGGGTTATCAGGTAACAGAACAACTGTATGAGAAAAATCAGAATACCTTGTAAATGGGAAGCTTGCTCCTACAAAATAAGATAAATTTGGCAGTCGTGCAAAATGTCTTGTTTTTGAAAGATCAATATAACTTGACTCATCAATAACACTCTTTACATTCGGATCTGAGATAACTGAACAAGGTGTATTTGTCTTTAATCTTAAATCAAAATAAAGCTCTAAGTTATTATCACCATATATCATGCTTGGAGAAATCTGAACATGACGCTTATCTTCACGAGCATCACCACCTGACAATCTCCAAATATTTTCTAATAAGCCTTTCTTATTTACTGGTAACTTATCTAAAAAAGCTCCTGATAACAGCAGATTTAAACCTGACTCATTCTCGTCAATATTTTTATCTAAAGGGAACTCATAAGCGACATAAAGATCACCTGAATCTTCATATAACTGATAAAGATCTGGAGCTGCCTTAAATGACAGATTTAAAGGACCATGAGTATAGCCATGAGTTACTAAAGACTGGTTGTTTTTAAGTAGTGAACTTAATAGAACCTTTTTATTTGAGGAGATCCAATTTGGAGCATCATAAGCCTCTCTTAATTCAGGCTTATCATCTTTTATTTTTAAATAATCTGTAGCTGTTGATAAGTTTGCCTTCACTAAAGAATAAACAGCTTTAATAAAATCAGACTTGTTTTTAGCTACAATAAAAATATTCTTGTAAGGTCTGCTATATGGATTATCTTTAATGTAAATGCCTCCCTTTTTAGGCATATCAATACCAGCTACAGTTTGTCCCGGATGGGCAAAGACAATTGAATTGTCCTGAGGCAAGGTATCAGATGAAACATTAAATTTAACTGTTCTGTAATCAGCTATAGTCCCAAAGTAAGATGCTAACATCAATGGTCCATACAAGATGTCAGTTGAGGTATTCTTTGGTAAAACAAAGTTAATTAGAGTTTGAGCTGAATTAAACCTATCAAAAAATGGTAATGGAAACAAACTTAAATCTGAGCCTAATTCTAAATTGTAACCATTAACTGAAAGATAACTTTCAGGATCGATTAAGATCTTTTGCTTGCCAGAATAATCAATCTTACAAACAAATTCCTCATCAGTCATTTCAAGTGTGAGTGAATTTTCCTGAGCTAAATACTCAGCAGGGATATCCAACTCATAGTTAGTTATTTCTGTTTTAGCTACAGGTAGTGAACCTAAAGCCTGACCATTTACCTTCACATCAATATGGTTGGTATTCCCCTGCATAGCCTCAGTCATACTTACGTAAAGATCGAGTCTTGCTGAGGTGATAACCTTATCAATAGGTAAGGTAAATGAAATACCAGCACTCTTTTGACCAGGATAAATTTCAATACCTTTTGGACTTCCCATGTTTGTCAAGGTTATTTTTGAAGCATATGGCTTAATTTCATTGTCCTGAGTTAGTAGCTGATGATTCTGTAAGTTGTCATCATTCTGCATTTTTGAGAAATACAAATTGTCACTTGTAGTTTGATCACTTGCTGTGTTATCTAATGGCTTTGAATCTAACAGGATCTCTTGTAGTGCTGCTGGTAATTCATTATCAGCAGTTGCTGTAGCATTAAGCGCAGTTTTTTGCTGTCTAAAATCTCTATCTTTGGCAGAATTGGAAGCCGCAAAAGAAGAGGCTACAGCGCACAACAATGAAACTAAAGTCAGTGTCTTAAATAAATTTTTCATCTTATTTACCTACCACAGACACATGAATATCATCACTTCTTCTCTTGCTAAATAAAGAATCTTTAATACATGCAAGAATGGTAATAAATGATCTAATAGGATTATCTTTCTTATAATCAGGTCTTACCCAAGTATCAGCACGTGAGAAGAGTAAGCGCACAAACTCACGCCTTGTATCCAAATCGACATTTACAAAGGTAAAACGTAAATAATCTTCGTTTTCATTATCTCTGTGAATTCTCTTAACAGGAACACACATAGTGGTGTAATCAGTTGCAATTTCGATATCGGTAATAGGATCATCATCAATATTTAATTCGCCTGTTACAAAGTTATCAACACGGCAACCTCCCATAGAAAGATCGCGCATGATAGTTCTTGAGCAGATGCCACTTGCCTGATACACATTTACAGGAGTCTCTAAATACAGACGCTGCATCTTACGTTTATTTGCTGTTTCTCTACCCACACAGATAGCAGCTAAAAGTAAGATTGAATTTACACAAGCCCAAAATATATTCAGCAAAGTAGGACCTAATTGCAAATCAAAGTAACTTGGGATAGAAAGCTTAACAATACTGAAAATCACAGCAAAGATAAGCAGACCTAAAGTGATTAAATGAGGTCTTACTGAGGTTGCATCAAAGAAGGCTTTTTCAACAGTCTGACCTTTATCAGTAACGTTGAAAGAACCATGATGAGGCAAGAATAAGGTTACAAGTGTAGGTAATACAAGATGGAAAGACAGAATGGTATCGTAAATCTGTCCCCAGAAGCTGTATCTATAGTTACCATATAGTCTTGAATTTGAGAAAATGGATAAGACTAAATGAGGTAAAGCATAAGATAAGAGCAACCCTACGGAACCATGTACAATAGAAATACCAAAAATCAGGTACAGTAACGGAGTTACCATGAAGATAATACATGGAACAGCAAAGAAGAAATAGGTTGTAGCTGATAAATAGCAAAGTCTTTGAGCAAATGAAAGACCTTTACCTAAAAGAGGATTGTCCAATCTAAAGATCTGGATCATACCTCTAGCCCATCTGTTTCTTTGCTGCAAATGCTGAACTAATTTTTCTGTTGCAAGACCACCTGCCAAAATATGATCTAGGAAAGCTGTCTTCCAACCACGTCTTTGTAGACGCAGAGCGGTATGAGCATCCTCGGTTACAGTCTCAACAGCAAATCCGCCAATTTCATCTAGAGCCTTTCTTCTGATTACAGCACAAGAACCACAGAAGAATGTAGCATTCCAGTTATCATTACCACGCTGAATAGGACCGTAGAATAGATCATTCTCAGGAGGAATATCACGACCTAAATAAAGGTTTCTCTGAATAGGATCAGGTGAATAGAAATGGTGAGGAGTTTGCATTAAAGCTAACTTTTCATCTTGTAAAAATGCACCTACAGTTGACTGTAAAAAGATCTTAGTGGTGATATGGTCACAGTCAAAAATTGCAATTAACTCACCATTAGTAAGTGTCATTGCATGATTTAAGTTACCAGCTTTTGCATGATCATTCTTTTGACGGGTGATGTAGCCTACATTTGCCTCTGTAGCAAAGGCTGCGAACTCTTTTCTCTTACCATCATCTAAAAGATAAACCTTAATCTTATCTTTTGGATATTCAAGACATTGAGCTGCAAGAACTGTGTCGCGAACTACTTCTAATGACTCATTGTAGGTAGGAATATATACATCTACTGTTGGCCATAAAGAGGTATCCTTCGGTAATGGCACAATTTTACGTTTCAATGACCATGAAAGCTGAAAGAAACTTAACAGCAAAACCATGTAAACGTAAATTTCAGCAATCAGCAATAAAATTCCGAAGATCATATCAATCCATGATGGAAAGACGAGAGTCTGTGTTATACGGAAGAACATATAACGAGTAGAGCAGACAACAGCTACCATCATGATACAGAATGACACGAAGTGCTTTTTAGAACAGAAATGAGCAATAAGACAAGTACCAATCATACTTAATCCAAAGATAAACTGATTGTGTGCACTCATTGGGGCTACGATAACTAAAACTAAAACAGGTAGTGCTATCGCTATTAAAAAGAAAAACGTTAGATAAGGATGTTTCATTTTTATCCCCTCTTAGTTTTGCTTTCTCAATGGATTGATGATCATTGTGCCTTTCTTAACATCAAAGCCTAAGATAGAAGCAACCTTTCTTGCGATAACTTCAATATCAAAAGCGGCAGCTGAATTTTTGTTATAGTCATATACAGAGATCTGCTGACCTGCTGCCTCGGTTACTGAAGTATCACGATGGATCATACCTAACAAATTATCTTTAAAATTCTTAATTGCAAAGCTTTGAACTTCTCGATTTAATTTAATTCTGTTATCAATCTGATTCAAAATAATGTAATAACCAAGACCACCACCTACAAGGCCATCCATAAGACCGCCTGCAAGCAGTTGAGAAAATAAAGACACTGATGCTGCATCTGCAAGTAAAGGCACAATCTGCATATTTGATACAGAAGCAATAGACTCTAAAGCTTGAGTGTAACCAGGCGCAAAATCAGCAATAACCAAAAGATCAGGATTATTAAATAGTGATTTTTGTACTGTTCTAAAGTAGTCAGGTGTCTTTAGAGCATCATCAAGGACTTGTCTTTGCTCTTTATCTGACTTGCCAAAAGGCAACATATAAAGGTTCTTGTCTACATTGATACATGCACTGATCCAGTCCTTATCAGGAATTGATACAAAGCCTCTTTCATCATTTAAGGACATGCCAAAATATAGTCTTAATGCATTTTGAGGATCAAAATCAATTACAACAACTTTAGTACCAGCTCTTGAAAAGGCATAAGCTAAATTTGCAACTACTGTAGTTTTACCAACACCACCTTTTGGTGTACATACACTTATTATTGGCATTTTAATAATCTCTTATAAATAGCTTGTAGAGAATCTTCATTGGTTGAAGATGTTTCATGATTTGACTTAAATAAAGCAGAAAATCTACCTTTAGATTTAGTATTTTCAGAATAATTTGTATTACTGTGAATTTCTGAGTATTTGTCAGAATATTTCTCTGAATAGCTGCTGTTTTTTAAGGCACGGTTTTGATTGTTAAATGAATAGTTATCTTTTGGATAGTCTATAGGAGCACGAGCCGCAAAACCAACATCATCATTATCCTCTCGTAAAAAAGAAATAAGAGAACTTCTGTTTTTCAATGGTTTTGCAATATGAGCAATATTAATAGGATCTTGTTTAAAATTGACTGGTGTTGAATGTTGTCCTTTGATTAAAGACATCACAGAGTCATGATCCTTAAGACCATCACCATTGCCTAAAAGAGATTCAGGATGTTCCTTTTCATCCTGTTCTTTTGCAATTTGTCTTATTAACGAAAAAGCAGAGTTTTGTAACTGATCCTGAGGATCTGTGTTCTCATCAAAATTCTGAAAGCTAACTTCATTTTCACCATAAGCTTTTACAAAGTTATTCTCATCGTTTGCTTTTGACATAGCTTATTCTCCGTTCAGAATGAACGTATTATTAGGCATCACATACCTATGGTATTTCAAACAAGAAATAGAATTATTTTTTACATTTTTGATTCTAGCATACGACCAAAGTTTATTTTTAGACACGACTCAACTCTGAACAATAAAAAAGCCCATTTCTCATTGAAATAGGCTTCTTATTAGTTAAGTATTATCTGACTAAACTCTAATCTTTGATACTAGCTGTGTAAGTTCACTTACGCTATCAGTTGCGGTATTAACAACCTGCTGTGTTGTATCAACTTCCTGAGCGAAACCCTGAGCAGAATTGGTAATACTCTGCATGTTGGTTGAAATTTCAGAAGTTGCAGTAGTCTGCTCTTCAGCAGCTGTTGCAATCTGACCAATCTGAGAATTTACAATTTCAACCTTTTCAATAATGCCATTTAATAATGACTCAATTGAAGAAGCGTCAGCAGCTAAGGTATCCATTGATTCAACAGACTTAGTCATAGATTCATTTGCAAGATTTGCCTCAGTCTGAACCTGTGAAACCATGGAGGTGATTTCCTGAGTTGATTTTGAGGTTCTTGAAGCAAGAGCACGAACTTCATCAGCAACCACAGCGAAACCTTTACCAGCTTCACCAGCACGGGCAGCCTCAATAGCTGCGTTTAAAGCTAACAAGTTAGTCTGAGAAGCAATTTCATCAATTGTCTGTACGATAGTACCAATCTTTTGGGCTCTATCTACTAATGATCTGATCTGCTCAGCATCATGCTTTGACTTGGCAACCTGCTCCTGAATTGCATCGATAGTCTGACGTACTTTATCCACACCTTCACGTGTAGTCTTATTTGAGTCTTCAGCATTAACAGCTGCTTCCTGACAGTTCTTAGCGATATCTGAAGTTGTAGACACCATCTCATCAGCTGCAGCTGCAACTGTTAAAGCTCTATTCTCTGTTGACTTAGCAGAATCTGCAATAGCATCGGTTGAGCTGCGAATTTCATCAAAGTTCTGATTTAACTTTGACTCAGAACTCTTAATCGCGCCAACAATTCCCTGCCACTCTTTACGCATATCTTCTAATGAGCGTAAGAGTACGCCAAAATCATCCTTTAATCTGGTCTTAACTTCACGAGTTAAATCACCTTTAGCAAAAGCAGATGTAACTTCTACAGCCTTCTTAATGGAACCTACGAAGATTGATGATAAGAGGAAACTTACAAATAAAGAAATGATAACCACAGCAATAGAAACAAAGGTAACTACCACAATAGGTACATTAGAATTTAACGATCTTAAGTTATTTAAAATCTCGCCTAAGATACCAACATTAACCTTTACTAAAGATTTCTTAGCATTAGACATCTTAGGATAAATTTCAACAGTGTAGATACCACGAGCCATTGGTTGGAAGTTACGCTCTAACACTGGAACTAAACGATTTTTATAGTTATCAATTGCTGATAACACATCATCTTTTACAGAAGCTGTAAGGTTTGAAGGATTATCCTGTGCAAGAGCAGTTACCTGTTGAGCAATCTTGTTTAATTTGTCATCAACGGCACTTCTATTATCCTGAGTAAATTCTCTGATGTTACTTACAAAGGTAAACATCTGATCATTTACTTCGTTGATATCAGAACTTAATTCTGTATTCGGGGTATATTTTGTCAAAAGGATTGAATCTGTAAAAGAAACGGCTCCTTTGATGCTTCCAAGGTTATATAAAGAAACTGCTGAAATAACTAAAGTCAGCACGATAACGGTAGTGAAAGCAGTTAAAAGTTTAGCTTTTACACCTAGATTTTGAAACCAACCAAACATAGTATGTCCCTTTGAAATTTTTATTATTTATCTTACTAGTTCTTATAGTGAACGACATCTATAAGTAAACATGGTTATTATCGTCAATCTTGCTAGTTTTGTTTGATAACTTTGTTAAGGAATATGAGTTACATCAAAAAATATAACTTGATTTTACGCACGAGCGCGCATTTTATAGCTCTTAAGTACTGTTTGACAATACATGAAGAGCTATAAAGCATATTTGTAAATGGATATATGTTGAATTTTAACTAAATAATTATTTTGCTTTTTCTGAATTTAGTTCTAATTCGGCAGGAGATTTAGGTAAATCAATTAAATCAGCATCCGAATCGTCTGAAATTGCTAGATCATCACGATTTGATCTAAAAGCAGTCGCCATGACGATACTCTGAGCCTGACTGTCAGCTGACTCATCTTTAGTTTCAAGAAGCTTTTGAGCTTTTTCAGTTCCACTTAAAACAATCTCAGTTAAAGCATGTTCCTGCATACTTACAGCTACGTATCTGTTTGCCATATCACGAACACTCTGTAAGAAAGTCAGATACATCTCTGATGAATGCATTGAAACATGTTCTCTTCCGATAATAGCTACTAACTCTAACTGACACTTATCAATATCGCGATTCAACTTTTTACAATGTTTTACCATTGCTTCAAAGTGCTCTGCATTAGGTTCTGTTTCAATCAGTTTCAGATCCTCTGTAAGTTTCTCTAAACGTCTAATTAACTCATAGAGACTCTCTTTCATCACGCCTTCAAAGATAGTATGACGATTTGCCACATGATTTACAGCCTGATCTAAAGAGTATCTAACTGATTTAGCTGCTTCTCTCATATTTGAGAATACTAAATAGAAGAAGAACTTTGCATCATTTGTGCACTTAGTGTTCTTGCCAAGCAAGGTGCCATTACCTACTGCTAGAGAATAGTAGGCAGAACGCTTTAATGACAAGGCATCAGTTACATTTGAAGACTTGTTACGAGCTTTTCTTAAAGCAAACTCGTTATCATCAAAGAAAGCGTCAATCGCATTCTTTAAACAATCAAGATCCTTTGTAAAATAAACAGGAACTGATGAAGCTACTGAATGTAAGATTTCCTCATCGTTCTGAGCACTTAACTGAGAAATTGCAACCTCAGCTTTAGTCTTTCTAAAGAAGTTGGTGTAAATAATTAGGCAAAATACGGCTGGAGTTAAAATTAAAGCAGCCACAAAGCCTAAATTAAACAGGATAAAGTTAACTGTAAAGGCAATGGTAAAGGCACAAATTCCGGTTAAGAACCAACCTGCAATAACTGTTATCACACCAGAAATTCTGTAAACAGCACTCTCTCTATCCCAAGCACCATCAGCAAAAGATGATCCCATAGCAACCATGAAAGTTACATAAGTTGTAGATAAAGGCAACTTTAATGATGTTGCTACAGAAATTAAAGCAGCTGATACAACTAGGTTAATAGATGCACGAACATAATCAAAAGGTAATCTATCCTGACCTTTTTTAATTAGAGGCTGCTTATAACGATGGCGGATAAACTCTAGTGATTTTTCAGGCATTGAGTGATAAACAGTGCGTGATACACCTAAGCCCATTCTAGTGATAATTCTACCTAAGGTAGAAGCGCCAAACTGCTCACGAGAACCTGAGGTACTTGAAGATAAGTTAATTGAAGTCTGTACTACCTGACGAGCTTTCTTACTTACCCACAAGGTGATACACATAGTAAGACCAGCTAAGAACAGCCAGAATGTCTCGGTAACATTAAATAAGTAGGATCACCACCTGCATTTGCACTCCAATCTTTGTAAGAGTCCAAGGCTGCTAGAGGCACACCCACGAAGTTTACAAGATCGTTTCCAGCAAAAGAGAATGCTAAAGCAAATGTGCCTGCTAAGATAATAAGTCTGAATACATTCAGATTCAGCAGTACCATTGCCTGACCTAATACTGTAAATCCAATGAAGATGCACCACATGATAGTTGAAAAGTGCTGATCCATGTACTCAAGGTATTCAGGTTTCATGAAAGATGCGCCCTTAGCTCCTTTCATAACTAGGAAGTAAGCAATAGCTGATAATGAAATACCACAGAATACACCTCCTAAATACTTAACTGAGTATTTAAAGCGGAATGTAAACAGCAGTCTTGCGACAAACTGTACAATCATGCCTGAGATAAAAGCTATGACTACAGATAGCAAAATTGCTGACACAATTGTGGCGGTTTTATCAAGCTTAATGTAATTGAAAATCTCTGTATATGACATTGAAGAATCATATACCTTGTAGACTGAAGCAAATGTTGCTGCACCTAAGATTTCAAAAATAATAGAAACTGTTGTAGAAGTAGGAAGACCTAGAGAATTGAAAGTATTTAACAGGAGTACATCAGAAATCATCACTGCTACGAAGATGAGGACAATTTCTTCAAAGGCAAACATGTCGGGATGCAACATGCCTTTTCTTGCAATTTCCATCATTCCTGATGAAAATGTAGCACCTGTAAGGACACCGACAGAGGCAACTATCAGAACCACATATAGAGGCGCGATTTTTGTTCCTACAGATGAATTTAAGAAGTTTGCCGCATCGTTACTAACGCCAACAAACAAGTCTAGTGCAGCTAATAATAGCAACATCACTACTAACACAAATACGATAGTTCCGAACATATCTTTCCTTTGCTGTGTCCTAATTTTTAGCTAATTTTATATTTTCAGCTTTAACTTTCAAAGCAATTTATTAATTTTTTAAGAACAAAGTTAAATGTTCTATTTATGAATGTTAAGTTTATGTTAAATCTTAAAACTGTGATTTACATTCAAAAGACACACTTTAGATCTATATTTTTATGCTATTTATTCGAAATTTTATATGTCAGATAATATAATGAATAAAATATTTTTTACCTTTTTTTAACACATGATGGAACAAGATTTACAAAAAGATATTACCTACGAAAGGATTAAGAAGCTAATTATAAATGGCACCTTTCCTATGGGTAAAAAGATCTCTGAACGCAAGCTTGAACAGTCTTTAAAGGCTAATAAGGCACCTATTAGAGATGCCTTAAAGCGACTTCAGGCTGAGGGCATGGTTGTAAGAAAGGCAAAGAGCGGAACCTATGTTTTCTCTCTGACTAAAAAAGAGCTGTTAGATTTATTAAAGTTCAGGTTTGTCATTGAATCTCAAAGTGTACTTTTATCTTTTGAGGAAAATGCTGACAAACTTATTTCTGAAACTGAAAAGATCCTACTCAAGATGAGACTTGCTCTAACCTTGAATCAGGGGGAAGAGTACCTTGTTCAAGATGCTATTTTTCATGAAACCTTGGTTAACCTGTGTAACAACAGTTATTTCATGAGTTCTTTTGACAGAATTTCTGCAATTATGGATACAGCAAGAAACTTTTTAGGTAACAACCTAGAGCATATGCAAAAATCCATTATTGAACATCAGAATATCGCAACTGCCATCAGTGAGAGAAATATAGGCAGAGTTGTAGAGCTTTTAAGAGAGCACATTTTGCCTGAATTTGGTGCTTATTGGAAAAACTTCAACTTAGAAGACGATCAATAGAAATTTGCACTCTTAAACTAAAACTTCCTCTTTTATCTTAATAATCAACGATTGAATTAGGACAAATGTCCTAATTCTTATCTTATACTGTATTTCTTTACACTTTTTTAACATTTCGTTATGGTATTTTTAACTCTTTTGTGAAAAAATACACACGCAATTTTGATTGGTAAATTTGGCTAAGATAGCCTCATGCCATGCTGCACTAATGCCCTCAAATGAAACAGCTTAAAAGCTGGCCAATTGGAGATTACCATGATTTCAGCATGCCTAATAAACGAAGATGACAGCCTGTCAATTATTCAGATAACACCAAAAGAACCTCTGCCTTCTGATGTGATATGGCTTGATGTTAACCAGCCAGACGATGAAGAACGTCAGTGGCTTGAAACTTTATTTGTTGAAGACGTTCCTGAAGAAGACGAAATGGATGATATTGAGTCATCATCTCGTTTCCGTGTAGGTCCTGATGGTGTACATATCTTGTCATTATTCCCACAGCGTCTTTCAAATGAAACCCGTGGTGTAAACATGTCTTTTACAATGAGAAAGAATCTTCTAATATCTTTCAGGGAAGATGACATTTCAATTGTTAGATTGTTACGTTACTACATTCGTCATAATAAAGTTGAGATCCGTTCAGCTTTAGATATTCTTTTAAAACTTCAAGATTTAAAAGTTGATCAGTTGTCTGATCTTATCGAGGATGCATACAGCACTTTGGAAGAAACCTCAGATCAGATCACTGATGATACCCATGTAGACGAGACTCTTGAAGAACTTGTAAACCAAGAGGAATTGAATTCCCAAATTCTGCAGGCTCTTCACGATACTCGTCGTGCTTTAAGATTCATCAGAAAAACATTTGAAAGCTCAATTGATGATCGACAAGGAAGAACCTTAGATGAGGTTTTAAACGATATTGAGTCTATTCTGCCTCATACCTCATTTATTTCTAATAAGATTAACTTCCAGCTAGAAGCTTCAATGGGATACACTAACCAGAAGCAGAACAGCATCATCAAGATCTTCTCGGTGGCTGCGGTTGTGTTCATGCCTCCTACTTGGATCGCTTCTGTTTATGGTATGAACTTTAAGTTTATGCCAGAGTTATCCTGGTATTGGGGTTACCCTCTTTCAATTGGTATGATGATCTTGTCTGCTGCTGTTACCTATCTGTTCTTTAGAAAGAAAGGTTGGTTGTAGTCTGCAATAACATTGATTAGATCTTATTTAGTTAGATGACTGAGGTTGTGCAAAAAAATTAACTCTTTGCACAACCTCAACATCGAATTCAAAAAAAGATTACTTTTAGATAATTCCTTTAGCTTTAGCTCTCTTTAAAATTTCTTTGAAAGCTACCACTGAATCATAATTACAGTTTTTAGCTTGCTTTAATACATCTTCTTTATCTATAAACATTACACCAGAGACTTCACTAGCTTGTCTTACTGTAATCACATCAGCAATAGCTAGGTACAAATATCCATAGAAGAAATGATCTGTTTTCTCATCTTCAATTCTTAATGTTTCTAGTGGATAGAAATCTACCTTTTTATCATCAGCATTGATACCGACTTCTTCTAATAATTCACGTTTTGCAGCTGCCACATATTCTTCACCATGTTGCATTACACCGCCAACTACTGCATCAAAGGTACCAGGAGAATAATCTTTGCATAAAGTTCTAATCTCAACTAAAAACTTACCTCCCCTATTGCATACTGCTATGTAAGATGCTCGGTGTGGAAGTTGTTTTTGACGCATCTCTTTTCTGGTAACTGTATCTGTGACATTATTGTCTCTATCGACAATGTCTACTAACTCTTGTGCGGACATAATCTTTCCTTTTAAGTGAATGAAATCACCTTTTTCTTTGTTCATAATAGTCTTGCATATATAATGTGCAGCAATAGTTCAATAACTCAATATTATTCAACATCCACAAATATAGCAAACACATGTACTAATTACAGGAACTTATGGAAAAAGAAGAAAAAATAATTGCTCTTGAAGAAAAAATTGCTTGGCTTGAAGAACAATTAGATGCCCAAGCAAATGAGCTTAATAACATCTATGACAAAATGGATAAACTTGAAAGACAGTTTAAAATTTTATATTCAAAGGTTGGAGATCCATACGCTACGAGAGCGATGAAAGATGAGGTTCCTCCTCCACATTACTAATTACTTAATACTCTGTATAAAATCAGTACGTAACAATAAGCCTCTCTCTATAAGAGATAAAAAAATGGTTCAGTACAGAAAAATGCGCAATTGTAGACAGTTTTAATCAGCTTTCTTTATTTCGTTGAATTGATTGTTCAGTAATAATAAAATGCTTCTTGCAAATTCCATGACACAAGTCATGAATCATGAGACATCTAAATCTCATCCTTATTAGAGGCGATTATGAATTTTATTAAAGCATTAGGAACAGTTGCTTTTTTCACTATGGCTGCAACCGGTTGCTCTACATCTAATGAATATCTTGATTTATCAAATCCTGTAAGAGTTGTAGCTGAAGAGAGCAACGGTCCTACAGTTTGTGTATCTGATGTAACTGATAGCCGTGTATTTATTGGTGATGGAAGTAAAGATGACACACCATCAGGATCCGTTTTATCCGAAGAATACACCTCAAGAGCTTACGCTAGATTAAAGACAGCAATTGGTGAGCCTGCAGGTGGCTTATTACTACCTAATGACAAGACCGTAGCTTCAGTTGTAAAAGAGACCATTGAAAAAGCCTTAGCTGACAGTGGTTACAGCGTAGTTGAAAATGCAGCAGCTGAAGATCAAGGTGTCATCAATGTAGCTATCAGTGTTAAGAAATTCTGGGCATGGCCTGAAAAAGGTAATTTAAACACTAGAATTAAGTCTGCAATTGAACTTGATGTTTATATGCAGGACGGCGCTACACAGAGACACTTGAATTTAAAGAATACCCAAACCAGAAAAGCTCTAACTGCTACAAAGGCTCAGTACAAGAAAGTAACAGAGGATTCTTTATCTAACATCTATTATCTTGCTACACAGAAATTTAAAGCACTTCCTAAGAACTAATTGATGATTAGTTGCGACAATAAGGCTTGCTTTTATAAAGCTTGCCTTATTGTTTAACGTTCTCAAAACTCTCTCAAATCTTCAGTCTAAGCTAACATTGTAAAAAATACTTTTAAAAGATTCAGTCCGTAGATAATAATCACAGTTCCACATACTCTATTAACAACAGTCATTACCTTAGAACAGTTATTGCCTCTGAAGATCTTGCTAAAAAGAGAGATTACAAAAATCAAGCCTGTAAACCATAAAAATGAAGCTGAGATAATGCCTGACATAAATGGTAGAGCTTGGCTTGAGAGTAAAGTTACATGGAAAGCTCCTAACATCATAGTGCCATCAATGATAGCCTGAGGATTAAACCAGGTAACTACACAAGCTGAGGTAATAGTTTTACCAATAGGCATTGAAGAACATTCTCTTTTAACATTTTCGGCCCTACTTTTCAATAAGCTGATACCAATCTTAATAACAACAATGCTTCCAATAAGTAAAATTGCAAGTTTTACAAAGTCATACTTTTCCACGATAGGTCCAATACCATAAAAACATGAAGCAGATAAGCTAATATCAAAGCAGGCCACAATAATGGCTGTAAGAAAAGCTCGTTTTCTAGAATCATTTAAAGCAGAATTGATAACGAAGAGATTTTGCATGCCAATAGGAGCCAAATAAGCAAGCCCCATAGTTAACCCTTGAAAAAAGTAGGTGTACATTTAATAATACCAACCAAAATAATCTATACTTTAATAAAGTCTGATGTTATTTTTTTCTAAACATCTATGTTCTTATGCGATTTTT
>ERZ1031078.252-NODE-252-length-18533-cov-13.097467_pt1 | contig 18533 bp, 10 predicted proteins | sample MGYA00518179_ERZ1031078 | MGnify/ENA primary metagenome ERZ1031078 (study PRJEB33719, sample SAMN04261274) | wastewater metagenome | biome: rural village; feature: human; material: feces | host: Homo sapiens | place: El Salvador | collected 2014-01-14 ... | reverse complement strand
CGGTCTTACGCTCCTTGCGCACACCATAGATGATATCCTTGCCTTCCTGCACCTGTTTCACCATATCGATGATTACATTCTCATCATCCTGCAGATCCGCATCGATGCTCACCATCGCATCACAATGGTCGATGGAAGCCTCCATACCTGCCCAGAGTGCATTCTGGTGTCCACGGTTATGAGAGAGTTTGATTCCTCTCACGTACGAATGTCTTTCTGCCCCTTCTCGGATGAGTTGCCAGGTAGTGTCTCGACTGCCGTCATCCACCAATAGCAAATTGGTTTCAGCACCCGTCTCTGCCTTGATTTTCGCCACCAAATTCCCCAAAACTTCCAGGGTCTTAGGCAAAACCTCCTGCTCATTATAGCAAGGTATTACGATGTTTATTTTCATATCAATCTGTTTTTCTGCAAAAATACAAGAAAAATCTTAAACAACCAAGCCCAAACCTCATCTTTTATGAAATCCACCTGATATTATTTCCCCAACAGAGTATTTATTGGATTTTCAGAACTGCTTTTCGTAACACAATCATTCACCAGTAATTCATCAGAACTTCCATTTCACCTGAATTTCCAAATCAGTCTGAGCAGAGCCATTGATTTGTTGTAATCCTGACGAAATATGATTGCGGTCGAAATATTTCGTCATGGCTCCCTTGCAAACCAGCACCCAATGCTTTCCGATTTCAGCCTTCGCCCGCAGTCCACATCGGATACCTTCACCAAAATAACTACCGAAACTCATCGTATAAAGCAATCCCGGTTCAAAAGCATAGACACGACTCTCATAATCCTTGGTACGGAAATAGCCCAAGAAAGCATTCAGCCTCAGCCACCGAAAGCGATATTCCATAGATTCATTGACCATCATTCCGTAGTTTTGCGACAGGAAGGTGGCATCCACCTGAGTTTTACTGCTCCATGCTCCTTTTTCGATTCCACAATACAGGCGGGCTCGCTGCGTAGTAACATCATATTTCTGCTTATACTGATAACGGGCGCCAAGATGGAGAGAGCGGGAAGGCTGGAAGATGATGCTCGCCAAATAATCCATCGCATAAGAACTCCCCTTCATTCGATATTTCGGCCAGGCAAAATAAGCCACATCCCCATAAATATCACATACCCATTTAGAAGAAGGCGACCATCGCAGTCCCACATAACAGCCACTTTCATCCTGCACGTTGCTGCCAGCACTATAGCTATTACTGTATATTGCATAATAACGATAAGGATAAAAACGATAAAGAGCCAAGACCGAAAACTGTTCTGAAAGCAGATAACTCGCCGTATTGACCGTAGCCACTACTCCACAATCTCCCGTCGCCACCTCTCCCTGCAGCGTGAGCCGATGAGAAATATAACCATAGTCGATACTTGCATTCCAAAAGTTCTTGCCTTCGGGAGCAAAGCGCTTATAGAGTTGGGATTTATTGGGATGAAGCGGCAAGGAATAAGAATAACAGATGCCCGTAGCACCGATATGAAAACCATTCTTAGTATAATGCAGATTACCGCCCAACAGAAAAGCGGAAGCGATGCCTTGCTTCTCGATTTCCTTCTCCGTGCGATGCATTCCTGTAGTTACAATCGTTGAAATAGAATCTTTCTTTACCGTAGCATCTATTTTGCGGTAAGATAGAAAGGCACTTACATCCAATCCCTTGCAAACATTCAGCGTGGCTGCAACTCCTTGCAGATAATTAGCAGCATATCTTGAAGAATGTGTGCGAATGGAAGTTCCCATGCGCCCCAATGACGAGAGCATGGAGAGTTTTCCGAAACCGAAATCATTATTTAATATCAGTCCCATACCTTCCCGAAGGCGATACTTACCCAAAGTCAGATTTTTCAACTTGCCCCATTTCCGTATCTGCAGATAATAGGAATAAAAATCATAACCCAAGTTGTTCTTACCACCAAAAAACGGCTCTCCCGCATCCTGCGAAGCCACAAAGCCCATCTTTACATAGTCACTATAATGAAACTGATAACGCAACCAATGCTTATAGGGATAACCCCAATACCCATCCTTGTCTCCCTTTCGTTCATAAAGAGGAACCTTTACGGCAGCCACCGTTTCATGCTTTCCATATTTTGCTATTTGGGAAAAAGAAGGGAAAGAACGCCTCTTCACTTCCCCGGCATAGACAAAACAACAAAGCAACTGCCGCTCATACCAACTGATACTTTCTATCATCGCCAGTTCACCCAGACTTTTCATCTCACCATATTGATAGATGTAGGCCTGGATATCCTCTATCTGTTGGGCAGAGAGGAAGGGAAACTGTTCCAGCTCTTCCTTGGTAGCGGTATTGAGACTGATCGGATTTTCAGCATATCCCTCCAGAATATCTTCATAGCTTTCCCAATTCATATCCTCATATTCCTCCTGTTCACTGAGTTGTTCGAGGTATTCCTGCCAAGATTGGGCATCACTTACCTGGATACTATTCACTAGAAACAGTACCACTAACATACACCTATAATATAATGTATTCCTATAATAGATTGCATTTCTCATTCGTTTTCGCCTATAATTTGTACTATATCGATTTGGATAGAAGATGTTGCAATAAAAGCATCACCCTTATCCTGCCGCAAAAATACAATATTTATCGCAAAACACCAAAAGATTTTTAAACAAAACTATCATAACCGCAAAACAAAAAAGATAAAACAAACAGAAATGGGAAAGGAGAAATGAAAATGGAAAAACAAAAGAGACGTACGAGTGAAAGAAATCACCCATACGTCTCTTTTATTGGTATGCTGAGCTAATATAAAACTCTATGATAGTTTTTCAAAAAAATAAGATCAGTCTTCAAAAAACTAAAGAGCCTGGTTATATTAGTCTTTCAAATCACTTGCCTCTTTGATAATCTCAGCTGGCACTTCGCCGCAGCGCTCATAGCGGCAAACATCGTTAGCATCATCCTTGGCAGTCCAGATCATAGAACCGCTCTTATAAAGATTGCTCACGATATACTGCTGGTTCCAATCACCAACACCATTATCGTAGGTACCGCCAACAATATAACCCAAATATGGATCCTGCTTCACAAAGAAGGAACCGGTAGTATGAACTGCATACATACTGTTCATGTTGTCGTACATCTCCATAGTATTATCACGGCGATGGAAAACCACATAGCAATATGTGCCCTCAGGCATTGGCTGACCATTGTTCCAGGCAGTCATTTTCCATACTCCATCAAGATTAGCTGGAGTCACAGCTATCGGCTGCTCTGCAGGTTCATCATCATCGCTGCTACAAGATACGAAACCCACAGAAAGGAGCATAACCACCAACAGGGTGAAGAGTTTGATTAAATGTTTCATATTCTTTAATTCTTTCTTTTCTTATGATTTATCATTACTGATTGCGATTCACTACGACCATAATCGTACGGTCACTCGGCTTGGCGTCCACACCCTCCAGAATAATCGGGAAGGTGAAATTCGGCTTCATCATCGGTGGGATTTTATCCACATCCAGCGTAATCACCAAGTCTGCCTCATCACCAGCAGGGATGATTTCCGGCTCTGTTTTCACTTGTGCATACTGTGGAAGCACCAGACTGCTGATCTTCAGCGGTTTCTTCCCGCTATTGCCACAGAGAATGCGAGCCTCAGCCTTCATACCTGCCGTCACCTCATTGAATGTTACCTTAGCCTGCTTCAGTCTCAGGTCGCCCATCTTATACTTGAAGCGATACCAGACATCCGCACTTGGAAGAACCATGCCCCTCAGTCCAATCTTTGTGACCAGTTCTCTGTCCGAATCCTTCAGATAGACAAAAGCGCGGGTGTCTATAGTGCCAGGATAACCATGGGGAGTAAACGTCAATTCTATCTTACAGCTATCACCTGGCTGTAGTCTCATCTGACTGACACTCGACTTGGTGCAACCGCAGGTGGTCTGAATACGGGATATTTCCAGCATCTTACCACTCACGTTTCTACCTACAAACGAATAGGTTCGTGGCGCATCATCCTCGGTCATCGTACCGGCATCGATGAGCTGCTGGTCAAACTTGAGTTTTTGTGCCCAAGCCTGACTCATGCTCATCAGGCTGAGAGCGATGAAGATCATCGTGAATCTCTTTCCCATCTCAGTAATTATCTTTTAGATTACATCCAACCGTTGTTGCTGGCATTCTTACGAACTATAATGCTCACAGTCTGCTGCTTGCCGCCAACTGATACTGTCAGAGTAGTACTTCCTACAGCAAGTCCCTTTACGGTGAGAGTAGTACCTTCTATCGTAGCAGAAGCCACATTGGCATCGCCAACAGCACAGGTGTATCCACTCTCTACGCCTTCAAAGTAACTTGGCAGATTCAAGGTAGAAACCTTGTCGAGCGCTACATAGATATTAGGCAACTTCATATCAGAACTGTAATCCTTGTTCTTAACAAGATTCAAGAGCTGAGCTGCATCAATCAGACCAGCGCCCATCTTACCGATATACTTAGACAGGTTGACGATTTCAGGAGAAGCACCCACTGTAGTATGGTTCATATAATAAATCTTGGTAGCACCATTACCATAATAGCCATCCAAGTCCTTGACAGCCTTCTTCATCAGACTCACGAAATCAGCAGCACGATAATGACGATGCTGCTTGACTGCGTATGCCAAACCGAGAGCAGCCACACCAGAAACATGAGGACAAGCCATGGAAGTTCCCTCCATATAACCATATGCAGGTTTACCATTCTGAATCAAAGTAGAGAGCACAGCACCCTTCTGTTCAGCAGTCTCTGCCCAATACTCATCCTCTTCCTCACCTATCTTGCCGTAATATTCCAAGTCACCACCAGGAGCACTCAAGGTAACGAGCGTACCATAGTCGGTATAGCAAGCTGGCGTATAGTCGGCAGCAACAGAAGCTACACATACACACTTGGAATAAGCACCAGGGAACGCTGGATTGCCTGCATACTCATTACCAGCAGCAAAAACAGGAATACCACCATCAATGACGCCATTAGGAGAACCGGCATTGTGGATGAAATAATCCAAAGCCTCCTTCTCCAAAGGATAAGTCTCAGCCCACTCCTTTTCGGTAGCTGGTCCAGGAGTATAACCATTGATGATACTTGACTCAGAAGAGTTGTAACCCCAACTACACTGGAGAATCACCGCACCATTGTCGGCTGCATATTTGATAGCTCTTGCCTCTCCTGCTAAAGTTACACTATTCTGACCAGAGAACACCTGGCATGACATAATCTTCACACCAGAATTAGGAGTACCATCACCACCAGCTACACCACAAACACCAATGCCGTTACCATTGACTGCGGCAATTGTACCTGCTACGTGAGTTCCATGACCTGAATCGTTGGCATCAGTCCAGGTAATATCGCCACTCTCGGTTACGAAGTTGTAGCCGTGAAGGTCGCCCTCATAACCATTACCATCGCCATCAGTCTTGGCTCCCTGAGTAGTCTCACCAGGGTTGCACCACATATTGGCAGCCAGATCAGGGTGAGTGTACATCACGCCTTCATCAAGCACGGCTACGATAATGGAAGGATCACCTGTACAAGTCTTCCAAGCCTCAGCTGCATTGACATCACAGCCAGCTTTGGCACCAGCATGATTATCATTCAGGTTTTCGAAAGCATAATTACCTTCACCCAGGTTGTTATAGTGCCACTGGAAAGCGTAACCAGGGTCATTGGGTGTACCATCGGCTACAGCACGGGTAGCAGCCTTAGCCTTGAGTGCATTCTCATTCAGATAGATACGCTTGCTGTCAGTCTTGTAGGCACGCTTGATACGGCCATTGGTCTGCACCTTGGAAATCTCACCAAGCTGCTTCAATCGCTCTGCAGCAACCTTCAAATCAGTATTCTTGTCAAACTTCACGGTGTACCACAAGTGAAGACCTGCCTCGCGAGTACGAGCCTCTGTCTTTTCATCCACAGGGAACACACGCTTGAAGCTGTAGCTGCCCAGAATATCGAGTACCTCATCTGTAGAAGGAATACCCGAACGGGTACCTGCTACACCTGCACGTGTCATAGTGCTTTGTGCCTGGTCGAGAATATCGCTCATCTCAGGACTGAACTTAATCAACAATTCACCATTCTCAGCATCTGCAGGAATGACAACCTCATTGGTCTTGCCATCAGAAGAGTCAATGCCCGACAGGTTGTCTGCACAACCTGTCAAAGCCAAAGCGACCATTGCTATATAGAAAAACTTTTTCTTCATTGTTTGCTTCTATATTGTTAGAAATTATCTTTTCAAAGTTACGTTTCTCTTGTACTTGGCAAGCACGGAAGCCTCATCAACATCACCTGCAGCCACATAAGTACGATAATAGAGCGGATAAGCTACCCCTGGAACCTCCCATTTATTACCAGGGTCGCTGGTTCCGTAGAAGTAATCGAAACTGAAGCTATCCTCTGTCATATTAGAGAAACCAACGGCAGCGCCATCGCTGTTCTTTCCCTTAGACTGCTGGTTGAATACCATGATAGAAGGAGTCCATTCTACCAGATGTGGATGATAAAGAATCCACTTTGGCACCGCACCAGTCAGGAAGTTGAGGTTGAGTGACAACTGACGGCAGTTAGGCAATACACGTGGCACCTGAAGAGGATAAACATCCTCATAAACTACAGAACCATCCTTGTGCTTGCAGGTTACTGGATTATCCCAGCCAGAGAGCAACCATTTACAGGTATCACCTACCAGTTTGTCGAGATAATCAGCCTTATTGGTAGAGAAGTCTGCCCTGCTGTAGCGGGTAGCCTTGCCAGCAGCCTCCAAAGCTTCAGTCATCTCTTCATCTGTTGGAAGTTCACCCTCCAGGAAGCAGTATGACAACTCCAGGGAATTCAGTTTTTCCCATGTAAGGAGTTTCAGAAGAGCCTGACGATCGCTGGTACCTTTGCTAACCTTTCCATACATACCGATAGGGTAAGTATTATAGATGTAATCACTATTACTGTTCTTTTCCAATTTTGAAAGATCGATAGCTACATCTGTACGACGCTGAGCATAGAGGATGAGATTACGCAACTTAGGGAAGTTCTTCTCATTCACTACATTCGTAATGTCAGACAACTTATTGAAGTTGTTACTTACCAGATTGAGTGACTCCAAGGACTTACCCAACTTGATGAAGTTAGCTGGCAAGTGGGTCATACCATACGCCTGGATAGTCAGGTTCTTCAGATACTTCAGTTCACAGATATCCTCGCCAACCTCTACCTCACGAATCTGGTTGTTCTCATTGGCAGCCAGAGAGAAAGACTCCAGGTATTTCAGATTGCCAACTTCCTTAGGAAGAGACTCTCCACTCTTCAGGTTGAACATGCTGAACTTCACAGAGCGCACACGGCCCAAAGCCTCAGGATGGCTCTTCACGAAAGCATCAGTTGCTTCCCAAAGTGTCACGTTCGACCAGTTACGCATATTGTCGCTGGCATCGAAGGTAGCCATACAACCTAATTTCTGATTGATCATGATGATAGACAAAGAGTCTCCAGCACGATTATCCTCAATTTTCAAGGCTGCCTTCTGGCGAACTGTCAGGATGACATCATCGGTAGGATTACCATCTGCATCCACCAGTTTGTCTTCAGCTTTTACCGGTACTAAGTGAACCTTTGCCACACGAACAGCAGGAACAACATTCATCGCCCAGCGGAACTTGAATTTGACGCTACGAGGACGAGCCTTTCTATCAAGGACGATTCCTATATTGGTACCTGTCAGTTTATCCTCATCCTTGCTATTCAGGAGCCAGCCTTCACGTTCTTTCTCATTCTCTGCCTTCTCGGCATCAGTCATGTCACCTTCGAAAGAATACTCTATCTTACCGATTTTGCATTCTACATTGGCAGAAATCAAACTCTCGAAAGCACGCTTATCGTATGATTCTGAATTTTCGATTTCTACAGTTGGTTCCTTGATGTCAATCTGCTTACCATAACCAAACTGTACCACGGAAACGGTGCGGCGCTGACCGTTATCGCCGATAAAGGCGATATCGGTAGTACGGCGTCCGTTCATCAGAGTAGAATCTGCTACCACAGTTGCAGTAGTAGAACCCACGCCATTGGCAGGAGTGAGCATCAGCCAAGGCTCATCCACGTTAGCCACCCAATTCTGTGAGGCAGCAATGGCAAGCTGTTCGCTACCGCCCTGAGCTCCTATTTCTATCTGCTCCTTGTCGATGGAGAGTCCGCCTGGGATATCTACATCATCGCTATCGCTGCAGGATGCGGTCATCAGACCAGCACCCAGAACGAGGAGCCATGTAAGTTTATTAATATATTTCATATTATCTTACTTTCTTTTCGTTTAATTTTCGAGATCCAAGGCATCACAACCACGAATATCCTGATTCTTGTCATAGAACAGCTTATACATACCTGCCTTGATATATGCGCAGACGCTGGTTACATCGATAGAGATGTTGGGGTTGTCAGCGATGTTCAGAATATAAAGGTGAGAAGTCAATGTCTCATCTACCTTGCGGATATCATTAGAACCTATCTGGAACTGAATCAGACTTGGACAGGTGGTGATACCTGTTGGCCAGGTACGCAGACAACGCTGTTTGGTCTGCTCATCACGCTGATGATTGATGGCAAATGCACGGAGCACGGCACTGTTCAATGGTTGGGTTGGCACCGTTGTGAAGCAGTTGTAACTCAAGTCCATATTGGTAATATATGGCAATGTAGTTGCACGGAAATCATCTGAGAGTGATGTCAGTTTGTTGAATCGGAGGTCAATCACCTGAAGGAGATAAGCCTTCTTACCGCTGATAGAACCCTTAGGAATCGTACGCAACTCGTTACCGCTCAAATCAATGGTTGTGATTGGAGAACCTGCTGTAAACAACTCAGAAGGGAACTTCTTTATCTTATTGTTTGACAGACTGACTGAAGCTGCATTAATACCCTTATAGGCACCATGACTTGTATCTACACCAGTAATCTCATTGTAAGAGAAATCCACAGAACCCATCTCACGAACCGAACTTGCATCGAAGATATTAGGAATCTTCTTCAACTTGTTATGAGCGAAAGTCAGACTTTCCACATCATCTGTAAAGGCACAGAGATTAGCAGGAATCTCTTCAATCTGGTTGTTGTTCAGATAGAGAGAAGAGAGAGCTACCTCAGAACCAAACGGATGTACCTTCTTGATATTATTGTAAGCCAGGTCGAGCAAACCGAGATTTACCATCTTTCTCAATGCAGAATACTCAGGGAACTCCTCCAGGTTATTGTAACTCATATAGAGAATCTGGAGAGTCTTACCTGTCTTCTCCTCAGCTAAGCGAGTCCAATCATTTCTCAACTGATTAGCAGAGATGCCCTTGCATCGAGCCAAGTTCATCGCCTGCAAATTAGGGAGATTATAGTAGAAGTCTGGAATTCGACTGATCTTTGGACAGTTGTAAAGCTCGATATCGGTAAGGTTGGTCATGTTGTCCCAATCCTCTTCCTTGAACTCCTGAGCAAATTTACCATAAACGGCATCGTCTGCATTGTAGAACTTCGCACAAACCTCGTCGGATGTGATAGAAGAGTTACCGATATAGAACTGCTGCAACTTAGTCAGGCGATAGATGGCCTTAGATATACCTGTAATCTTATTGGTCAATGTACCGATCTGAGCGTCTTTCAGGTTGATACGGCTGTCCTTCTTGATTCTGTTCTTAGGAGCTACCTTAGGGTCTGAGTTGTAGCTTTCTACAATCATATCCGACATATTGGCACGTGGGTCATACTTCAAGAACTTGGTCTCATAGTCATGACGCATAGTGCTCTTCTTGGCTGCATTCAGACTGTTGGCATCGTAATTATTGAAGATGTTGGCACCAATCTTCTCATCATGAGAACCAAGGTTGAGTACCTGAAGTTCTGTGAGCTGTCCGATAGCATCTGGCACGATACCCTTGGCACCGAAACCAGCGATGACGAGACCGATGACACGACCATTACTGTTGAGAGTAACACCAGGTTGGTCGCCCCACATATCGAGTTCCTTATTGAAGTTCCAGTTAGCACCCTTGAAAGTAGCATCGCCATAGAAGCTCCACTCCTTACCCTGGAGAGATTCCCAGATAGCCTTCAGAGCCTCATAATCCTTGATGTATTCCTTGGTCTTAGAGAGCAGGATAGGCACCTGAGCCTTATCATTCAGTTGATTATCCTCTACGATAAACGCCTCACCCTTTACAGGCTGGGTTTCGTACTTGGTCTTCACCGCACCGGTCTGACCGTAAGTCGTATAAGAAGTAACCTGGTAAGTACCAGCAGGAAGCCATACAGTAGAATCACAGTAGGCAGTACCCACCTCCATATACTTATCGTTTTCATCATCAGGATTCTGATGCTCCTCACTTGCCTCCTTGTATTTCACCTTAACGCCAGGGAAAGTGAAAGTCTCACGGGTAAAGAGGTTGGTTACGCTGATATCAATCAATCGGATATTAGAGAAGAGATACTCGGTATTACCGGCACGGGTTTTCTCCCATTCCTTGACAAGATTGAACTTCACCTTACCGCGCTCCACAGTCTCCACCATGAGGTTCTGTACTTCCAGACCGCCACCAACAACAGTGAAGGTCTCGCCGGCAGAAGAAGCCAACAACTCCTCATCTACAGCATCATAGAGATAGAAACCGATGACGGTGTAGGTACCAGAGGCAAGTTGCAGTTTTTCACTTCTCAGACCATACTCTGCATTCTCTGAATTATAAGAATTGAGCACCAAAGTCTGAGATACAGTCGTACCATTGTGCTCCATGACCACCTTGATTTTCTTGGCATCATCCAATTTCTCAAGTTTGTCAAGGGCAGCAGCACGAGTAGCTCTTGAAGAAACCTTCTTGCTGAGTTTGAACTGCACATATCCGTATGTGCCGTCCCAGCCTTCGGTATCATCGTCAGAGCAGCTTGTCACAGTAAAGGTCAGCATCGTGACCAAGAGCAACAAGAGTGCTTTACTATATTTTCTGAATGTCTTCATTACTTTCTCTTGCCTCTAAATCCCATATTATTGATAAAGACTACTCGCTGGCATACTCCCTGGATGTCGTTGAAACCAGCAAAGATAGGATAAGTGAGCTTATCGGCATTCAAGCCAACATAGATACCCTTATCATCCATCTGCAACTCATAGTTTTCTACAGAGTTTCCTGTACCATCGTAAATGACTACGTTTGCTCCAACTGTAGGATCCCATCCGTCAATCTGAGGATAAATGGCTACATAACCACCATAAACTGTTGATTCAAATACTTCTTTACCAGTATAATTGAAGAAGCCCTCAGCATATGACTTAAAGTCATCATTGGTTGTCAAGGCACAATCTACATTCATACCCATGCTGGTAACAATAGGAGCAGTAACCTCTGAATCGCCCTTCTTTTCTTCCTTCTGTACAACATCCATCAGGAAGTAGCGGTCATAATCACTCTTTACAGTAGTGAACTCGTTCTCTAACATATCGTCGGGACCATTCTCCAAGCTCTCATATACAGCCTTAGGCAATGCATAAACCAGGAACTCACGGCTACCGCTTGTCAATGGAGCAACAGTAAGCTTGACATCACCCTTCTCACCCTGCAACTTCACTGCGCCAGATTCATCCACGAACAGACCTCCCTTCTTATTTTCGAAGACAACCAGCTGATAATCATCATTTAATGTGTTGAGTTGGAATGGAACGAAGTTGTGGAAAGTGAAAACATTGGTAGCATCACCATTAAGACTTGAACCATTCTGTGTGAATACCTTACCATCCATAGAAACATTCCATACAGCCCACTGTGATGAAGTAGGATAAGTAATATCCATCGTATGAGTGGTCATACCATTATAGATAACAGGTACGGTCACAGCGGCCTTACCATCCTCAGAAGCAAAAGTAATGGTGTAGTTAGCCTCCTTGGCAATGGCATACTTAGCATTCAAGCCCTGACCCTCTTTGAAGGCAGCACCACCTACAACTTCATTATTTGGGGTACCTACCAGGAAACCGCCTTCCAACTCTACCCAAGCAGGAGTGTTGGTCACAGCAAAACGATAGGTTGACTTAACAGTAAACTTGTTGTAGATAGGCTGACCTGCAACATTCTTGTAACCTACAATAATACCGGTCTCAGTAATATCGTGGCCCAACGCATCATAAACCTTGAGATCATAGCCCTCAGCAGAACGCTGAATCTCAGCAATAGTCACTTCCTGACCGCCCATCTTCAAGTTCAACTGAGCTACGCTCATATCCTTGCTGGCATCATCGTCAGTAATAGTTACCTGGATAGTCTGCTTACCAGCAGCACCATTGAGCACGAAACCAGGCTTTACAGCAGCCTTCGCCTCTTCCTGATTCTCATTCTGAGCCTCTACCTTAGAGATCTTACACCAGATCTGATTAGAAGAAAGACTCCAGTTCTGGTTGGCATCGAAAGAAAACTCTTTCACATCGCCAGCAGCACCTGCGATAGTCTGTACCTGTGGAAATACAGGATTTACGGCATCGTCGTCGCTGGAACAAGCGGTGAACAAGGTCACTGAAACCAGCGCCACAAGTACGAGCCAATATCTTGAAATTAACTTTTTCATATTGTTATTCTGTTATTATTTTCTTGAATATATCTGCGTTATATAAGCACCCGAAAGGCTTAATAACCTTGTTCTTTCAATTTCTCTGCCTCTGCATCGCTTATCCACTCAAACATGGTGATGAAGGTTCCTACATTACCAAATGATGTACCGTCCTTCTTATCGACACTCATGTTGACATACTGCAATACATAGTTCTGGCAGGTATTATAATAAGAGGTATAGAGAGAAGGCTGGCTGATGCGCAACTTGCCATCTCCATAGATAGTTCCGAACGCCTCACCGGTCTCACCGGCTATCTGGTCGTCCATCTCTACCTTTGGTTCCAGAAGGTTGCCAGTCTTAAACTTCAACTTCAGGTCATATCCCTTATAATATACATCCTTCAGGAGTACCGTATTTTCCTCACCTTCTACCACCTCAGTCTTGATCAGACGGTTGGTTACGTTGTTCAGATACTGACTGTAGAAAGTAGAAGTAACCATACACCAACCAGAGAAATTGTGGATATCGAAAGGACAAGCCTTCTGCATCACCACGTGAGTATAGTCCTTGTAGAGTTCAGTCCAGTTGTACTTCTCAGGAATCACCAGTTTCAGCGTGAAACCTAAGGAGTCCGTCTTTCCGATATTATCATAGATACCCTGAACCTGCACATTTCCTACCATCTCGCCTGCCTTGATAGTGACAGTATTGTTGAGCACACGATAATGCTTACCCTCGATGGCATTGCTCTCTTTGTCAACAACTTCCACACCGAAGGTGCGGTCGTAATCCACTTTTTCTGTAGCCGATACAGGAACATTGAAGATTTCGTTGTTTTCCTGTACTGGATACTGATAGAGCGTATCAGAGAACATGATATGACTCGGACCAGAATAGGTAGTAAAATCCTGCGAACAGCTCGCAAGAGCGATGAGTACAGCTACTGCTGCCAAACATCTCATCATTATTTTCTTCATGATCGTCTCTTTATTAATAATCCGTTATTTATTACTTTCATTAGGCTCTATCTCTGAACCTGGTGCTTCCAGCTCATGCTGTGGAATTGGCCAGACAAAGAGTGGATCATCCTTCTCTACCTTCAAGCTGCTCTGTACGAAGTTGGCAGCAGGCTGATCAGAAGCCTTACGCTCGAATCCCTTGTGCCAGCGCTTGAGGTCGTTCAGACGGAAACCTTCCATATAGAGTTCCTTCACACGCTCTGCCTCGATAATCTTCATGGCATTGCTCTCGCTCAAGGATGTGTTACCACCGTATGATGAGTAACGGGCTGTACGCAAGGTAGAGATGTCCTTACCTGCCTTGCCATATTCACCCTTCATGGCATAAGCCTCTGCACGGATCAGATACTGCTCTGAGAGACGGAATACCATTGGCTGGTGAATATGCAGGATGTTACTGTTCAGGAATTCTGCATCACCAAAATACTTGCTCAGCAAAGGCCACTTCAATCCGTGCTCATAACCTGTCACACGGGTGGTGAAGATGGCTGCAGGACGAAGGTCGTTGCTGTCGTATGAATTGATAACCCAAGTCTCTGGCACATAGTCAGGACGATAAGTTACATAGTTGAAGTTATCAAAGATAGTACCCAAGGCACCACCATAACTGTTTACTGTAAAACCAACCTTCCAGATAGCCTCACGGGAATCACCATAAGTCCAGATGTACTTATAGTCGTTCACCTGACTGGAATAGGTTTTAGAAGACGCCTTCTCCAATGTATAATATTTGCTGCCGATAACCTTAGAAGCATACTTGATGGCATCATCCCAGCGATGCATATATAAGGATACGCGCGCACGCAAGGCATGGCAAGTATATTCATTGAAGTAAATCTCGTTGTAGAGACTTCCAGTAAAGTCATCTTCCAACTTCAGATACTCTGTAGCCTTATCAAGGTCTCTTAATACGAACTCGTATGAAGCCTTCAAGCTGGCACGTTTCTGTGGCTCATTGCCGTAATAATGCTCTGTGAGTACCACACCCAGGTCTTTCTCTGCCTGCTCATCATTATCATAAGCCTTGCAGAACATCTTGATCAACTCAGAATAAGCCAAGGCACGAGCGAAGTAAGCCTCACCCTGATACTGCTCCAACCTGTCCAGTTCTGTATCACTGGTGGTATTGAGCTTCACTTTCTCTACATTGTCAAGCAGGAAGTTGGCACTATTGATAACACCATAAAGGGCACCATATACAGACTCGATGTCGGTATTGGTAGGCTTGATATCCTTCCAGCGATAGATATCGCCATAGGTATTGGAGTAGCCCTTCACACAATACACGAAGTCTGTCTGCAAGTCTGGCAAGAGTGTCAACTTGCCCGAGTACAATGCGCTGCTCTTAAAACTGTCATAGATTCCATAGACCAGCTTATCTACATCATCCACGGTATTGATAGCCTCATCCATGCGGATAGAATCCTCAGGATACTTGTCAAGACAGGAAGAAAAAGACAAGGTCAGGACAGCTGACAGTATATATGTCTTAATATGTTTAATCTTCATTATTATTATCTCCTTTCTTTGTTTAGAATGACAGTTCTACACCAAGCGTAAACTGGCGTGATGCTGGATACTGCGCCTGATAAACATTGGATGAAACCTCTGGGTCAAGACCATTGAAGCCTGTGATGGTGAAGAGGTTCTGTGCCTGAGCATAGACTCTTACCAAAGAGAAGAACTTGGTCTTGCTCAACAGACTCTGTGGCAAAGAGTATGACAAACTGAGATTCTTCATACGCAAGAAAGAAGCGTTCTCTAAGTAACGGTCATCCAACTGGTTAACCTCACCCCAGCGAGGGATATCGGTAATATCACCTGGATTCTTCCAGCGGTCATACAACAAGCGGTTAGACTGGTTGTAAGCTGTACCGAAGGTTACACCACTCTCCTCGAAGAAACGGTCGTTATTGATAACATAACGTGTACCGATCCAGCTGAACTGAGCAGACAACTGCAAGCCCTTCCAGCGCAAGCTGGTACCAAAACCACCCATCCAAGGTGCATCGTAGGTCTTGCCCATCATCACCTTGTCGCTCTCACGGAACTCGTTGGTCACGTTACCGTCCTTGTCATACCAGAGCTGTTCACCATTTGCTGGGTTCACACCTGCATAACGGTTCAGGAAGAACTCGCTTACTGAGTGACCTACTACATACTTCAAACCGGTGGTTGAGTTTACATACTCGGTTACACCGTTATAGAGTTCCTTCAATCGGTTCTGATTGTAAGATACGTTGGCGCTTACATTCCAGGTAAAGTCCTTGGTGCGGATTACATCACCGTCAGCACTCAACTCGATACCCTTGTTAGCCATCACACCCACGTTCTTCCAGCGATAACCCTCACCAGTTACGGTGTAAGACTCTGGCACACGCATCAACATGTTGGAAGTGCGCTTGTAATAAGCCTCAAAACTGAAGTTGATACGGTCGAAGAAACCAAGACGCAAAGCAAAGTTGCTTGCCCAAGTGGACTCCCAACCCAATTCCTCATTACCACTCTGTGAAGGATAGAGACCAGCTGTATCGTCATAGTTGGCGTCACCACTCACCAATGCGAGGTGATAATAGTTAGGAATCTCTGAGTTACCAGAAGTACCTGTGCTGACTGCCAACTGTGCGTTGCTCAGCCAGTTATACTTCTTGAGCCATTCAGTCTGCTTCACATTCCACATGAAACCTACAGACCAGAAAGTACCCCAACGATGATCCTTACCAAATCGGGAAGAAGCATCGGTACGGAGAGAGAAGTCTGCATAATAAAGTTCCTTATAGTTGTACTCGCCACGCATGAAGAATGACAAGTAAGAATAATCTGAAGAAGAGTCAGACCAGCGGCTGGCACGTGTACCAGACGAAATATTGGTCAGCAAGTCATTATTCTGTCCTCTGGAATAAACATTGAATCCCTCTGAATGATAATCGACAGCCTCCTGACCCAGCATCACGTTGAAAGAATGGATATCCTTCAAGGTGAAACGATAGTTGGCTGTTGTAGTCTCAGTCAAATTGAGCATATCGCTGCTCTGGCGAGCCGCAAGACCCTGTCCGTTGTTAGAAGAGAGACTTGGGAAAGACTGCATGAATGCGGTAGAGTGAGAGAAATCTGCACCAAACTGGGTGCGGATAGTCAAATTCTCGATAGGATAAATCTCTGCATACATAGTAGAGAGAATCTTATACTTCTTGTTCTTGATAGGATTCTTTGCCATATATACGATAGGGTTCTCGCTCGTACCAGCCCAGTTGCCGGCTGTAAGAGAAGCTAAGCTGCCATCCTTTGCGTATGGATTCCAATATGGAAGCATGAAGCGGCAAGCTGAAATTGGGGTAACGGTGGTATAAGAACCATCGTCTGCCTGCTGGGCCTCCTCGTAAGCTGCCATGGTGTTGGTACCAATCTTCAACCAGTTGCTCGCCTTCACATCTGCATTGGTACGGATGTTGTAACGGCGGAAGGTAGAATTCTGCGCAATACCATCCTGATCATAGAAACCACCAGAAACATAGTAGTTCAAACGGTCAGTAGCACGATTCACGGAAAGTTCATAGCTCTGCAAAGGAGCCGCATCATTGAACACCTCGTCAAGCCAGTTGACATTTACTTTAGAGAGGAGATTGTAATCCTTACCAGCATCCAGTCCTACTTCTTTCTCAAACTGGATACGCTCATCAGTATTCATCATAGACCAGTTGGTCTGCGCCAACTGTGAGAAACCATACTGAGCACGGAGGGTAACCTTTGCCTTATCCATAGAAAGACCACGCTTAGATGTGATTACAACCACACCATTAGCAGCACGGGCACCATAGATAGAAGTAGAAGAAGCATCTTTCAATACAGAAATACTTTCGATGTCGTTAGGACTCAAAGTATTGAAATCAGAACTGGAAATTGGCACACCATCCAGGATAAAAAGTGGTGACTTACCAGAGTTGATAGAGTTTGTACCACGGATCTGGAAGGTAGCAGCCTTGCTTGGTTCACCAGAAGAGCTGATGACCTGCAAACCAGTACTCTGTCCTTGCAAAGCCTGGTCGAAGCTTGCCGCAGGGACATTTTCAATTTTTTCAGCTTTCACAGCAGACACGGAACCCGCAATGGTTCCTTTCTTACGAACACCATACGCCACAACCACGACTTCATCCATCACTTTGGAATCAGAAGTAAGCGTAATGTTCAGCGTTTTCGTCTGTGCATTGACAGGATGTTTCTGAGTCACCATACCGATGTATGAAATCACCAGCGTAGCCTTAGAAGCGTCCTTCACCTCGATGGTATAGTTTCCGTCAACATCGGTCACTACACCATTCGTTGTACCCTCTTGAAGGATGGTTGCACCAATCAGCGGTTCATTGTCATCACCAGACATAACCGTTCCCTTGACGCTAAAGGTTTGCGCCAAGGTTGTTTGGACAGTCAACACAATCAGAGAGACAAGCAATAGGGAAATTCTTCTCATTCTTGTTTGTTTCAATTGTTGTTTATAAATTATTAATAATTATTTTTTTCTCGTTGGAATAAACGGTTGCATATATTAAATATGTTGCATGCCAGACAAACCCACCGTTCTCTCACCTGATACAATTTTTCACAAATAACAAACGTAAGTATAGCTATTTGATTAAAAGCGGTGCAAAATTACTAATAATTTCTCACTTATTACAAGTTATTGCTTTAAAAATTATTATTTTAACAATAAAAGGCTAACATTTCCCGCATTTCAGGGCATCTGAGCCGTATTTTGAAGCATTTCAATCCCCTTTTTCATAAAAAAGACGAAAAAAATATCTGCATACAAATTATTTGTGTAACTTTGCCATCTGATTGATTTAGAGACTAAAATGAGAAAAAATTTAGAGACTAAAATGAGGACAGAAAGATGAAATACAAAATACTTTTTTTGATA
>ERZ1031078.234-NODE-234-length-19183-cov-8.634410_pt1 | contig 19183 bp, 16 predicted proteins | sample MGYA00518179_ERZ1031078 | MGnify/ENA primary metagenome ERZ1031078 (study PRJEB33719, sample SAMN04261274) | wastewater metagenome | biome: rural village; feature: human; material: feces | host: Homo sapiens | place: El Salvador | collected 2014-01-14 ... | reverse complement strand
ATAATTAGAACAAAACAACATCGGCAGTTTTTTTGAGTGATAAAGTCAGGAAATATGCAGCTGCCATACGCTTATGATAGCCGCGGGCAGCATAAGACGGGCCGTTATAGCCACGAGCAAAGGCGCTCCAATTGCGCGACTGTAAAGCCGGCAACAGTCCCGAATTGCGGACAAAAGTGGCAAAAAGTTCCAATTGGTCACGCTCGCTGCGAGACATCAGGCGTACAAAATCATCCGGGCTGTCTGCCCCGCACTTCTTCCAATTGAACCCGCCGATTTGGAACATGCCCCAAAACGTACCTTGTATTGCCGAAAGGTCATGTATGGTGCGTGCCGCGTCCAAACGTGCCTGCTGGGCAGCCTGCTGCGACCCGTATCGTGCCGCCATGGGGCGTACAAACACCACCGAATGACTGCGCCGGTACTTTCCCAAAGCTACACCATTACGGGCTGCGAAACGGCGAAACATTGTCAAGTCGAAATTGATTAGCGGCTTGCCCTCGGACCAAAAACCTTGGTGTGTCTTGCCGGCCTCTATTTCGACCACGGCCTTAATGGCGGCCACCTCGACATCCATCTCGGATGCCACCTCAATAAAATCATCTTCCGTCAGACGTCCGTGCCTGTACTCAGGCGCAAGCTCCAATGGTATTGTGTCGCCATCGACACCGATGGTATACTTAAGCACATCCGAAGGCTCGATTTTGTCAGCACGCAAGGTGTCGGCGACGGCAGTCGTAGTCTTGGGTTTCGTACTCTTAGAATGTGTACCTTTGGTACTGTGACGCGGGCTCATAGCCGACAGCACCGACAGCGAGGACAACGCCACCGCGGCCGAGACAAGCACGCAATAATGTACTTTCATGGGCTTAATGGTATTGAGCGCCGTAAACAGGCGCAGGACTCAAAAGACAAAAAAACACCCGTGCTGTTTGACACGAGGTCTCGCACGGATGCTTTTTGTCTATACTATCAATCTTTGAGGTCGGCTACCTTTTCGATGGTGCGGCGCAACTGACCCCAGAAGCGTTCCACAGCGGGGATGTTCATGCGCTCGCTGGGCGAGTGCACGCCCTGCAATGTCGGGCCGAACGAAGCCATATCCAGATGCGGGTATTTTTGCAGGAACAGACCGCATTCCAGACCGGCATGTATAGCCATGACGGCAGGCTTGATGCCATAGAGTTCCTCGTAAGCATCCGAAGCAATCTTCATGATGCGCGAGTTAAGGTTGGGTGCCCATCCGGGGTATCCGTCTCCGTGTGTCACGGCGGCACCGGCAAGAGTGAACACTGCCTCGACACGATGTGCAATGTCCCATTTGCGCGACTCTACGGACGAGCGCTGCGAAGTGGTCACGAGTATTTCCTCGTCGGGACGCATCTTGACACTTGCCAAGTTGGTGGAAGTTTCTACTAAGCCCTCGATGTCGCGGCTCATGGAAATCACTCCGTGGGGTGCCGAATACAGGGCGTCTACAAGGCGACGTGTCGTATCCTCGTCCACAGCCATCTCAGGACGGTCCACACTGTCGAGCGTAAACTCGATGGTAGGCTCTAGATCTTTGTACTCATTCTTGACATCGGCTACGTAGCAATTGAAAGCAGCTACAACCTTCTCCTTATTGGCCGTATTGACGCCGAAGACTGCATGGGCGGCACGCGGAATGGCGTTGCGCAGATTGCCACCGTCGATTTCGCACAAGGACAGCTCATATTCCTTGCCCAGAGTCCAGAGGAAGCGAGCAAGCAGCTGTACGGCGTTGGCACGGCCCAGGTGGATATCACCGCCCGAGTGGCCGCCGAGGCCCTTGCTGATGTCGAATTTGAAATAATGGAAGTCGGTAGGAGCAAACGAACGTTTGTACTTGAACACGCAAGTGGTGTCCACGCCGCCGGCGCAACCCACAAATATCTGGGCATCGTCCTCGGAATCAAGGTTGAGCAAGATGCTACCATGTATCATGTCATCGCCGAGGTTGTACGCTCCCGTGAGGCCTGTCTCCTCGTCTACCGTGAAGAGAGCCTCCATAGGTCCGTGTACCAGCTTCTCGTCCGTGAAGGCGGCAAGTGCGCCGGCTATACCGATGCCGTTGTCTGCGCCCAGAGTGGTACCATCGGCATGAAGCCATTCGCCATCGACGATGGTTGTGATAGGATTATTTTCGAAGTCGAAAGACTTGTCATTGCTCTCGCATACCATATCCATATGCGCTTGCAGTATAATGCCGGGAGCCTGCTCGTGACCGGGCGTGGCAGGTTTGCTCATCAGAACGTTGCCTATGGCGTCTGTCTTGACAGCTATGCCGTGCTTGTCGGCAAAGTCCAGTAAGAACTGACGGATTTTGCCCTCCTTTTTGGACGGACGGGGAACCTTGGTGATTTGGTCGAAGATACCGAAAACCTCGGCCGGTTTCAAATCTTTTATTGTCATAATGGTATTTATTTTGGGTATATAACTCGTATTGACTTATGCCGACCTCGCGGGTCTTACGTGCATGGCATTTGTAAAGATTGTTAAAATCGCGCGTATTTCGCCCCCTAAATTACAAAATAAAATTGATATATAGCTAAATTCCGCCCTAACTTTATTAAATTTGCATATCCAAACGCAAGACATAGGCTTTATGCGACTGCTGATATTGACAATGATACTGTTGCTGGCGGCATTACTGCTGCTGGGCATACGCGTATTGTTTGTCCGCGGAGGACGCTTCCCGTCGTCGCACATACACGACAACGAAGCCCTGCGCCGCCGAGGCCTGGACTGCGCCACGCATGACAAAGAATCCAAATAATCACACATATAAACAATCTAAAAACCCAAGATGAGAAAAATCCTTTATGCCGTTGCGATACTTGCATTAGCCACCACCGCATGCGGAGGCAATGGCGAAGCCGACACCAAGAGCGACTCGCTCACAGTCACCCCCGTCAAGAAAGCCAAGGCAGAATCCTTTGCCGCCACCACCAATATACGATACATCGACCGCGATTCGCTGCTTGTCAAGTTTGACTACGCACGCCACACCATGGACGAATGCCACCAGATAGCCATGGCATTGCAGCAGTACCAAAACGAACTGGGTGCACAACTCCAAAGCAAGCAAAATGCCATTCAGGAAAAAGCCAAAAACAACGGATACCTCAGCGAAGCCAGCTACAACGCCGATATTAAGGAACTGCAGAACCTTGACCGCAGCCTTCAGACCCGCTATGCTGCTCGCGCCGACAAGGACAACCGCCGTATCAACGAGCTCACCAAAGCCGCCAGCGACTATATAGACAACTTCCTGATTGAATACAACAAGACCAAGAAATACGACGCAATACTCGACCGCGCCGCCGGCCTGTACTTCAATCCGGCACTCGACATCACCGACGAAGTTGTCAAGGCTCTCAACGAGGCTTACAACAAGGCTCAAGAGGACAAAAAATAACATCCGGGACAACATCCGCCGCCCCCTTGCGCGACACCCATACCCGGCCTACAGTCCGCACCATCATACAACACCATAACACAACAAGATGACCACACAAGCCAAAGCAGACACTCTCGTAATCATCCCCATGTATAACGAGAAGGAAAATGCAGCCGCCATCATAGATGCCGTACTGGCTCTCGACACGCCTTTCGACATCCTCGTGATTGACGACAACTCGCCCGACGGCACCGCCGCCATCGTGCGCGAAAAAATGGCGCAGCACCCCGGGCGTGTAGACATCATCGAACGCGCGGGCAAACTCGGTCTTGGTACGGCCTATATCGAAGGCTTCCGTTGGGGTTTGGCTCATGGATACGAGTACATATGCGAAATGGACGCCGACTTTTCGCATAACCCCAAGGATTTGCCGCGACTGCGCCAAGCCTTGGTAAGCGGGCAGGGCGATGTCGCCGTCGGTTCGCGATACCTCACCGGGGTCAACGTTGTCAATTGGCCTATGGGACGCGTGCTCATGTCCTATTACGCCTCCAAGTATGTGCGCATAGTCACCGGACTGCACGTGCGCGACACCACCGCCGGATTTGTATGCTACCGAGCAGACGTGCTGCGTGCTATGAACCTGGACGCGATACACTTCAAAGGCTACGCCTTCCAAATCGAGATGAAGTATACGGCACACGTTTTGGGATTTCGCATCACCGAAGTACCTATCGTCTTTGTCAACCGTGTTCTCGGAACATCCAAGATGAGCTCCGGGATTTTCGGCGAAGCCCTTTTCGGCGTCATCAAGCTCAAATGGTGGGGTGCCACCGGCCGTATCAAGAAACGTCACGCCGCTGCACGGCAATGACAACATTATTATATAATGCAACCGTTGCCGGAGCCCCGGAGGGGACTCCGGCATACGTGTTTATAGACGGGGACACCATCGCCGCCACCGGTACAGGCGCCCCGCCCCCGGAGATGACAGCGCAAGAATGCGTAGACTGCTACGGCGACCTTCTCATACCCGGCGCCATAGACTGCCATGTGCACACTCGCGACCCGGGACTGACACACAAGGGCGACATTGCCACTGAAACCACAGCCGCACGCGCCGGAGGTGTCACCTCGATATTGGATATGCCCAATACGGTGCCGCATACCACCACGATGGCCTTGGTGCACGCCAAGATGGAACGTGCCGCCGAAGTCGCCAAGGCCAATTACGCCTTCTTTATAGGCGCCGCCGGCACCTCCAACTTCGACGAGTTGGCACATGCAGACTACCGCATCATTCCCGGCATAAAGCTTTTCATGGGCTCATCCACCGGCAATATGCTCGTGGACAAAGACGATGACCTGCGCCGGATCTTTGACTTGGCGGCATCGATGGATGTCATCATCGTAGTACATGCCGAAGACGAAGAAATTATCGCCGAAAATCGAGCAATCATATCGGCAATCTACGGCAACGCCGAAGTCCCGGTGCGAGTACACAGCAAAATACGTCCGGCCGAAGCCTGCCTACGTGCCACCGAACGCGCCATCGCACTTGCCCGACAATACGGCACTCGACTACATATCGCACACGTCTCCACCGCCGATGAGGCGGCACTACTCTCGAACGAACCGCTGTCACCGTCCAAACGCATCACCGCCGAAGTATCACCGCATCACCTGCTGTGGTGCGCCGAGGAAGACGGCGACAACCCGCGTATGAAGATGAATCCGGCCGTCAAAAGCGCCGCCGACCGCGAAGCTCTGCGCCGCGCCGTCGTCGATGGACGCATAGACATCATAGCCACCGATCATGCGCCGCACCTTCTATCCGAAAAATCCGGCGGAGCATTACGTGCCGCTTCCGGAGCCCCGATGGTGCAATACTCAGTCCCGGCCATGCTCGGGCTCTTTGACCCGACAACAGTAGTACGACTGATGTGTCACAATCCGGCGCAGCTCTACGGCATACAGCGGCGCGGCGTCATCGCTCCGGGAATGTACGCAGACATTGCACGCATATGCCGCGTCACACCCTACACCGTGCACGATGCGGACGTCGTTTCACGATGCGCCTGGACACCTCTGGATGGTCGGGCACTCCGTTACCGCATCATCGACACATGGCTCAACGGCAGCCGCCAAGGCAAAGCAATGCCACTCGAATTTGCACGTTGATGGTAATATACGCTGCTCCCTTACAAGGTTATACCACCGCCCTGTGGCGGCGTGCCCATGCCCGGCTGTGCGGCGGCATTGACGCATATTTCACACCCTTTGTGCGCGTCGAAAGCGGACAGCCGGCGGCACGTGCACTACGGGATGCCGCCGAGGACCGCACCGCCATACCGCAAGTTATATTCCGCGACATCGCCGAGCTGCGCACTCTCTGCGACAGCCTTGTCGATGCCGGATACAAGGCTATAGATCTGAATATGGGATGCCCCTTTGTGCCTCAAGTGCGGCACGGACGCGGCGCCGCCGTCATCGCCGATATACCGCTGTTGGAGTCTGTAGCCAAAGACATATCAGACAGATACGCCGGAATATCTTTTTCGATCAAAATGCGATTGGGCACAGACGACCCGGAGCAATGGCGTGCCGCAATGCCGGTCATCAACGATATGCCGCTGCACCATCTGTGCGTGCATCCGCGCACAGCCAAGATGCAATACGGCGGCACAGCCGACACTAAGGCCTTTGCCCTAATTACAGAAGCAACCACACACCGTGTCGTCTACAACGGTGACATTCGCACACCGGAGCAGGCCAAGACCCTATCCACGCGTTTCCCATCGCTATACGGCATCATGGTCGGCCGCGGCCTCTTAGGTCGCCCCACCCTCGCCATCGAAATCAGTCAAGGTCGGAAGTATGACGAGGCTCAACAACGTCGAGCCTTCATCATGCTGCTCGATGCCGTATATGTCGAGGCCGGCACACGATACTGCGGCGCATCCCAAATACTGACGCACGTCAAGCCTTACTGGGAATATGCGACAGCCTTTTCGTCCGAGCGCCGCGCACTCAAGGCCATATCCAAAGCACATACACTCGCCGCATACGAGTCTGCCGTAGCATCGCTGCGGCAATAAGACGAGAGCCCACCGATACAATACGACAGCGGGCCGCATCCCGGAATGGATGCAGCCCGCTGCTATTGTTTGGCTATCAGCCTGAGGCTGCTATCAGCGAACAAGTACTTTGGTGGCCTTCTTGCCCTGTACACGGATATAAAGACCGTTGGCGGGATTGGCTACACGTACGCCCTGCATGTTGTAGTACACCACGGGAGCATCGGAGTCCTCTACTGTGATGTCGGATACGGCGGAAGACTTTTTGCCCATTACAAGGATGTTCTTAATCTGCCAGCCACCGCATACGGTACCGTCAGCTACGTAGTGGTAACCTATCTGTATCTTCTTGCCTTCGTATGCACCGAGGTCAATGGCATAGTCGTCTACGTATGTCCATTTGTTCATTGCCTCGGGAGCGGGAGCGGCGGTCAGCACGGTCCATTCGGTTGCACCTTCTTCGCGTACTGCGATTGTGAAGTACGCGGGGATCTGCGCTACTGTGATGTAGTTATATGCAAATGTCTGCGTAATTGATATGGGTTTGATACGGTTGGTCAGATCGAATACGGGCGAAACTGCGTATGCGTCAGCTGTTTTACCGGTAATCTTAAATGCATTGCCGGTCATACCGAAATCCGAGAACTGCCAGGGATTTTCGCCTTCACCGGCTTCGAAAGTAAAGCCGCTGGCTTCGGTCTTGCCATCGTTTTCGTAAACGATGTCGGCTTTGTCCGTAACGGTGAGTGTATAAGTGGCTTCGCCGGCTTCGTATGTTTCTGTAGCTTCGGTAGCGGCCTTAATAGTGGTTGTGCCGGCTGCAACGAGTGTAACCTCGCCGGTAGCAGCGTCTACGGTAGCAACTTCTACGTTGCTGGAAGTGTATACGACGGCTGCATCAGTATCCTTGGTGAGTGCGTTTGCGGGAACAGCTTCGCTGAGATCTACGGAAACGGTGGCATTAGCAAAAGCAAGATTGGCGGGTTTCTTAGCGTTTGGATCTACAACCACGAGGGTGTAGGATGCTTCGCCGGCCTTATATGTCTCTGTAGCTTCGGTAGCGGCCTTGATGGTGGTTGTGCCGGCTGCAACGAGTGTAACCTCGCCGGTAGCAGCGTCTACGGTAGCAACTTCTACGTTAGAGGAAGTATATACGACGGCTGCATCAGTCTTCTTGTTGAGTGCGTTTGCGGGAACAGCTTCGCCGAGGGTAGCGTTGATGGTCTCGCTGTCGAAGGCCAAGCCTGCATCGATGAGTGTGCTGGAGCCGCCTTGTCCCATCTCAAATACAACCTTGGAGATCTGAGCGTTGTATTTGTTGGTTACCTGAAGAGTGTACTTTGTACCTGCAGCCTGATAATCTGTGGGGATTTCAAATGCGAAGTCCGCACCCTTGGCATTCAGCTGTACATCTTTATTGATTGTGTTTGTACCGGCGAGAAGAGACACTTTAACAGCTACAGACGCGTTTGCACCGGTAGTTATCGTGATTTTCGTGCAGTTGTCCGGAAGAGTGAACGCCACATAACCATAAGGCGTCACTTTTTTTGCGGAAATCTGCAGAAATGAGGCGCCGGAATATGCGCCTTTCTTGTTGTTCATAAACTCGAAGTCAATCCCGTTGATTTTGACTGTTGACGGAGTGGCGGATTCTGTCTTAGGCAGAAGTGCAGCAGTCGTCTCATCAGCGAAGTTGACAGTCACTGGTTCGGCCATTGCGAATGCGCCAACGAGGACTACAGCAGCGAGGCTGAGTAAAAATTTTTTCATACGATTTGTTTATTGATTAGTATTTGGTTGATGTTATTATATGAATCAATCTGGTTTAATAAGTTCTGCTTTAAAAGGCATAGGGAAAAGCATTCCCTTTGAGGAGTACAAAGGTACTCCTTTTTTACTATAGGCGGACTATATAAACTGTTAAATTTTAGAAAAGTTACGGTATACTTTAGAAAGTTACATTATACTTTGTCCACGACGAGACATATGCACCGTCAGGACTTCGTAAAGATAGTCGACATGCCTTATTGCAAATTAGTGTTAACAATTCATAATTATAATTTATATCATTAATTGCTTGAATATTTTTTGATACCTTTGCGTTGTCAAGAAAAGAGAACTAAACTATAGACATCTATCCAATATAGCATCTAAGTACAATAATAAGTGAATCATAGGTTTTAGGAAATAGGCAGCTTGCGAAAGTCGCCTATTTCCTTTTTTTGTATTCAGATGAATCATATCCGGTCAAACCATCTTCCGTAGCGGTTCACAATCGGCATACCGAGGCTTAACAACACCAAGACCCGCATTATCGGTGTCGAACATTGTCTCGGCCACCGGCCACACCTCGCCGTCCCATATCTCATATCCGCCGAGTGCTTGTCCCTTTGTCGGAATTTCCGTACTTTTGCACCAAAGAAAAAAAGAAACACACAGATAATTATGGCAAAAGTAGGAGATACTGTGCGCTACCTCAACGCCGTAGGCGGTGGCCGCATAGTGCGCATCGAAGGAAATATTGCCGTGGTAGACGACGACGGCTTTGAAACACCGGTGCTGCTGCGCGAATGCGTGGCGGTATCCACAGACCAAAACACACGCATGGGCGCCGCAATCGAGACGCCGCAACCATCCAAACAAGCTCAACCGGCACAGGCACAAACAACGCACACAACGCAGCCCGCAATTCCGTCAGAAGCGGCTATAGAGACACCCGGCGGCGACAACCTGAACATTGTCCTGGGCTGGGAAGCCGGCGACCTCCGACATATCGGCGCCTCGGGATATGACTGCTATCTCATAAATGACTCTAACTACTATCTCGATTTTGTCCTAATGGCACAACGCGACGGCGAAGACGTTTGGAACACGATATACGCCGGCACCGTCGAACCTAACATCCAATTGCTCATAGGCGAACACACGTCCGAAGACGTTTCGGCTTTGGACCATATACGTTTTCAGGCTCTGGCGTACAAACAAGACCAAACGTTCCGGCCCAAGACGCCATTGGACGTATGCATTAATGTAGACACCACCAAGTTTTTCAAGGTACATTGCTTCAGACCCAACGAGTACTTCGACACTCCGGTATTGGCAACAGCGCTGGTCTCCAATGATGTTCCGGCAGATAATGCCGCCAAACGTACCGATGATACAGCCAAGGCACTGCGGCGCGCCCTCGAGGACAAAAAACGTGCCGACCGCCGTCCGGTGCGCCGGCGTCCGATAGCTCAAACGGAAGATAATGACGCCGACCCGCTGGAGGTGGATCTGCATATAGACAGCCTGCTGGACACCACCGCCGGAATGTCGCCCGCCGATATTCTCAACTATCAAGTGGACACTTTCCGTCGTGTCATGGATGCCAATCTACGCCGCCACGGACGCCGCATAATATTCATCCACGGCAAAGGCGAAGGCAAGTTGCGCCAAGCGCTCATCAAAGAACTGGGACACCGCTACCGCGGACAGGATGTCCAAGATGCTTCATTCCAAAAATACGGTTTCGGGGCCACTCAAGTCACCATACGCTGAGGTGATGAATGTTGCCCATTCCGGAAGATATTAAGACACATAGACTTGCATCTTTAGCACAACATTCAACCGATACGCATATATTATGATATTATACTTCAGCGGCACGGGTAATACACGGTACTGCGCCAAGATATTAGCCAAAGCACTGGGAGACAAGGCATTTGACATATCTCCGCGACGGCGCGACGAATCAATCAGTCACGTCGCCGCATCATCGCGTATTGTGTGGATGTTCCCGATATATAGTTGGGGCGTACCGCCGATGGTCATCGACTTTATGCGCCATGCCGTGATTGACGGAGCGTCCGAAGTACCGCATTACATGGTGGCTACTTGCGGCGACGATGCCGGCAATGCGGCCAAAATGTGGCGCCGCCTCGTATCCGATTGCAAATGGACGCCCCGGTCGGCATATACCGTTCAAATGCCCAATACATACGTATGTCTCCCGGGCTTCGATGTCGACAGCGACGAATTACAGCGTGCCAAAATCGCCGCAGCCCCCGCACACATAGCAATCATAGCCGCAGCCATAATGCAGGACGACCTATCCGCAACGCCTCGCGATATGGTTACGCGCGGACGCTTTGCTCGGCTGAAGACCTCGGTCATATATCCGAGTTTCAAGCACAACGGGGTCAAGCCGCAACGCTTTGCCGTCTCGGACGCATGCACGGGATGCGGAACATGTATGCGCACATGCCCCATGTATAACATTTCGATGAAAGACGGGAAGCCTCTCTGGGGAAACAATTGCGCGATGTGTCTGGCCTGCTACCATCGCTGCCCGGCACACGCCGTGATGTACGGGCACACCACCCGCCACAAAGGCCAATACCGCGGTCCCGAGACAACATAAACAAACTATCAATATCCGGATAAAATACCGCGATACTATTCGTCGCAATCGCTATGTATGTAGTGATGCGGTGCAGAGCACTCGTGCAGCTCGACATCTATGATGAAATGCCGATTGGCCATCCCGGCGATGGTGGTCATCTCATGCGACACAAGCACAATAGTTGTATCACGAGCCAATTCGCGCATCAAATCGTAGAGTTGGGCCTCAAAATGCTTATCTATATAGCTCAAAGGCTCGTCCATCACCAATAGCCGCGGATGAGAAATGATAGCACGTCCCAGAAGCGCACGCTGCAACTGGCCGCCCGAAAGCTGACCAATAGGTTGGTCGGCATGCGCTTCAAGTCCGACGCGGCGGATGGTCTCGTCGTACAACCTCCGGCGCTCAACTTTGTCCATATCCAAAGACAAGAGTCCGGAGCTGATGACCTCGTGCACACTTATGGGAAAATGTGAATCAATCATATTTTTTTGCGGCAGATAGCCGACACGAACATCGCGGTCGCGCGTCACCGTGCCACGCGTGGGTCGCAACAGTCCTAACATAATGCGCAACAATGTGGTCTTACCACCGCCGTTGGGTCCGGTGATGGCAATAAAATCACCTTGGTGCACATCGAAGCCGACATTGCGCAGCACCTCGCGTCCGTCCCAGCTCATACCTACACCGGACAGCGACAAAAGCGCCTCGCCCTCAGCGACACAAGGCTTCGACGACAGCAGATAATTGTCCTTCCCAATCATATTCCAATGGATTGATGGTTACAATACGGGCTCCAAGCATTTGGTTCATGCTTTGGGCCTGGCGCGAATCATACTCGCGCTGGAAAAACAGCACGCGCACTCCGGCTTCGCGTGCTTCGATGGCAACTTGTGCCATTGCCGTCGGCGGCATTTCCTTATTTTCAAAGCCGACGGATATTTGTCGCAGGCCATAATCGCGTGCAAAGTAGCTCAATGACGGATGCCAAATGGCAAAGGCGCGCGTCGGTGCCGACTTCAGCTTTTCGTTCCAAACGCGGTCCATCGAATCAAGCCTATGCACAAGTGCCTCATACCTGCTCCGGTAGTATTCCTTGCCTCCAGCATCTATGGACACGACTGCTTCGTACATATTGCGTGCAATGACACGGGCATTGCGCACCGAAGACCACGTATGCGGATCGGCGATATGTTCGTGTCCTTCGCCATGGTCATGCGTATTGTATATCAACGCAATACCTTTGGCACAATCGACAAGACGCACCGTAGACGGAAGCGTCGAAGCCAATGTGGTTTCGAAAGGCATACCGCCAATGATGAAGTACGCCTTGGACTTGTCCACATCCATACGTGCACGCATTGTCGGCTCGAAGGTTTCCGGATTAGCTCCGGACGTCAGCAAGGTCTGCACCTCAAAGCGGTCGCCGACGATGTCTTCCAGTAAAGCACGCTGAGGCTCGATGCTCACGGTCAGCACCGGGCGTCCGGTCTCCCTGCCGCCGCAGCCGCATAGAACCACGACCATTGCAACAATGGACATGGCCGCCGATAAGAGTCGTATCTTGCTGTTGTCGCTTCTCATAAATGCAAACGGGCTTGCTCGCCTCCGTTTATTCTCCGCAAAGTTACGCATTTTTTTGCTTACCGACCATCGTTCACATCTTTTGCGTGGTTTGGCTGTGGTTTTTCAGGCATTATGGACAGTAGCTGGATTTTTTTGATTACTTTTGCAGCAATATGGCGCTGAGCTTTTGGCCCGAACAAGGCAAAAGCCTTTGTTCGTTGCGGGCATTTCGACAATAGCACCCATACATCACATTGAAATACAATATAATAACACCACATAATCACATAACATTATGTCTCAGATCACACAAACGGCCACACTGAAGCGGCCCGAAAGCCTCCGCGACAAAGCGTGGGCACGGTGGACAGCCCTCGGACTGTTGGCACTGGCAATGTTCTGCTCTTACATCTTCATGGACATTTTGTCCCCTATCAAGGATTTGATGCAGTCCGAACGCGGATGGGATTCCACCGCTTTCGGCACAATGCAGGGCAGCGAAACATTCCTCAACGTATTCATATTCTTCCTTATATTTGCCGGCATTATCCTCGACAAGATGGGCGTGCGCTTCACGGCCGTACTTTCGGGTACGGTGATGCTGGTCGGCGCAGCCATCAACTGGTATGCCGTCACCGACATGTTTGCCGGCAGTGGCCTGGAAATGTGGTTCAACAACAACCTGAACTACATCCCGGGCTTTGACGAATTGGGCATCTCTCCCTTCTACGAAGGCATGCCTGCCTCTGCCAAACTCTCCGCTGTAGGCTTTATGATTTTCGGATGCGGCGTCGAAATGGCCGGCATCACCGTCAGCCGCGGCATTGTCAAGTGGTTCCAGGGTCGCGAAATGGCTTTGGCCATGGGCAGCGAAATGGCTTTGGCCCGTCTTGGCGTGGCCACCTGCATGATATTCTCGCCGATGTTTGCCAAGATGGGCGGCACCGTAGACGTATCGCGTTCGGTAGCCTTCGGTGTGGTGCTGCTGCTGATAGCACTCATAATGTTTATCGTCTATTTCTTCATGGACCGCAAGCTCGACGATGCCTCCGAAGAAAAAGACGATCCGTTCCGCATCTCCGACCTTGGCAAGATTTTGCGTTCCAGCGGCTTCTGGCTTGTAGCGCTGCTGTGCGTACTCTATTACTCCGCCATCTTCCCATTCCAGAAATACGCCGTCAATATGTTGCAATGCAACTTGACGCTTGACGCTCCGGCAGCCGACAGCTTCTGGGCTTCGGACACGGTAACCGTCATCCAGTATGTCATAATGATTGTCGTGGCCGCCGGCTCGTTCGCCTTCAATTTCAGCAAGAACAAGGCAGTCAAATACAGCCTACTGACAGTGGCCATCATCGCACTTGTCACTTACTGCTTCTTCGGCTATATGCGTCAGAGCGCAGCCGCAATCTTCGCCGTATTCCCGTTGCTGGCCGTGGGCATCACCCCGATTCTTGGCAAATACGTGGACTATAAGGGCAAGGCCGCATCGATGCTGGTCATCGGCTCGGTGCTGCTGATACTGTGCCACCTGACCTTCGCCTTTGTCCTGCCTATGTTCAAGGGTAGCCCCATAGGCGGCGTATGCGTGGCCTATGCCACCATCCTTGTGCTGGGCGCCTCGTTCTCGCTCGTCCCCGCTTCGCTGTGGCCCAGCGTACCCAAGTTGGTTGACTCCAAAATCATCGGTTCGGCCTACGCTCTCATCTTCTGGATACAGAACATCGGCTTGTGGCTGTTCCCCCTGCTTATCGGCAAGGTTCTGGACGCCTCCAATCCCACGCTGGTAGAGGCCGTCAAAAGCGGCGCCATGAACGCCGAGACGGCAGCCGTGTCCTACGACTATACCAACCCGCTGCTGATGCTCGCCTTCCTCGGCGTGGCCGCCCTGGTATTGGGAATGGTACTCAAAGTCATTGACCGCCGACAGCACCTCGGCCTCGAATTGCCCAACGTCAAAGGCGAAACCGCCAAGACGGAAGAGGCCGAAGCCGAAGCCGTTGAAATTTAATGACAGCCTACGCAAAATGACATTCTTAGCCGAATACAATACAATGAAACGACTACTGACAGCCTTAGCCCTCGCATTGGGCATAGCCGCCACTGCCGCCGCATCGCACCCGGCAGCACCCAAACGCGAATTCCGCGGAGGATGGATGCACACCGTGTTCCAAGGCCAGTATCTGCGCAAAGGCACCGTCGAGCTGCAAAAATATCTGATTTCGCAACTTGACAGCCTTCGTTCCGCCGGATGCAATGCCATACTCTTTCAAGTACGTCCCAGCGCCGATGCATTCTACCCCAGTAAGTTGGAGCCGTGGAGCCGCTTTCTCACCAAGGGCGGCAAAGCGCCCTCTCCGTACTGGGATCCATTGCAGTTCATGATTGAGCAATGCCACAAGCGCGGCATGGAACTGCACGCATGGCTCAACCCGTATCGCGTCACCACCACCAAGAACGAGAAGCTGGCGCCTTCACACCTATACCATCGCGAGCCATGGCGATTCGTCACCTACAAGGGCGATGGCAAGATGTATTTCGACCCCGGACTGCCCGAAAACCGTAAGTTCATCACCGAAGTGGTCATGGACATTGTCAACCGCTATGACGTCGATGGAATACACTTCGACGACTATTTCTACCCCTATCCGGTGGCAGGCTACGAATTCCCGGACGATACCTCTTACGCCAAATACGGTAAGGGAATGAACCGAGGCGACTGGCGCCGTCAAAATGTGGATTTGCTCATCGAGGAAATTCACAACGCCATCACTTCGGGCACAAAACCCTGGGTGCGCTTCGGCATCAGCCCCTTTGGCATCTGGCGCAACAAGTCCAGCGACCCGCGCGGCAGCGATACCAACGGCCTGCAAAACTATGATGCACTATACGCCGATGTATTGCTGTGGTCCGAAAAAGGATGGATAGACTACCTGTTGCCCCAGTTGTATTGGGAGCTGGAACACAAACGCGCTTCGACACTCGTATTGGCCCAATGGTGGAACGACAATGCCGGTCCACGCCACATGTACTTCGGTCAGGATGTACACAACATCATGAAGCACAAAGACCTGGCTCCGTCTACCGACCCGACGCAGCTGCACCACAAGGTGGACCTGTCGCGCTCTCTGCCTAATGTTCAAGGCAATTGCTGGTGGCCTGCATACGCCATCACTGCCAACGTAGGCGGCGTGGCCGACTCACTGGCTCGCGACATACAAGCCACACCGGCACTGCCTCCGACTTATCCGTGGATATGCTCCGATACACCCGTGGCCCCTGCAAACTTGCGCCGCGCCACCTCCGGTCGTCCTTGCGCCATCAAATGGGATGTACCACAGGCTCGCGGCACCGTCATGGATGCCACCCATTTTGTAGTATACCGCTTCCCCAAAGGCTCCAAGAGTACACCTATCGATGATCCCAAATATATCGTCGATGTCGTATACTCAGATACTTACATGGCTGATAAACCGGGCATTTACGTTGTCACTGCCGTCAACCGCACAAACAACGAGTCGTCCCCCTCGCAACCTTTGACGATCGAATAATTCCGAGTCCTCACAACTCGATACCTCTATGGAACTCATCACTATTGTCGTCCCGGCTTTCAATGCCGCTCCCTGGATTGCCGAATGCCTTGACAGCATCCTCGCGCAGTCTTTCGACGACTGGCAGGCGATAATTGTTGATGACGGTTCCACAGACGCAACAGCCGACATAGCAGCCGAATACGCCCTCCGAGACAAGCGTATTCGGCTGATGTCGCGTCCCAACGGCGGACCATCGGCGGCACGTAACACCGCGCTCGATGCCGTGTGCACCGAATACGTCACCTTTGTCGATGCGGACGACATTTTGCACCCCGAAGCGCTGCAACGGCTTATGGACCTCGCCGACCGACATCCGGACATCCCGGCCGTGGCGTGCTGGTACACCACACAGCCCTTTGATGCGAACCCATTGCCCGAGGCACGGCCACAAATATTATCGGCACGCGATGCCGTCATCGCCACCCTGCGACGACGCCCTTATCACGAGCCTATGTCGTGCGCCAAAGCCTTCCGTTCGGACCTTTTCGATGGCTTGCGCTACACCGAAGGACGGCGCTACGAAGACTTGGACATCTTCTACAAACTGTATTGGCGCGCCGGGGCCATAGTCCACGACACATCTCCCATATATTTTTACAGACAGCACGCGGCCAGTTTCGTTCACCATTGGGACAGCCACCGTGCCGATGTCCTCGATGTTACGGATGACATCGTGACTTGGAGCAAAGGATTGGGCGATTCAGCCATCGTAAGCGCCGCTATGGATAGGCGTCTATCGGCCCGTTTCAATATCTTGGTCACCGCCGCACGCACGCTACGTGCCATACGACACATCACAACTCCGACCGATAACGACGCGAAGCGCACAGCCCCCGACGGCGACGTCACGGCATTACAGACCATTATATCGCGTTGCCGCAAAGACATCAATGCCGACCGCAGGCGCGCGCTACGGGACATCCATACACGCCTGCGCAACCGCCTCGCCCTACTCGTCCCCACAGTCATCCTTTGCCGCCTCTGACAAGCGCGGCGCATTAGCACCTGAATACAGTCCGGCTCCATCGGGTCCGGCTCCATCGGTACAAAAAAAACGGTTTGAGCCTTGGCTATCTGCTTTAATTTCGGTACTTTTGCATCATCATACTTACAACGCGACACACTGCCTCACCGATGATATGACTATGCTTCTATGGTCATGTCATGCATAGGTGTCAGTTGTGTCTGTGCATCCACACTTATACAACACTTCATAATTATGTATTTATTCAATTGTGTGCGTCTTTCCCGGGCAAAAGCTCTATTGACTTCGGTATTTGTAGTCCTCGCGGCCGCCATATCGCATGCGGCCGAGCCTTCGGGGACATTACCTCTGCTGCACATCGACACCGAAAACGGCGCGGCAATCACCTCCAAGGAAGATTACGTGAACGCCTCGCTATATCTCGATGCCAACGGCGTGAGCGGCGTAGAGCCGGTCGGCAGCGCCGATGCACCGGTATCGCTGAGAATAAAAGGCCGCGGCAATTACACTTGGACCGGATTCGACAAGAAACCTTACCGTCTGAAATTTGACAAGAAGGTATCCATTCTTGGAATGAAAAAAAACAAGCATTTCGGTCTGCTGGCACACGCTGATGACAACCTCGGCTTTTTGCGCAACGCCGTGGGTTTCGAACTCAGCCGTAAACTTGGGCTGGCGTGGACTCCGACGGCCGAGCCGGTTGAAGTTCTACTCAACGGCGAATACATCGGTCTGTATTTCCTCACCGAGCTGATACGCGTCGACCCGGACCGAGTGGACATCGTCGAACAAGCGGACAACGCCACCGATGCCGAAGCTGTCACCGGAGGATGGCTCGTTGAAATAGACAATTACGACACCGATCCGCACGTCGAAATCACAGAGGGCAACGGCGAAAGAATAATCTTCACCTACAAGACCCCCGAGATTCTGTCTTCGGTCCAAGGCTCTTACTTGACTTCTCAGATGACGGCCATAAATGCCGCAATATACACATCGGACAAATCCTCGACCGAATGGGAGAAATACGTGGACATCGATGCACTTGCACGCTACTACGTTGTTCAGGAAATCCTGGACGACTGCGAGTCGTTCCACGGCAGTTGCTATATGCACAAGCAATTGGGCAACGATACCAAATGGGTATTCGGCCCGGTATGGGACTTCGGCAACGCATACCAACGAGGCACTTCGCAGTATATCTGGGACAGACCGACATTCAACCAAACATGGATTGGCGAAATCTACAAATTCCCGCGTTTCCAAGCCAAGGTCAAAGAAGTATGGCGCGAGTTTTGCGCCAAGCATTACGCCGATACCAAACGCTATATCGGCACATTTGCCGATAAGATCTCGGCTGCGGCATCGGCCGACGCCGCACGATGGCCGAACTACGGCAACAGCAACGAACAGGCTGCGGCAAATTCGTTCCTCTCCAAATTTGTATCCAAGTCCAAATGGCTCGGACAACAATGGGAATACGAACCGCCGCGTGATTGGTCCGACTATACGGTGTATCTGCGCGGCAATCTCAACGGCTGGGGCTTGTCCAACCCGATGACTTACAACCCGGACGGGACTTTTTCTATCGAAAGCATCGACCTTCACGAACAATTCAAACTTGCCACCGAAGACTGGAACACCATTGACCTCGGCTCCAACGGCGAAGCCGTCATCCCCAACACCCCTTACGTGCTCAAAGATAAGGGCGCAAATATGACACTCAAGGACAATGCATCCATATCCAACGCCAAAATCGTACTGAATCCAAGCACCAAAACTATGACCGTAATAGACCCCGCTGCAGTGAACGACATCCAAGTCGACGGCTCGCAATGGTCCATTGTCGAACATACAATACACGCCGACAGTTTTATCAACGTCTATACAGCCACCGGCGCACCCGTAGCCTCGGGCAGCGGCGACATCCGTCTGCCCGCCTCGGGATTCTACATCGTCTCTGACGGCCTTAAGGCAACAAAAATCATCATCCGCTAAGCCTGCGCGATGCCAGCCCGGCATATCTCATAGCAAGCCGCCTCAGCCACCGCCCGTCTGAGGCGGCTTGCTTTATCTCACGTCTTTTTCGACGCACCTCGCAACTTTTCCTGACTTCGTCACTGAAAAACAGAGCATTTTATAAGCGTTTGAATGATA
>ERZ1031078.231-NODE-231-length-19315-cov-8.510384_pt1 | contig 19315 bp, 9 predicted proteins | sample MGYA00518179_ERZ1031078 | MGnify/ENA primary metagenome ERZ1031078 (study PRJEB33719, sample SAMN04261274) | wastewater metagenome | biome: rural village; feature: human; material: feces | host: Homo sapiens | place: El Salvador | collected 2014-01-14 ... | reverse complement strand
GATTAAGAAGCTGTTTTGAATTGTTTGAAATGTTCTTTGAGGTGAAAAATCTTCAAACAAACAATTCAAAACAGCTTCTAAGACCCGAAATCTGGTAAACAACTCATTCCGCAGATATTTGCGTGCAATTATCGTAGCATCCGTGCGATAAAGTAAAAGTTGGTCTATTCACAGGTATTTTCCCTTGCTTGATAAGATAGTCGTAATGAGAAAAAATTCTTAACTTTGACAAGTTTATACGTTGTGCGATGCATAATAGCGAAAGATATCCATATCTGACTTGCATTGATTCTCAGGCGCTGTTAGCCCAATGTGAGAAAAAAGAAATTAAAGACGGCCTGTCTGTTTTGACTCAATACCTGCATAACCGTAAATACTTGAGCCCGGCAGGTCTGAATGAGGCATTGTCATTTATGGCTGAAGAGGTTCTTGATAAAGAAGGAAGCGGCAGATTGGCTCTTAAAGATGATCATTTGGAACTTTTCTTCAAGAAAATCTGTTGGCAATCACTTACTACTATCGTTAACAGTACAGATTTCGGATGTACCAGATCTCTGACAGGAGGGTGGGGGAACAGGAAAGACTGTGAACTTTCTCCTTTTGTATGATTGAGACTTCAAAATGGTTTTTTTGAGAATATGACAAAAATAGTTTTTGCGACGGGCAACCGTGGGAAGCTGAGGGAGGCTTCCGAGATTCTGGGGGAGGGGTTTGAGCTGGTGACTCCGGCGGATTTCGGGATCACGGAGGACATTCCGGAGACGGGGGAGACGCTTCAGGAGAACTCGCTCCAGAAGGCTCGGTACATTTTTGACAGGAAGGGGTGCGACTGCTTCGCCGATGACACGGGGCTGGAAGTGGATGCCCTCGGCGGAGCGCCCGGGGTCTACACGGCGCGCTATGCGGGGCCGTCCAAAGACTTCAATCTGAACATGGACAAGGTGCTGGCCGAACTTGCTGGACTGGAGGCGACCGGGCGGGAGGTCAGCCGCAGGGCACGCTTCCGCAGTGTCGTGACGCTGATCCTGAACGGCGAGGTGCACCGGTTCGAAGGCACGATGGAAGGCACGATCGCCCGTGAGAAGTCCGGGCGGGGAGGCTTCGGCTACGATCCTATATTCATACCTGATGAATATCCCGGGCTCACGGCGGCGGACATCACCGAGGAGCAGAAGAACGAGATCTCGCACCGTGGCAAGGCTCTGCGGGCGATGGCGCAGTGGCTTAACGGGCGGCAAAAATAAGCTGCCGGAAATGATGCAAGTTGTTGCCAGATGCGCGAAAAGGCTGAACTCATAGTCATCGGCCACACCAAGGTCGGCGAGAATTCCATTGTCCTGCACACGATCAGCCGGGAATATGGAAGGCGGGGCTTCCTTGTCAAGGTGAGTCCCAAGACGGCGATGGCTCTTTTCCTGCCCTTGAATATTCTTGAGGCGGAGGTCACCCGGAACCCGAAGTCGGATCTTTGGTTCGCCCGCAACTTCGTCAGCGTCAACCCTCTCGTGGACGTGCGCGGGAATATTCATAAAAACACAATGACCCTCTTCATGAGCGAGGTGCTGTTCCGTGTGATAAAGGATCAGACCAACGAGGAGGGGCTTTCCGAGTGGTTGAAAAGGTCGATACTGACGCTTGACGCGCTTCAGAGCGACTTCGCCAACTTCCATCTTTGGTTCCTGCTGGAACTCTGCGCTGTCCTCGGTTTCAATCCGGACACAATTGACCTCGCCCCTTTCGCCGGCAAGCATCTTGACCACATCAAGTCTCTTCTGACCAGCTCTTTCGGCGAGGCGATGCTGCTTCCTTTAAGAGGTTCCGACCGCAACGAGATCGCCGAGTGCATCCTGAAGTACATCGAGCATCACACCGAATCGGCCGTCAACGTCCGCTCGTTGGCGGTGCTCAGAGATATTTACGGGTAGGACTTAGAAGCTGTTCAACTTCGCGGTCAAGCGTGAGTTATGCTTATCAGTTGTTTGTTCTTTCCCCAACAAAGTTATAACTTTGTTAGAACAAGTCGTAATTATGGGTTCATTCATCATAGAGGGCGGGTATGCCCTAAGCATTTCGATTCGCCCTCAGGGAGCGAAGAATGAAGTGTTGGAGGTCATCCGCACCGGAGTCTCCTTGATGATCGCCGCGATGTCGGCGGACGGTGTCGGTGTCATCGGCGGCGTGGAACAGACTGGCAGGGGCTACGAGGACATTGACGGTCGTCTCAACGCCTTGGAAGTCAGGACAGAAAGACAATACTAAACTGAACACGTGAATGGGACTCAGGTTGGCGCTATCAATATTCATCACGGCAGTGGCGTCTTTGCTTTGCTCCGTTCCCGCATGGTCGGACGGGACACTTTCCTGCATGAAATGCCTGAATGTGGAGGACGGCCTGTCACAAAGCATGGTTTACTGCATACATCAGGACAGCCGCGGCTTTATGTGGTTCGGCACTCAGGATGGCCTGAACCGTTACGACGGACATGAGATAGTGGTGTTCAGAAGGAATCCGGATGATCCTCAATCTGTCGGAAGCGACAACTATTTCACCATTTTCGAGAATGATGACCATAAGCTTTGGCTTGGCACTTTCAATGGGGTGTTCATCTATGATCCTCGGCTTGAGAAATTCACGTTCTTTGATGCCCATACCGAGGAGGGCAAGGCTGTAGGCGGCAAGGCTAGAAGCATCTGCAGGGATCGTTCGGGAAATGTCTGGATCGCCTGCCAGAATGGCGAGGTGTTCAGATATGACTCTGAGGGTGGACTTGTGGAATTCAATCTTGAGAAATTACTCGGCATGGACGCCACTGTGCCGATCAATCTCCGACGTATAGAGACGGATTCCAAAGGAAAGGTCTGGGTGGCGACATACGGGAACGGTGTGTTATGCCTTGATCCGGAGGCCTCATCCGTGACTCGCTTCGTCATCAGTGAGACTGACCCCGAAATGAACGATGTGAACACATTGTACATTCTCTCGGATAACAATATCCTTTTGGGCACTTCGGCCAAGGGGGTTCAGTCGCTTGACTGCAAGAGCGGGGAAATCACTCCTTTTCTTGAAAGAGAGCCTGTCAGCGGGAACACTCTTTTTGTCCGCCAGATCATAGGATGCTCCGACAAGATGATCTGGATAGGCACGGAGTCCGGGGTGTATGTCTATAATATGAAATCATCCAGAGTCTCGTCGTTGAACCATACCTACGGAGACCCGTACTCATTGTCGGACAACGCTGTCCATTCGATTTATGAGGATCGGGACGGAGGAGTTTGGGTAGGGACTTATTTCGGCGGGGTCAATTATATTCAGAAATCGCCGGAGTTCGAGAGATTCTACAATATTCCCGGAAAGAACACCATTGGCGGCAAGAGGATAAGTGAGTTTTGTCAGGGTGATTCCGGAATGATGTGGATAGCGACCGAGGATGCCGGATTGTTCAGCTTCGATCCAGGGAGCAGGTCGTTTTCAGCGGTCAATGTCCCTGCCGGGAACATCCATGCGCTGATGTATGACAGCGGCAGACTTTGGGTCGGGTCATTCGCCGAGGGACTTTTCATCATGGACACATCCACGGGAAGGATCCGTCGGCTGGGAATGTCATCCGGTCAGGCTGGCATGAAGAACAACTCAATCTATGCTGTCTTCAAGGATTCATGGGGAACAGTCTGGATAGGGATGATGTCCGGACTCTATCGTTATGTGTCAGGGGAGGACATCTTTGAGGAAGCAGGCCCTGACGGGCCGTCTGACGTGCAGGTGAATGACATCGTTGAAGACGCGGGTGGCCGCCTGTGGTTTGCCACTATGGGTGAAGGAATATATTCGTACGACAGGCAGACAGGTGTTTGGCGGCGTTACATGAATGTGTCCTCGTCGTACGGTACTTCCGGAAGTTATGTCGCCTGCCTTTTGGAGGATGGCCGCGGAAGGCTGTGGGCCGGCACCGAGGGGGACGGACTTTGCCTGTATGACAAGGACAAGGATTCTTTCTCATCGGTCATCAACACCAGGGGCGGTCTTTTGAGTGATGTCGTGTCCTGTCTTGAATGTGACCGGAGCGGAAACATCTGGGGAGGCACCAACAAGGGGCTTTTCCGCATGGATGCGGTGACTTTCGGAGTGAGAACCTATACCCATTCCAACGGTCTGCCGTCAGACCAGTTCAACTACAAGTCATGTTTCATGGACATTGCGGGGAAGATGTATTTCGGCAGCATAAACGGCTTCGTGTCTTTTGTTCCTGAGCGGATGTCCAAGGAGAACCGGAGGCCGGAGGTCTGCATGACCGACCTTCTTGTGAATAACCGGAAGGTTAGACCGGGAGATCAGTACGGACTGCTTGACTCTTCGATCATGGACACAAAACGTCTTGTCGTGCGTCCGGGTATCAAGAACTTCACATTGTGCATGACGGAGATCAACTATGTGCCGGCGCACAACACAAACTGGTACTACAGTCTTGAGAACTGGGACAGGCAGTGGATCCCCGCCAAGATGCCGGCCAGGGTGACATATTCAAACCTTCCGGCAGGAAAGTACGTCCTTCATGTCCGGGCGGACAACATTGACTCGACCGACGCCGCATCCTTGGAGATAGTGGTCAAACCTCCGTTCCACAGAACCACTTTCGCTTATGTGATGTATTTCGTCCTCATGACATGTGCATCGGGTGTCGGTTTCTCTTTGGCCAAGAGAAAGATGGAACGAGAGAAGGAAGAAGGCGAGCGGAGACGCAATGAAGAGAAGGAAAGGGAAATCTACAAGGCGAAGATAACGTTCTTTTCAAACATAACCCACGAGATAAGAACACCTTTGAGCCTGATGAAGATGCCTTTGGAAGAAATCATCAGTCATCGGACAAAATCGGATGCGGATTATGACAACCTGCTTATCATAAGGGACAACACAGACCGTTTGATGAATCTGGTGAATCAGTTGCTTGATTTCAGGAAGGTGAATGGCAGCGGGATCGAGCCTCAATTTGTCCGCGCGGATTTGACCAAGGTCCTCGGGGGAGTGGTTCATAGGTTTCTTCCGTCCGCCAGACTGAAGGGCTGTGATCTGGAAAGTGACATCCCTGAATCTCTTATGGCGGATGTTGACGTGGAAATGTTTGTCAAGATTGTGAGCAATCTGCTTTCCAATGCCCTCAAGCATGCCGACAGCCACATCTGGATCACCATGGCGCAGGTGGCGGACAGTTGTGAGATTTCCGTGACCAATGATGGCGACAGGATTCCTCCTGAACTTTCGGAGAAGATATTTTCTCCGTATTTCAAGGTGGATGAGAATTCCGACGGCTTTGGAATAGGTTTGCCTTTCGCCAGATCAATGGCTGAGATTCATAAGGGAAGCCTGAGGTTGACGGATGGGCCTGACGGGATGACCCGGTTCACGATAACACTGCCTCTTGAGCAGGAGAATGCGTTCAGGTGTCTGGATAATGTTCTTGAGGCGCCTGAAATCGTGACGGGCGGTTCATCGACGGATTCTGAAAAGACTCTGCTTCTTGTTGAGGACGATATGCCGTTTGTGGATTTCATAACCAGACATCTGAGCGGGAAATACAATATCATCAAGGCGGGAGGCGGGAAGCGCGCTCTTGAGATCTTGTCCAATAACCATGTCGATCTGGTGCTCTCGGATGTGGTTATGCCCGGCATGAATGGAATCGAGCTTTGCAGGGCGATCAAGGGCGATCCGCGTCTCAGGCATATTCCTGTGATATTCCTGACCGCGGAGGTCTCTCCTCAGTTCAAGGCCGACGCCGCGTTGGCTGGTGCGGATGACTATCTGGGAAAGCCGGTTTATATGGACTTCCTCGTCAGCAGCATTGAGAACCAACTCAGGAACGGTTACGTTTCCGAGACAATAAGGAACATCGGAGAGACAGAACCAAGCAATCTTGTCTATACCAAGGCTGATGAAAGTTTCCTGAACGCTTTGACGCAACTTATCAACGACCATCTTGAGGAGGCGGACTTGGATGTCAACAAACTCGCTTCATTGATGAATATGAGCCGTGCCACACTTTACAGGAAAGTGAAGGAGTCTCTCAAGGTGACGCCTAATGACTTTATTCGCGTCGTAAGGCTCAAGAAAGCGGCGGAACTCTTGCGGCAGAAAGAGTATCGGATAAATGAAATCGCCTACATCACAGGCTTCAGTTCGTCATCATATTTCTCACGGTGCTTTTATCGGCAATATGGTGTACTGCCAAAGGATTTCTGCTAAGAAAGCCCTCTGGGGAGTGTTTGGGACACGATTTTGATATTTTATGAAACGATTTTGACCCGTTTTGAGACGGGTTTTATCTTTTTTTGCACACAGAAATATCAATGAAAATGAAACCACTGAAGACCATTGTCTCGCTTTGCATGCTTTGGCTGGCCATGGCCGGTTACGCGAAAGCTGACGCCACGCTGAATGAACCCATCAGTTTTTCAAGTGTAACCGTTGAGGATTCATTCTGGCAGCCCAGAATTAAACGGCTCTCCGAAGTGACCGTCCCGTTTTGCCTTGACCAGTGTGCCAAAAAGACGCACAGGGTCGATAACTTCGCCATAGCGGCGGGGGTAAGGGAAGGTCGTTTCGAGGGTCTTTTCTATGACGATTCCGATTTGTACAAGATGATAGAAGGTGCGTCCTATTCTCTTCAGAACACTCCGGACAAGGTGTTGGAGTCTCAATTGGACAGCATCATCGCCTTGATCGCCGGAGCGCAGGGAAAGGATGGCTACATCAACACCTACTACACGTTAAAGATGCCTGGCAAGCGCTGGACTGACATGGACAAGCACGAGATGTACTGTGGCGGGCATCTTATCGAGGCTGGCATCGCCTATTATAAAGCCACAGGCAAACGCATGCTGCTGGATGTGGCCGAAAGATTCGCGGAATATCTTGTCTCGGAATTCGGTCCCGGCAAAAAGGATTGGGTTCCAGGGCATCCCGAAATCGAGCTTGCCTTGATCCGCCTTTATCATGAGACGTCCAAGAAAGAATATCTGGATCTGGCTCATTTCCTGTTGGAGGAAAGAGGCCGCGGCAAAGCCGACTGGAAGGCGTATGACTATTATATTGACAAAGTTCCTGTCGCGGAACTTAGCAAGATCGGAGGCCATGCGGTGCGCGCGATGTATCTGCTTACCGGAATGGCTGACTATTCGGCGACTTCCGGAGACACTTCTTACATCGCCGCTTTGGACAGGCTTTGGGACAATGTGGTGAAGACCAGGATGTATCTGACCGGCGGGATCGGCTCCTCGCGCCGCAATGAAGGCTTCACCGAGGACTATGACCTGCCGAACAAGGACGCCTATTGCGAGACCTGCGCCTCCGTCGGAATGGTGATGTGGAACCAGCGCATGAATATGCTCAAAGGGGAGTCCCGGTATGTGGATGTCTTGGAACGCGCGATGTACAACGGCGCGCTTGCGGGAATATCCTTGTCCAGCGACAGGTTCTTCTATGTCAATCCTTTGGCTTCGGACGGTGATCATCACAGAAAGCCTTGGTACGGCACCGCCTGCTGCCCGAGCCAGATCTCAAGGTTCCTTCCGTCTGTCGGTGGCTACATCTATGCCCGGTCGGATGATGCGCTGTGGGTCAATCTTTATGTGTCCGGCAAGGTGGAGACGGAGATCTCAGGCGTGAAGACAACATTCAGCCAGAAAACCGAATATCCTTGGGACGGAACTGTCTCGATGACAGTCTCTCCGGAGAAAAAGACCGCTTTCGCCGTCAGACTTCGCATCCCTGGCTGGTGTGAGGAATATAATGTCTCTGTCAATGGAAAGAAGGTCCGGTACGTTCTGGACGGAGGCTATGTGGTGCTTGAAAGAAAATGGAGGAAAGGCGACCGGATTGTCTTTGAAATGAATATGCCGGTGAAGGTTGTCACCTCCGATCCTAAAGTGAAGGCCAACATTGGAAAGCGCGCCATACAGAGAGGTCCGATCGTCTATTGCATGGAGCAGGTGGACAACGCTGGTTTTGATGCCATAAGGCTCACGTCGGATGATGTTTTCCAGTGCGTGTTCGAGCCGGAGACACTTGGTGGAGTATGCACGGTCACAGCCTCTTCAAACGGGCGTTCCGTCAGGTTTGTCCCGTATTACGCATGGGACAACAGAGCTCCGGGCAAGATGAAGGTCTGGGTGGAATACGAATCAAACACTATTGACAAACAATCAAGATTGCGGCCGACCGCTTATCAGGAACTGCCTTTGGGAGCGGTCAAGGCCGAAGGCTGGCTTAAAGAGATGCTGCTCAGGCAAAGTAACGGGATGACATCCCGGATGGATGTCCTTTATCCTCGGGTGATGGGGGACAGAAACGGATGGTTGGGAGGAGACGGAGACCAATGGGAAAGAGGGCCGTATTGGATTGACGGTCTTCTGCCGCTGGCGTATATTCTTGATGATCAGGAGTTGAAGGACAAGGCCAAACCGTGGATAAAGTGGGCTTTGGCAAGCCAGCGTGAGGATGGTTTCTTCGGCCCGGACCGGGACTATCCCTACGAGAGTGGACTTCAGAGAAACAATTCACATGACTGGTGGCCAAGGATAGTGGTCCTGAAGGTTCTGCAGCAGTATTGGTCGGCGACAGGTGACGAAAGGGTGATTGATTTCATGCGCAGGTACTTCAGGTACCAGCTCGCGACATTGCCTGAGACACCTCTTGGCAGGTGGACTTTCTGGGCGGAATACAGGGCCTGTGACAATCTGAACATGGTGCTGTGGCTTTATGATGTCACCAAAGAGTCTTGGTTGATTGATCTTGCCGGCGTTCTTCATGCTCAGGGACACGATTATGTCAAGATGTTTCTGGAAAGTGACGACCTTCACAGACTGAGCACCATCCACTGCGTGAATCTTGCGCAGGGTATCAAGGAACCGGTGGTTTATTGGAGAGTGGATCCGGATCAGAAGTATCTGGACGCTGTTGACAAGGCGTTCTCGGACATCCGTCAGTACAACGGTTTCCCGAATGGAATGTTCGGCGGTGACGAGGCTCTTCACGGCAACAATCCGACGCAGGGCTCGGAGTTGTGCTCTGCGGTTGAGCTGATGTATTCTCTGGAAGAGATGGCGAAGGTTACCGGTCGGCTTGAATATGTTGACCATCTGGAACGTATCGCTTTCAATGCCTTGCCGTCCCAGATAACGGATGACTTCACGGCGCGTCAGTATTTCCAGCAACCCAATCAGGTCATGGTGACCAGGTGTATTCATAATTTTGACATCAACCACGGGAACACAGACCTTGTGTTTGGCCTTTTGACCGGCTATCCTTGCTGCACATCGAACTTGCACCAAGGCTGGCCCAAGTTTACCCGTAATCTTTGGCTGTCGTCTCCTGACGGAGGTCTTGCCGCTCTGGCATATTCCCCGTCCTCCGTCAGAAAGAGCTTCTCCGGGGTTGATGTCTTGATTATGGAGAAGACCCGTTATCCAATGGACGGAAGGATTGATTTTGAGGTTTCTGTCCCATCCGGTGGCAAAGTGTCGTTCCCTTTGCATCTGCGCGTTCCGTCATGGAGCGTCAGACCGAGCCTGACAGTCAACGGAGAACCGGTTTCTGTCACGGTGGGCAGCATGGCTGTCGTGGACAGGGAATGGTCTGACGGTGACCGTGTGGTGTTGGATCTTCCGATGGAGGTGTCTTTGAGTGAATGGTATGAGAATTCCGTGGCGGTGGAGAGGGGTCCGCTGGTGTACGCTTTGAAGATGAAGGAGAAGTGGGTCAAGTGTGACATTGGGGAAGAGAATTCCATTTATGGCAATGACTATTGGGAGGTGTTCCCGGAATCTCCGTGGAACTATGGAATAATCGATCCCGCCAAATCCTCCCTGTCAGATTGCTTTGAGGTGAAGGTGGATGAGAAACTCCTTGACAGTGAATGGTATTGGAATCCTGAGTCGGCTCCGGTGTCAATCATGGTCAACGCCAAACGGATCCCTTCATGGACTCTCTACAACGGTATGGCCGGCCCGCAGCCTTACAGCCGCATGTATGGCCCGGACACCAAGGATGTCCCGGTGGAGCGCATCACGCTGATTCCATACGGATGCACTACTTTGAGGATTTCGGAGTTCCCCGTCATCAAGGAATAAATCTAACAATTAATTACCAATCTTATTTAATCATTTATGAATCCAAAACAAATCAGAGTCGGCCTTTTGTCCTTGCTGGCGCTCTTTGCGATGGCTCTTGATGTGTCTGCGCAGAAGAGGACGGTTTCCGGACACGTCACTGACACAGAGGGAGTTCCTATGGTGGGTGTAGGAATTCTGGTCAAAGGAGAAGGACGAGGTGTCATTTCGGGCCAGGACGGAAGCTGGTCCATTTCGGTATCTCCTGAAAATGTCCTTGAGTTCTCTTTGCTGGGCTTTCAGACACAGGAGATCACGGTCGGAGACAGGACTGTCATTGATGTCAGACTGGAATTGAAGGCCAATGAACTTGACGATGTCACTGTCGTGGCTTTCGCGAAGCAGAAGAAGGAGAGCATCATCGCTTCCGTCTCGGCGGTTAATCCTAAGGAACTTAAAATCCCTTCAAGCAACCTGACGACGGCTTTGGCCGGACGTGTCTCCGGAGTGATCTCATATCAGGTCAGCGGAGAGCCGGGCCAGGACAACGCCCAGTTCTTTGTCCGTGGAATCTCGTCCTTTGGAGCCTCGGCGAAGAAGGATCCGCTTATCCTGATTGACAACATTGAGATGTCGTCCTCTGATCTGGCACGTCTGACCACTGACGACATCGCCAGCTTCTCGGTGATGAAAGACGCCACGGCGGCCGCTCTTTACGGCGCCCGTGGAGCCAACGGTGTCATCCTCATAACCACCAAGAGCGGAATGGAAGGCAAGGCGAAACTGAATTTCCGTTACGAGACCTCCATCAGCCAGCCGACCCGTGAAGTGGAGTTCGCTGATCCCGTGACTTACATGTCGCTACACAATGAGGCGGTCAAGACCCGCAATCCGATCGCTCCGGCTCCATATTCACAGGAGAAGATCGCCAACACCAGACTCGCGGACCGCAACACGAATGTGTTTCCGGCGACGGACTGGTACGATATGCTGTTCAAGCCGGCCACAGTCAACCAGCGGTTCAATTTCAACCTCAGCGGTGGTGGCCAGATTTCGAATTATTATATTTCCGGAGCCTACACCCGTGACAACGGAGTGCTGAAATCGGACTCGAACAACAACTTCACCAACAACATCAATCTGAACAAGTATGTGCTGAGGGCCAATTTCAACGTGAATGTGACGAAGAGCACCAAGGTGACAATCCGCCTTCACGGAGCGTTCGATGACTATCAAGGGCCGCTTCAGGGCGGAAGCGAGCTTTACGAGATGGCGATGAACGCCAACCCTGTGGCTTTCCCGGCTTTCTACCGCACTGACGACGGTATTCTGGAGCCGCGCAAGCACACGATGTTCGGAACGAACGATGACAACACTTACGTGAACCCGTACGCGGAGATGGTCAAGGGGTTCAAGCAATATTCATCCTCGACCATGCTCGCGCAGGTGGAAGTCAGGCAGGATTTCAGTGAATTGATAACCAAAGGCTTGTCGGGAAGGGTGCTTGTCAACACAGACCGGTATTCCTATTTTGATGTCCGCCGTGAGTCAAAGCCTTATTTTTATTCTTTGGCCACATACGACAGGGACAACGGTTTCTATACCGTCCGTTCCGTCAACGAAGGCAGCAACGCCCTGTCTTACACGGAAGGAGCGAAGGATGTCAATTCTTCCCTCTACATGGAGGCGGCCATTGACTATGCCCGTAAATTCAAGGACAGGCACAATGTTACAGGACTTCTGGTCTACACAATGCAACAGCGCCTTTACGGCAACGCAGGCTCACTTCAAAAGTCTCTCCCTTACAGGAATATGGGACTGGCCGGCCGTTTTACCTACGACTATGACAGCCGCTACTTCATGGAGGCGAACTTTGGCTACAACGGTTCGGAGCGCTTCAACGCCAAGCATCGCTGGGGGTTCTTCCCTTCGGCCGGTCTGGGCTACATCATCTCCAATGAGAAATTCTGGGAGCCTCTCAAGAACACGGTCTCTTTGCTTAAACTCAAGGCCACATACGGTCTTGTCGGAAATGACGCCATAGGCAACGAAAGGTTCTTCTATCTCTCGAATGTGGATCTCAACAGCAGGCTCCACGGCATTTCGTTCGGCACGACCATCAACACCACGAAACCGGGGGTGTCCATCTCCCAGTATGCCAATCCGGAGATCACTTGGGAGATTTCCCGAAAGATGAACCTCGGTGTCGAACTTGGACTGTTCGATGACCTGAACGTCCAGTTTGACTACTTCACGGAGAACAGAAGCAATATCCTTATGCCGCGCGCCTATATTCCTTCAACCGCAGGCTACGAGGCGACCATCAGCGCCAACATCGGCGAAGCTGTGGGACATGGATGCGAGGTGGCTGTGCAGTACAATCATTCCTTCGCGAACGGGATGTGGATTATGGGCAACGGCAACTTCACCTACGCCACCAGCGAGTACAAGTTCTACGAGGAACCCGACTATGCTGACACGCCTTGGCTTTCCCACAAAGGCCGCTCGCTCGGTCAGGTCTATGGCTATGTCGCCGAACGTCTGTTCGTTGACGATGCCGAGGTCGCCAATTCTCCTCTCCAGAATTTCGGAGGAAATGTCCCGACCCAGGCCGGTGACATCAAGTACAAGGACATCAACAACGACGGCATCATCAGTGAGCTGGACAAGGTGGCCATCGGTTACCCTGTGACCCCGGAAATCATCTACGGATTCGGTGTCTCCCTTGGCTACAAGGGATTTGACCTGTCCTGCTTCTTTCAGGGTTCAGGCCGTTCCTCCTTCTGGATAGATCCCGCGAAGGTCTCTCCTTTCAAGAATGGCCAGCGCGCCTTGATGAAGAGCATCGCGGATGATGTCTGGACCGAGGAAAACCGGAACATCCGTGCTTTCTGGCCACGTCTTTCGGAGGAACAGAACGCCAATAACAGCCAGGTCAGCACGTGGTTCATGAGAGATGGCTCGTTCCTGCGCCTGAAGTCGGCGGAGTTCGGCTACACGATTCCGGACAAACTCTCAAAGAAGCTGGGAATTAATATGACACGAATATACTTGAGCGGAAGCAACCTTCTTACATTCAGTAAATTCAAGTTGTGGGATCCAGAGATGCAGGGCAACGGTCTCGGCTATCCGATCCAGCGTGTATATAACCTTGGTGTTCACGTCACTTTCTAATACCGACGAAAAATGAGAATGAATATTACACATAGAGCGAAGGCCGCGGTGATGGCTGTCCTGACATTATTCTTCACGGCATCCTGCGATTACCTTGACGTGGTTCCGGATGACATCCCGACTCTGGACCATGCGTTCGAGGACAAGGCGCAGGCCGAGAAATATCTCTACACTTGTTACGGCTACCTGCCGGAATACATGAGTCCGGCGAAGGACCCGGCTATAATGGGTTCGGGAGAATTCCTTTCCTACACAACCGGTAACGGGGCTATCAGCCTCTACAATCTGGCTCTCATCACAGGCGGGCAGAACATCAGCGCCCCGATCTGCAACAATTGGGAGACTGACACATGGTACTATTCCCCGTACCAGGCCATCCGTGTCTGCAACACTTTCCTTGAGAAAATCGACGAGCCTTTTGACCTTGACAACATCACCAAGACCAGATGGGTGGCCGAGGTGAAGTTTCTCAAGGCCTACTACAACTATTGTCTGATCCGGATGTACGGCCCGATAGTGATCCAGGACACAAACCATGATGTCAACGCCGATCCTGACGCCGTCCGGGAGTACCGCACTCCTTTCGATGAGTGCATCGACTATGTTGTCGCCCTTCTGGACGAGGCCACCCCGGATCTTCCGTTGAGGATCGAGAAGGAGACGGAGGAGCTAGGCCGTGCCACACAGGCTATCGCCAAGGCTGTGAAAGCCAAGGTTCTTGTCATGGCCGCTTCGCCGTTGTTCAATGGTAATCCTCTCTACGCCAATATCGTGGATGGACGAGGTGTGCGTCTTTTCCCGGAGGCCGGAGAGAAGGCCGAGAAATGGAAAAGGGCGGAGGCCGCGCTCAAGGATGCCATAGAGACTGCTGAGTTGGCCGGGAACGACCTCTACACGCTCCGGACACATGCATATTCCCTGAACCAGGAACTTGAGAAACAGTTGGAGATCAGGTACAAGATCTGGGACGCGTGGAACACCGAGACGGTCTGGGGCTACACCCGCACCAGCACGTTCGCCCTGCAGTACAACTCAATGCCCCGTCTTACCGCGGACGCGTTGAAGAACTCTTATGTGAAAGGTGGGTCTCTGGCCCCTACATCGTTCGTGGCTGATCTCTACTACACCGAGAACGGGGTTCCGATGGCAGAGGACAAGACATTCGACTACGAGCATAGGTTCGATCTCCGCGCGGCGGACGAGTCGGAGAAATGGAAAGTCTCCACCTCTGTGGACGCAGCCACCGGAGAACCTTTTGTCACGGCCAGGATGCACTTCAACCGTGAGCCACGTTTCTACGCGTCGCTGGGATTTGACGCGGCCCTTTGGTGGGGCAACGGCAAGTATGACATCACAAAGTATGACGAACTTTACAAACTGGCCGCCAAGTTCTCGCAGCTTCAGGGACAGACATGGGCTTCGTTATATTCAGTGACAGGCTATTTCGCCAAGAAGCTTATCGCGCCGGAGACGACGTTCAACGCTTCAAGTTTCTCCACTGAGCCGGCTCCATTCCCGATCATCCGCATGTCCGATCTCTATCTGCTCTATGCTGAGGTTCTCAACGAGGTCTATGGCCCTACGGATGAAGTGTTCGTCTATCTTGACGCCGTGCGTGCAAAGGCAGGCCTGAAAGGTGCCAGAGAGTCGTGGAGGAACTATTCCACCCAGGCCGCCAAGGTAGAGACAAAGGACGGCTTGAGAAGCATCATCCAGAGAGAAAGGATGATAGAACTCGCCATGGAGGGGCAGAATATGTGGGACATCCGCAGATGGCTCCGCGGAACCGAACTTTGGAATGGACAGACGATGGTCTGGAACGTCAATGAGAAGGCTCCGGCCGCGTATTACAATCAGGTGCCGGTCACATCCGCGCACAAGAAGTTCTCCCAGAGAGACTATCTCTGGCCTATCAGCCAAAGGCAGATGTCAATCAATCCAAAACTTCAGCAGAACTACGGATGGTAAATCTAATCACGATGAATATGAAAAGAATAATATTACTGATGTTTTCCGCCGCTGTGGCGTATTCCTGCGCGGATCAGCCGATTGGCTCCATTCCGATGGATTCCGAGGCTCCGGGGCAGGTGTCGGACGTTAAGGTCACGAATGTTCCGGGCGGGGCGGACCTCTCCTATAAGATTCCTGAAGACAATGATCTTCTTTATGTGAAGGCCACTTATGAGCTGGAAAACGGCACCCAGTCCAGCGTGATGGTGTCGATGTATGAGAACACTTTGAAAATCAGAGGGTTCGCCAAGCCGGAAGAGCGCAGGGTGATGATAACTACGGGAGACAGGAGCGGCAATGAGTCGGAGCCGGTCTCGGTCTCCATCTCTCCGATGCGCTCCCCGATCTTCGATGTGCTGGAATCAGTCAGGATGGAAGGTACTTTCGGTGGAGTCAGGTTGGCTTGGAAGAACGAGACCAAGAGCGCCCTGGCGGTGACTCTTCTGAAAAAGGCGGGCTCGAAATGGGAGGAGATCAACACCTACTATTCAGATGCTGACGAAGGACGGCAGGCTGCCCGTGGAATGGATGCCGAGGAGGCTGAGTTCGCTGTGTTCATCAAGGACAGGTGGGAGAACGTCTCGGACACGGTGACCGCCACCCTTACACCACTTTTCGAGGAACAGTTCCCGGTTGGGACCTATAAGAAATATGCCATGGCCGGTGACAGCGAGATTTCTTACGGATGGGATCTCGGATTCGCTTTGGACGGGAACACGACACAGGCTTACGGCTGGTTCTCAAAACCATCTGTCGAAGGTGGAGTCTGGCCGGCAAGATTCACGGTCAGGATCGCCGGAGGCGCGTTGGTCAGCCGTGTCAGGATAATCCAGCGCCATCCGGAGATGTGGGAGAACGGTAATCCTAAGAAATTCAACGTTTATGCTACCAACAATCCGTCTCCGGACGGAAGCAATGACGGATGGACGCTTCTGAAGACATTTACATCCGTCAAGCCATCCGGTTACGATTCCGGACAGTATTCGGATGAGGACCGCTACATCGCCCAGAACGGGGAGGACTTCGAGTTTGACCCGGAGAAGGTTGCCAAGTATGAATATTACCGGTTCGAGTTCGTCGAGAACTGGGGTGGAGACAACACCTTCATCAATCTGTATGAAATATTCTTTTACGGAAAACTCTAAAAGGAATCGAATATATGAACTTAAGAATATTATCGGCTTCCGCCGCCGTTGTGGCTTTGTCCTTGGTGTCCTGTTCGAAAATGAATGACCTCCACAAACCATATCTTGAGAAAGGGGAGACGGTCTATGCCGCCAAGGTGGATTCCGTCAAGGCTCTTGTCGGGGTCAACAGTCAGGTGCTCGACATTTTTGTTCCGGCCAACAGGGTCAGTCGTGGTGTTGTCAGATGGAATCTCGGCCAGGATTCGTTGGAGTTCAGTCTTCCGGCGTCACTGGTGTCACCTGTCAGAGTTGTTGTCCCTGGGCTTGAGGAGGGAAACTATACCTACGACATCGTGACTTACGACTCCTACAACAACAAGTCCCTCGCTTATGAGGTCACAAGCAATGTGGTCTCAGAGGAAACCATGGCCGCGCATAAGGACATGATGACCAAGTCTTTGTACTATTCTGAATATGACGCCTGTCTGAAAAAGATAGCCTCGATGTATCCAAAAGCCAAGATCAGCAACGCCCAGAACTTCGGTGGAAGCGCTTGGTTCATGTGGGAGTGCGACCCTCTTCCGGGAGCCAAGGTGGTGTTCCGCTACATCAATCGGGACAATGTCTGGACAACCAGGGAATTCGCAGGGGAGAACATAAAGAAGAAGGCATGGGAGTCTTCCCTGAAGGATGCCCTATGCGAGCCGAAGGACCAGGTCGTGTTCTACTACCACACGGTTTACGAAAACCTTGGTTTTGTGCATAAGGTGTCACACCGGGTTGACCTTGGCGAGGAGTACGCGGACCGGTGGTACGACTACGAGGCCGAGATCAGGATTGACAGTTACTCCTACCCGGAGGCTTCTGACAATTGGTAATGGGCAGACGAGCATGAAAGGTCGAATCAATCTGCTTTGTGTCAGCCTTCTTTCGTTGTTGCTCTGCAATTGTGGTGGATCCTCTTCCGAACCGGAACCTGTTCCGGCTCCGGAAGGGGACTACATCAACCGGGAGGAGACATTCGGATCCTATCAAGGGTGGAGATTCAGGTGCAAGGTGTTGGCTGAAAGCAGGACGGTCGAGAAATTCGGTGGCAGACTGGACTTCATGAAAAAGGTTGACGGCCTTATGGAGAAAGCCAGCGAACGGTTCCGGGTCAAAGGCATAAATGATTCCCAAGGCAACAGGGTTCTGTTCTACATGTCTGAATTCGAGGTGTTTGACGGCAGGTCTGGCGACCGGCTCAACGAGCCGATGCGCGGCAATGAATCCTATGATCTGAAGATAGTGATCAATGCGACCGCCACCTCCTCTGACAAGTCTGGAGGTTTTGTCGGCTCTCCTTGCCTTTCCATCGGACTGGACAGATCCGAGCCGTTTTCCGACGAGTCCCTGATGGATCTGGTCTATTGTCTGGGGCTTTCAAGAGGTGTCGTCGCGCTGAATGAGGTCGAGATCCACAATGGCTCTGTCAACAACCCTGTCAACGGTCAGGATTTCAATGCTGTCCCATGCATAATGAACGACAGGAAATCCACCTCTGTATGGTCGGAATATTCCAAGTCCGTGATCAACGCCTCTGGCGACAAGAGAGTCGCCGCGCACAGGGATTATCTGCCTTCAGGCTTCAGGGCTCAGGTGTTGACATCCGAAGGGCAGGTGGCGAAGGACGCTGTCCTGCGTTTCTATCCTGTGTATCCCGGCAGCGGGAAGGTGGATGACACCCCGCTCTTTACCGGCTCGCTGTCTGCTACCGGAAACTATGTGTTCGCCTCGAATCCGTTCCTCCTTGACGAAGGGCGTAAGGAAGTGTTCAATTATTTGGTAGAAGTTGTTTACGAGAGGTATAAGTTCTATTCATGGATGCCGGTTTACGAGACAGAGCAAGCCTGCGTCTCGGATTCCGGAATGTCATATACCTACAAGATCAAGCTTCCGAAGATCGATGAGAACACTTATTATGTTCCAGATGGTGACTATGTTGACAGGAATGTCGAGTTTGACCGTCTTCAAGGGTGGAAATTCCGCTGCAAGGTGTTTGTGGAGAAACAGACGATGGCCGACCACGGTGGCAGAATGGAGGTTCTCAAGAAGATGGACAAACTGATGAAGGATGCGAGCGCATATTTCCAAGTCAAGGGTATAAATGACGCCGGAGGCAATCAGTTCCATTTCTACATGACAGAAATGCTTCCGTTCGAGGGGCGTTCCTCGGCTTTGATGTACGACAAATCCGGAGAGTCGGATCTCAGTTACGATGTCCGGGTCATAGTCAACGCTCATGCCGCCGACGGTGATGTCTCCGGAGGCTGGCTGCCGGCTCCCTACCTTTCGGTAGGCCACGATTTCAGTGGCCTGTTCCAAGGCTACGCCGTGGACGCGTTGGTGCACGAGTTCGGGCATTCCAGAGGCATGATCGACTTGTATGCCACCGAGGTGAAGGAGGCTTCCGGCAATCCGATCACCGGAGAGACTTACAAGGCTCAGAAAGGAATAATGAACTACCCTTACGGCGAGACCGTGTGGACAGAATATTCCAAGATGATGATCAACGCTTCCGCGGACAAGAGAATCTGCATAAAGCACCATACCTTCCTTTCGGAGACCTTCAATGTGAAGGTGGTGAAGAAGGACGGCTCGCCTGTAGCGGGGGCGTTGCTGAAATTCTATCCGGTCGAGGGCTATAGCTACAAGGTTACACCGACCCCTCTATACGAAGGTGAGACCTCCGGCGAGGGAATATTCCGGTTCCAGTCGAATCCTTTCATAAAGCCCGGTCAGAGCGACAGAGGCAACAACATATTCAATTTCTATGTCGAGATTGAATATGACGGTGTCAAGACCTATCGCTGGATGCCGATCCATGACGCTGAGCTTGAATATGGGACAAACGGCAGCAACAC
>ERZ1031078.204-NODE-204-length-20721-cov-16.648989_pt1 | contig 20721 bp, 15 predicted proteins | sample MGYA00518179_ERZ1031078 | MGnify/ENA primary metagenome ERZ1031078 (study PRJEB33719, sample SAMN04261274) | wastewater metagenome | biome: rural village; feature: human; material: feces | host: Homo sapiens | place: El Salvador | collected 2014-01-14 ... | reverse complement strand
AATTACGAATTATGAAAAAAATACCATCTATAATGATTGTAGTTTGGGGAATAGCAAAAACCACATTTGGGGTACAATGGTAGGAAAATGAGTTGTAAATGAGAGAAATAGGGATTTCATGATTTTCAGAACAATAGATGCACATCTGTTTTACGTGTTACCCAACAGAACCTGTTCCACAATCGCTTTATGGTAGAGCTTTCTGAGAAATATAATATTATCTAAAAAAAACAGCAAACTTCGCTCTTTTCTTCTCTTTTTAGTATCTTTGCAGCGATTTATGCCCTGAGGCATCGTAAAGAAAGTAAAATCATACATTTAAGTTTTAAAACAATAATGAAACAGTACAAATTGGTGGACAATATCTTCGGATGGGTCGCTTTCCTTATTGCGGCCTTCGTGTATTGCTCCACAATTGAGCCGACAGCCAGTTTCTGGGACTGTCCTGAGTTTATCACAACTGCCTACAAGCAGGAAATCGGTCACCCTCCTGGGGCACCTTTCTTCATGCTCTTAGGTAATTTCTTTACTCATTTTGCCAGCGACACCACACAAGTCGCCAAGATGGTGAACACGATGAGCGCTCTGCTGAGTGCCGTCTGCATCATGTTCCTCTTCTGGACCATCACGCACTTGGCACGCAAGCTCATCATCGGCGACTGGAAAGAGATGACCACCGCCAAGATGGTAGGCATCGAGGCATCGGGTATGGTGGGAGCACTCATCTATACCTTCAGCGATACCTTCTGGTTCTCGGCTGTAGAGGGTGAGGTATATGCTTTCTCATCTGCCTTTACTGCCGTGGTTTTCTGGCTTATCCTGAAATGGGAAGACCATGCCGACGAGCCTCACAGCGACCGATGGCTTGTACTCATCGCCTATATGACAGGCCTCAGCATCGGTGTTCACCTGCTCAACCTGCTCTGCATCCCTGCCATCGTATTGGTATATTACTACAAGAAGGTGCCACATGCCAACCTCAAGGGCTCGCTCCTGGCGCTGTTCGTATCTTTCCTGGTAGTCGTTGCCGTGCTCTATGGAGTGGTGCCTGGTATCATCACCGTGGGCGGATGGTTTGAGCTGTTCTTCGTCAACACCTTAGGCTGCCCATTCAATACGGGTGAGATCGTATATATCATCTGCTTGGTGGTTTCGGTCATCTGGGGTATCTACGAGACCTACAATGCCACTGACAAGAACGAGAAGCGACAGAACCTTGCCTTCGTCTTAGGCTTCGGCATGCTCGGAATCCCCTTCTACGGATATGGATGGAGCGCTGCCATCACAGGTATCGCGGTGCTCATCGTACTGTGGTTTGTACTGGGTTACAAGCGCAAGAAGGAAGTTGTGGTTAAGAACGTCGAGACTACCGGACTCACCAAGACCAAAGTGCAGTTCCTGCCTCTCATCTCAGCCCGCGTGAAGAACACAGCCCTGCTGTGCATGCTGATGCTGATGATAGGTTACTCAAGCTATGCCCTCATCGTGATCCGCTCGGCTGCCAACCCTCCTATGGACCAGAACTCGCCAGAGGATATCTTCACCCTTGGCAGCTATCTGAGCCGTGACCAGTATGGCGACCGTCCTCTGTTCTACGGACAGGCCTATACCTCACAGGTGGCACTCGAGGTAGATGGCGACATGTGCAAGCCGGTGATGACGGAGGGTGCTCCCGTATACCAGCGCAAGGAGAAAGCCAGCAAGGACGAGAAGGACTCATACTTCGTGGTGAGCCACAAGAATAAATATAAGTATGCGCAGAATATGTTCTTCCCACGTATGTATGATGCCGCTCACGCACAGGCATACGAAGACTGGATGGGTGGCGTCAACGGAACAGAAGTTCCTTTCGACCGTTGCGGTGAGAACATGACAGTAAAGGTTCCATCACAGTGGGACAACATACGCTTCTTCCTCTCCTACCAGTGCAACTTCATGTACTGGCGCTACTTCATGTGGAACTTTGCCGGACGACAGAACGACATCCAGGGCAACGGCGAGCCTGAGCATGGCAACTGGATTACGGGCATTCCGTTTATCGACAACGCCATGTTGGGCGACCAGAGCAAGTTGCCTGATGACCTGAAGGAGAATAAGGGACACAACGTGTTCTACTGCATGCCTCTGATATTGGGTCTCATCGGTCTCTTCTGGCAGGCATGGTACACCCGCAAGCGCAAGGTGGTGAAGAACGGAAAGGAGACAGAGGAGTTGCTGCCTATCGGTATCCAGCAGTTCTGGGTGGTGTTCTTCCTCTTCTTCATGACAGGTCTTGCCATCGTGATTTATCTGAACCAGGTGCCTATGCAGCCTCGTGAGCGCGACTACGCCTATGCCGGCTCGTTCTATGCCTTTGCCATCTGGTGTGGCCTGGGCGTACTGGCTATCCTCGACCTGCTGAAAGAGCATGCCAAATTGAGCGGTACTGCCGTAGCAGCCATCGTGGCAGTCATCACACTCCTTGTACCTATACAAATGGCTTCGCAGACATGGGATGACCACGACCGCAGCAACCGATACACCTGCCGCGACTTTGGTCAGAACTATCTGATGTCTCTCCAGGAGGAGGGCAATCCTATCATCTTTACCAACGGTGACAACGATACCTTCCCATTGTGGTACAACCAGGAAGTGGAAGGTGTAGGCACAGACGCACGAGTTTGCAACCTGAGCTATCTGCAGACCGACTGGTACATCGACCAGATGAAACGTCCTGCATACAATTCACCTTCCGTTCCTATCACCTGGCCACGACTCGACTTCTGTTCAGGAACCAATGAGTATGTGACCATAGAGCCAGAGGCCAAGCAGCAGATTCTCGACTTCTACAAGCAGGATCCCGAGACAGCCAAGAAGCAGTTGGGCGAGAATCCATTCGAGCTGAAGAATGTGCTGAAATACTGGGTTCGCAGCAAGAACCCCGACCTGCACATAATTCCTACCGACACCCTCTACCTCACTATCGACAAGGAGGCAGTAAAGCAGAGCGGTATGATGATGGCAGCCGACAGCATACCAGACAAGATGGTTATCTCATTGGCAGGAAAAAACGCGCTCTACAAGAACGACCTCATGATGCTCGAGATGCTGGCACAATGCAACTGGAAGCGTCCGCTCTATGTGGCACTCACCGTAGGTGAGGAGAACTATATGAACTTGGGTGACAACTTCGTACAGGAGGGACTCGTCAACCGTATCACTCCTTTCACCACCAACAAGCCTGGTGCCAAGAACTTTGATACGGAGAAAGCATACCACAACATCATGACCCGCTTCAAGTTTGGCAACCTGAAGCAGAAAGGTCTGTATGTGGACGAAACCACTATGCGTATGTGCTACACTCACCGTCGCCTGCTGGCTCAGACAGCCCTGGCGCTCATCGCAGAGCACAAGGACAAGAAAGCCATCGACATTCTGAAGAAAGCCGACGTGGAGATACCTTATTATAATGTTCCTGTCGACTATATGAGCGGCGGTCTCGACATGGCACGAGGATGGCTCCTCACCGGTCAGAAGGCCAAGGGTGAGGAATACCTCAAGAAGGTTTGGACCAACGCCACACAGTATCTCAACTACTACCTCTCGCTCAACGCCGACCGATTCGCACAGGCACAGAGCGACTGCATACGCCAGATCATGATCATGCAGAGCGCAGCAGAGGTGGCTGGCATGGTAAGTCCTAAACTGGAAGCACAGTATGCCAAGCAGCTCAACGCCCTCTACACACTCTATCACGGACGTGGAGGACGTATGCCTGAAGGGTACTAAAAAATAAGGAGTTAAGAAGTTAAGGAGTTAAGACAAATGCTTTTGAGGACTTAACATTTACATTAGACATAGAACATTCCCTCAATACTATTGTCTTAACTCCTCAGCGACCGAAGGGAGCGATAACTCCTTAACTCCTTTAGCTTCTGAATATTAAACATTTAAAAAGAACTCGTCTATGTTTATCGAGCAACCAGCCAAATGGCTGAGATGGCTGTATCCGAAGGCAATTTGGAGGATGGATCCGAAGGAACACTCTGTTTACCTGACGTTCGACGACGGACCCATACCCGAATCTACACCTTTTATCCTTGAGACGCTGAGGAAATACAACATCAAGGCGACATTCTTCATGGTGGGAGAAAACGTGTTGCGCAATCATGACCTCTACAACCAGATTGTGGCAGAGGGCCATCAGATAGGCAACCATACATTCAACCACATTGGAGCCTTCAAGCATCGTGTGATCTCCTATGTGCTCAACACCAACAAGGCCAACGAAATCATCCACGCCCACCTATTCCGTCCGCCACACGGATGGATGAGACCCAGCGAGTACTGGTGGTTGCACCGCACCTACGAGGTAATCATGTGGGATGTGGTAACACGTGACTACTCCAAGTGGCTGACGGCAGAGGACGTGGTAGACAATGTGAAACGATACGCCCGCAACGGAAGTATCATTACATTCCACGACTCGCTGAAGAGCATAGACAAATTGAAGACTGCCCTTCCGAAGGCTATAGAATGGCTTCAGGAACAGGGCTACGAATTCAAGATATTCAAATAAATGAAGAAAAGAATAAACAGCTATCAGGCTGTGGCAAGTTTCGTAAGAGGTTTCTTCGAGGCTTACGCACGTGGCATCATCGATGCTGTTATAGAGGGCAACGACTTCGAGAAGAAGAACGATCCAAAGGAAATCAAGCAGATGATGCTGGAACACTATGGCGAGGTAAACCAATATTACTTCGACATCATGTTCTCTACCTTGGTACGTCTGAACTACAAGACTGCCGAGGAAGCCAACGAGCGCATGCACAAGAACTTCGACAGTATGAAGAAAGCCGACCCAACCTTCGAGCCTACCATGCTCGACTACCTGCGCATTGCCTGCAAGAGTCCACAGCTGTACAAGGCGATGGAGGCTGAATACAAGCGCAACTTCACCTGGCTTCTGCAGGGCAAGTTCACTACCCTTGAGGAGCATGAACGCGACTATACCCACGGCATCCTCATCAGTCTGGCCGACGAGCCCATGGCTGTGCACCTGCTGGTAAGGATTATCGTGAAGGCTTATGCCGCCGGGCTGAAATGTGGAAGCAAGGAGGGCAAACTGCCACAGTTGCACATGCCAACTATCCACGGCATGCTGCTCAACAACGTGAACATACTGCTCAACGAGACACCGCTGAAAAGCAGCAGCGAAGACCCTGTGGCGCTCTTCAAAGAGGCGTGCAAGGAGGAAGAAGAAAACATCAATGTACTCTTCAATACTCTCAACGACACGATGAAAGAACTCGCCGAAGAGTAAAAAGAAAACTTCACTACTCGTGTCGTGCAACCGCACAACACCTGAAAGACAACCGCCCAACAGCTATTGTGCAAGTGCACATCAGCTGTTGGGCGGTCTTATTACTTATATTCTGCAAGAACATTTCACCCATATTCCTGCATTTTTTCGTAGCATCTACTGCATATCATAAACCACCTGCATGAGCTTTTTGCCGAGTTCGTCGGCCTGCTCCATGGTGGAAGCCTCGCTATATACGCGGATGATAGGCTCGGTATTACTCTTGCGAAGGTGAACCCACTTGTCAGGGAAGTCGAGTTTCACGCCATCGATATCTGTTACGGTCACATCCTTCTCCTTGCCATACATCTCCTTTACCTTCACGAGGATAGCATCTACATCAGTAGAAGGTGTCAGGTCGATACGATTCTTGGCGATGAAGTAGTTGGGGAAAGTGGCACGAAGCTCGCTCACCTTGCAACCCCTATGTGCCAGACTGCTCAGGAAAAGGGAGATACCTACGAGGGCATCACGGCCATAGTGGCTCTCTGGATAGATGACACCGCCATTACCCTCGCCACCTATCACGGCATGAACGTCCTTCATCTTGGTGGTGACATTCACCTCGCCTACTGCAGCAGCTGTATATTTGCCACCATGCTTCTCGGTCACATCACGGAGAGCACGGGTAGAAGACAGGTTGCTGACAGTATTGCCAGGAGTATGGCTCAGCACATAATCGGCCACGCTCACCAAGGTATATTCCTCGCCAAACATCTTGCCGTCCTCGCAGATGAAAGCCAAGCGGTCAACATCAGGGTCAACAACGATACCCATGTTGTAGCCACCCTTCATCAACTCGTCCATTATGCCACCGAGGTTCTTCTCCAATGGCTCAGGATTGTGAGCGAAGTCGCCAGTAGGCTCACCGTTCAGGAAGGTATACTCCACTCCTAACGCATCGAGCAACTCAGGAAGGATGACACCACCCACTGAGTTGATAGAGTCGACACAAACCTTGAAATGTGCCTTACGGATAGCCTCCACATCGACGAGTTTCAAAGCAAGCACAGAATCGATATGGCGCTTGTTGAAGCTATTGTCCTCAGTATATTTGCCTAAATGACCGACATCGGCATACTCGAAGTCTTCCTTCTCGGCGATGGCAAGCACTTCATTGCCGTTGGCGGCTGTCAGGAACTCTCCCTTCTCATTGAGAAGTTTGAGGGCGTTCCACTGACGAGGATTGTGAGAGGCTGTGATGATAATACCACCTGCTGCCCCACTCATGGTGACAGCGAGCTCGGTGGTAGGAGTAGTAGCCAGACCTATGTTGAGCACATCATAACCCATGCCCATCAAGGTGCCACATACTACATTCTTGACCATCTCGCCAGAGATGCGGGCATCGCGGCCCACTACGATAGTATTGCTTGAAGACTGTCCGCTACGACGAATAAAGGTAGCGTAAGCTGAAGTAAACTTGACGATGTCGAGCGGATTAAGAGTATCGCCCGCTGGTCCGCCTATAGTTCCGCGGATACCAGAAATAGATTTGATTAGAGTCATAATATTCTTATTAAGACGTTAATGCTTGATGAATGTTCAGAGGAAAAGAAACCACTCCCTTAACGGGCAGCCTGGAAGCGAATGTCATACAGACAGGCATACACACTCGCTGAAGCAGAGGTAGTGCCATAAGTATGAGGTACCAACAGGCGCACATGCGCCAGTTCATCGTCGGCAGTAATGAGACGCCCCACCTTGATCCAAGTGAAAGGAATCAACCAGCCTGATGGAACCGTGGCACTCACGGTACCATAATAAGAGGAATTGTAGGTATTTGCCAAGAGACTTTTAGAGGTGTCGACAAAAGAGCCTTCAAACGTTCCTGACGTATTGGTAACGCTTATCTCGTCGGTCATAGCTGCCCATTTAGGCACATCATTGGTCAGCGTGATGGCATCATCGCATATCTTGGCACGGTTGGCAAGACAATACTCCGTGAATCGGCACAACACGTTCTTGGTTTTATTCTTGGCGATATAGTCGCCACAACCATCGTTGATGACCTGCATATAAATACCGTTGCTCTCGAAGAGAACATACTCGTTGTTGTTGGGATCGGTATCTGTCAACTTGATCGTCTTGTCACCAGCCTTACGGGCTTCGAAACGTTTTTCAAACTCGGCCTCTTTGATGACTTTGATATTCTCATTGCGCAAGAATGCATTGATAGAGTCCAGCTCTCTGTCGCGCTGGTCTGCATATGTCTCATTATGGTCACAAGCGGCAAATGAGATCAAAGCCGCTACAGCTATCATTGCTAATAATAGTTTCTTCATTCTTTAAGTTCGTAATTTTTATACAAATATGGCGCAAAGGTACAAAAAAAAAACAGGACTGCCAATGTTGGCAGTCCTATTTTATTATTATTTATCACTTATCTTTCTTATTTCAGCAATGCCTCGAACGCCTTGATGGCTTTTTGGGCTACCACCTCTGCCTCTGCCATGCTGCAGAACAACTTGCCTCCCGAGGCATTGAGATGGCCTCCGCCATTGAAAAACTGCTCGGAAACCTTGTTGCACGGGAAGTCGTCGACCGAACGAAGACTCACTAATATCAGATTGTCGCGCTCGGTATCTTCGCGCAAGGAGATGGAAAACTTATGTCCCTTGATACGCAGTGGTTCGTTGACCAAACCTTCGAGGTCGCCCTTGATGAAATGGAATCGCTTCATATCCTGACGGGTGACACAATAATAAGATGCATGCAAGCCCTCCACCACACGAAGCTTCTCGCTCATCAGATAACCGCGAAAACGGATAGCAGAAAGGCTGCTGTTATTGAATACATTGCGATAGATCTTGTCTTTATCGATGCCCTTGGTAAGCAGCTGGCTGATAATAAAATAGATGGTAGGGTCGGTGGAATTGTAGGTAAAACCGCCCGTATCGGTCATCATGCCGCAATATACACAGGCAGCCCACTTGCGGTCCATCTGCCCGAAGCCTCCCAACTGCCACACGATGCGGAACACCAGCTCGCTGGCACTGCTCATGTGGGGCTGAGAAATCTGAAGATCGACATCCATACAGGGTGCCAGATGATGGTCGATCATCACCTTACGGGCACAACAACCGGTAAGCACATCCTGCATCTCGTCGAGACGACCAGCGCCATTGAAGTCGAGACAGAACACCAAATCGGCCTCATCGAAAGCACGCTGCACCTCGGCAGGATGCTTGTCGTAACGCAGAATGGTCTGACTGTCGGGCAGCCACTGCAGATAGTCGGGCATCATGTCGGGCATACATACCTGTGCCTGCTTGCCCTGCGAGAGCAAAAAGCCACGCCATCCCAAAGAAGAGCCGATGGCATCTCCGTCGGGCGACTTATGACAACATATCACAATATGCTGAGAAGCCGCTATCATCTCCTGGAGGGTAGCGGCTTCTTGTGAACTCAATATATTTACGTTCATTTAGAAGAGTTTGCTTGGATAAACGCCTTCGTCTATCAGACTCTGAATTCTTGCTACTACTGATGGACGGTCGGCAGCATAAGTGACACCAAACCACTTGCTTGTGGTGTCGAGTACCTTGACGGTAGCTGTGCCGTCGTTGATCAGCTTGTTGACCATCAATGGAATGAAGAACTCAGCTTTCAGGTTCTCCATATTCTTAGGATCGCTGAGGAACTCCTTGAAGTAAGCCTCGCTGTACTCAAAATAGTCGGGAGTGAAGCCCCATACGTTCATAGATACAGGAGTGTTGTCCTCAACAGCTACCCACTTGCCGTCCTCGTCCTTGTAAGACACCTTGCCGTCTACGCGCATAATCTCTGTACGCTCCACGACTGTGGTCAGATTCTCAGCATCGTCCTTTGAGCAGATGCCACGAGCCACAGTACCATTCTCGCTCAAGGTGTTGCCTACACGGAAACCTACCATGGCATAGTTGTTCTTGCTGCCCTCTGGAAGTTCGGAAAGGAACTTGCCTATGACCTTGAAACAGTCACGATTGTAGAAGTCATCACAGTTGATGACACAGAAAGGCTCCTTGATAATGTCCTTTGCCATCAATACAGCATGGTTGGTACCCCATGGCTTCTCACGACCCTCGGGAACTGAAAATCCTTCAGGAAGAGCGTCGAGTGACTGGAAGCAGAGTTCTGCTGGGATATGTCCCTCATACTTGGCAAGTATCTTCTCACGGAACTGATCTTCAAAATCCTTACGGATGACAAAGACAATCTTGCCAAATCCTGCCTGAATGGCATCGTAAATACTGTAGTCCATAATGGTCTCGCCGTTAGGACCCAGACCATCGAGCTGTTTCAAACCACCATAGCGGCTACCCATACCAGCCGCTAAAAGCAATAATGTAGGTTTCATATTTTATTTGTTTAATAGTTGATATTATCTAACAGTATGCAAAAGTAATAAAAAAAATGACTGCTGCACAATTTTTATCACTTTTTTTGGCGATTTATATTTCATTCGTCTACATCTATGCGACTACCGGCAAAAATCAGAAAGGATAACCCACAGTCAGATGGAGGCTATGCGAGTTTTTGAAGGAATCGATATTGTAGAAGCCCTTCTTGCTGGTTTCGTAAGGCACATGAAGCCCCACACCCCAGTCTACACGGATGACGAACATACCCATATCATAGCGCACACCCACACCCGTGCCCACAGCCATCTGCTTGAAGAACTTTCTGAACTTGAACTGTCCCTGCGGACTGTGTTCCTCGCTGCGAAGTGTCCACACGTTGCCGGCATCAAGGAACAAGGCTCCATACAGGTCGCCCCAGATGCGAGGACGATACTCAATATTGGCAAGAAACTTAATGTCGCCTGTCTGGTCGATATAGGAATACTTGCTGCCTGTAGGCAGATACTGACCGGGGCCAATGCTTCGCACATTGAAAGCACGCACACTATTGGCACCGCCAATGTAGAACTGCTCGTAATAAGGCGCCTTCTCGCTGTTGCCATAACTCCATACCACACCCGCATTGAGGTGACCCACCAAGGTGGAATGCTCGGCGATGCGCCAGTACTTCACAAAGTCGGTCTCCAACTTCAGGAACTGGGAATAAGGATTGCGGAACATCTCCTTGTCCTCGTCGTTCCACTTCTTGCCTGTACAGAGATAACCCAACGACAGGATGTTGCCTGCCTCGCTGACAGTCGTCGACCAGATGATGGGATGACGGTATTTCGCCGGACTGGTATATGTATAGGTGTAGCTCATTTTGGGTACAAACTGGTCGCGCATGGCTATCTGCAGATAAGGACTCTCAGAGATGGCCTCATCGAAGGCTGCGGTACGGCTGTTCATAAACTCATACGACAACACTAAAGGACTGAACGAATGGCGATGCTTGGCTGAGGTAGCCCAGTCGTAGGTAAGTTCACCCGACACCACATGACGACGGAAATAACCTGCCCTGTTGAGCACATTCATCGAGGCCTTCACTGTGGTGGAAGGAACGCCATAGAATGAACGCGGGATATGACCTTTGCGGAAACGGCGCTCACGCTGTGCCATGGTCGTAAATAGATTGAACGGGGTGACGATGCTTGGGAACGAGAGTGACACATCCGAACCATACTCATAGGAATTGATATGGTTGGAGCTGGATCCGTTGCCCTTCTCGCCTGTCTGCCACTCGTAAGAGCCATGCAGATTGATATCGAGCTTCTCGCCTCCACGGAAGGCATTGCGCTTGGTAAAACCTACAACCAACTCGGGACCTACACGGCCTGTGGTTTTGCCCTTGACATTGGTCTCTATATAGAAATCATAAGGCTTGTCGAAAATCAAGTCGAGTGTGGCATCCAAGGTGTCGCACTGAGCTGTGGTGTCACGAGGAGTAAACTGAAGGCTGGTATAGTTGAAGACTCCCATCGACTGCAAATGCTGGCGCGCCTTCTCCTCGTTCTCTACCCTGTATAGCTGTCGGGGACGCAAGTTCAAGTCGCGCAACACCACACCCGCACGGATAGGCATCTTCTTGCCATGATAACGGATATTGAGGTAACGGCGACAGAAAGAATCGGTAAGCTCTTCTGTAAACTGCTTGCGGAAGTTGATATTGATATTGCCGAGATACCACTGGCGGGTGACCTGCGAGTCGAGGCTGTCGGCCATGATCATCTTCATGCTTGCCTTGCCTGGCACACCTAAGGTATCAGCAAGATAGGAGACATAGCCATTCTGATAAAAATAATAGCCATTGTTGCGGAACAGACGGGTAAGGCGCTGACGCTCACCTTCCAGGCGAGGTACATTGAATGGGCTGCCCGTATGTACCAAAGCCTCCTGACGGGTGGAATCGATCAAAGCAGAGACTACTGATGGGAAATTGACATACTGCAACGTATCAATGGTCATCAACGGACCCAAAGACACATGATAAGCCAACTTGGCCTTCTTGGGATTTTTCTGGGTCAGAATCTCGTAGTTTACCTTGCCATGAAAATAGCCATACTTGGCAAGCTGGTTCTCTGCTACCTGTGCACGCAATCGTGGATTCACATTGCCCATCAATTTAGGACGTGAGCCGAATGCCTTGGTAATCCACTTGGCTATGGCGCCATCCGACTGCGAGAAAGCATTCCAAACCCAAAGGCGAACAGGGAAAGGCGTGCGATAATAACTGCTGCCGAAGAGGGCTCCATTAGGGGCAGAAGCCAGTACCGACTCCATTTCGAGAATCGTAGAATCGGCATAACCGCCTGGCTCATAATCGGTATATTCTATTTTCTTCAGGCCCGTGAAGAGCTGCTCGCCTTCCTTGAGAGCACTCGTGGAAGAACAAGATGTACCTGCGGCAACCACCACTATGACAACAAATACCATAGCCAACAGGCGGAAGCCGCGGGAATGATTATAGGGAATACACTTTCTGTTTATCATCATTTGCTTTTTCATTTTTGTTGAACAGCTGCAGGCACAGCCTTCAGGGTGTCGGCTGCAGCACGTGGCAAAGCCTGTTTCTCGGTCTTAAAGCGGAAGATATCACTGAAGCGCTGCAATTTTCTGCGCCACATGAAACCTACACCATACTCACCGATCTGACCTTCTAACCAGTCGTAGATGTTGTTGTTGTAGAAACCTCGGATATACTGACTGGCTCCATCGTTGAGTCGATATTGTATCTCCACATTATTAAAGAAGGTATCGTTGTTGACAGCATTCTCCATCTCGGCTCCCGAAGAAACCTGACCGCCCACACTGAAGCTCAGACGATTGTTGAAGAATCGCTTGGCAAACTTGAAATTGTAGTCAGTATGCAATGCACCGGCAGCATTGAGAGAGTTGTCGACTGTCATGCCTATATCAAGTCCCATGGAGCGCATGGCGGTTCCTGCAATGTTGTTGATTTCGGAATTGAGGAACGAGCTGAGGGCACTGTTCATCGAGAACGAATTGGTATTGCCGTTGGCAAGATACATGCCCGAAGCCAGCATGGTGATAGCCACCTTGCCGCGTTCGTCCACACTCATCGTGTTCAACTCATCCTGGACGTTCATGTCGGAAGGTGCTGAGATGATAAACTGTATACCAGGTTTATTCAGTGTCTGCGACAGTTTCACCCCACACTCGAAATCTACCGAACGGCCTGTACCCTGCCCTTCATTCACGGTCGACTTGATCTTCTCGGTAGCCGTGATGTTGAGCGTAGGATTGAAAGGATCGCCCGTAAACTCGATATAACTTCCGTCCTGAATGGTAAAGGTCTTCAGTGGAATGACAGGCAAGGAGTATTTCATCTCGCCATTACTCAATGTATACTTACCCGACAGACGCAGATTGTCGGCAGGATTGTAAGTCATACGCAAGTCGCCTCCACCCACAAGGTCAATATAATTGGACTTGTCGGCATTCAGCGCACAAAGAATATGGGCAGACTCATCTATCGACATACCCAAGAGCATATCGAAGCCTTCGAGTTTTGGACGCACCACCGTCTCTTGCTTACTGTCTTTGAAATCGGTAAACTTCACCAACTCCTCAAGCTGAGTATCAGTGGTGAGTTCCGACTCTCGCAGGATATAAGTCATGTCGGTATTACCCAGCACGTCGAGCTTACCTCGCATCTTCAGATTAGACAAGGCGCCACGCATACTTCCCAAAAAGTTGACATACGCCTTACCGAAAGCCTCGGAACGGGCATTCTCCTTAGCATCTACCAGGAGGAAGTTCTGGGCACGCATCCTGACATCAAGCATCATTTTATCGAGATTGGAGAAATCCAGATAGCCCTGTATGTTGAGCGGACTCTCATTGTTGGCATACATCATGAAGTTCTCGAAGAGCAACTTACTGCCGGCTATCCTCACTGGGTCGTTGTCGAAACGCATCCTCAGTCCGTAAGGCACACTCACTAAATAAACAGAGTCCATGTATATCTCGCCGTCTACCTGTGGCTTGCTCAACGAGCCCTTGATGGTAAGACTTCCCTCACCACAACCTTCCAGACCAACAAGCTGGTCGGGCACAAATCCATTGATGAAGTGGAGCGGCAGTTTGTCCATGCCGACAGTAGCGTCGAGATAGCCCTCGCCCTCCGACTGGTAAGTACCTTTGATGGTGGCTACGTCCTCACCGTTGTATTTCAGTATTCCGTCGACGGCATGAGTGCCATCGCTCATAGGCATATACACGAACTCGGAGCCGACATTACCCATCGGGCAATTCTCGTAAACCAAGTTGTCGACCGATAGATTGGACGATACAGACAAGGCCTCCTTGGTCTGCACGATATGGAAATCGCCATTCATGATACCTGAGACATCAGGCATATAAGGTATGACACTCAGTACCTTGTCCAAATCAAAACGGGTCATGCCGATAGTGATATCCTGCAGGGCATCCTCATTGTCGTCGTTAGAGTAGATACGCACACCCATTCCCTTGCTGGCCTCCAGCTGAAGCTTGGCAGAGATACGCATATCGCGTCCCAGCATCAGATAGTTGTCATCGTTGGCTGTAAATTTCTTATATCCCAGTATAGGATGAGTATCGGTAAGACTCACCTTGATGCCGTTTTCCAGCATCATTGCCGCCAAACCTACACGCACGCCCAACTTGCCGTTGGCATCATAGATGCGGGCAGCGATATCGGAGCCTCGCTCTGCCAACTCGCCATCCACCAATGCCTGGAATACGTATTGCGGATTCTTCTTGTTGTTCACAATCCTCGCCGTATACCGGATGGTGTCGCCCTGGGTCATCACGTTGGCACGAACCGTATCCAACTGTACACCTTGTGCCACCAAAGAGTCGATATTAAGATGACCGTTCAGACCTGATATGGGTGAGGTACGAAGATCCATGTCCACCGTCTTGAAATGATAGCCGTTGTACTCGATAAAACGGGAGATGAAATTGTCTTTTCCTGTGGTAAGAGTGATGCGACCCAAGGGAAACTCGCGACGGATAGCCACCTGGTCGATACGTCGGTTCTTGAGTTGACTCATCACCTCGCCTTGCAGTTCATCAAGTCTTGACAGCAACTTTTTATAACCTCCATGGGTGTCCATACGAAGATGGAAGTCACCACAATTGAGTACGGCATGGGTTGTATCGCGACGAGTCAACACGTCGGCAACAATATCCACGGGACGATATTCTTTCTGCTGAGTCTTGATGACGATACTGCCCAACATAGCCTGCAGGTAGTGGTCCTCCTTCAGGTTGGTCTTCAGGTCTACCTGTCCACAGGCAGTTGCTCTCATAGGCACCTTGGTGAGTCCCATGAGGTAAAGGTCCAAATTCCTGACATCAGCTACTACTGTTCCTTCCAGATTCTTGCTGTTGGTCAGCGCATCCAAGCTCACCAATCCCTTGAGCAACTGATTATTGCTGTCGATATCTGCATGTACTTTACCATTTGCTACATGAGCAACAGCCAACAGGTTGTTGATGTGATATTTGCCATAATGCAGCTGTGCCACCTTAGCCTTGGCGTTGAGTCGAGTATGGTTGGACAAGAAATCAGTGCCCACGCCCTGGGCTTCCATCGATCCTGTAAAAGAGTAAAGTTCCTGATGAGGCAGGAAATGACTCACCTGTATCTGATGGGCTTGTACCTTGGCACGATAGGCCAGCTGGTTCATGTCGAGACTTCCGTCTTTCTTTGTATGAGTAACAACAGATGCTTCTACATTCATTCGTCCACGACCTTCCCACAAGGTCATCTTGGTGGCATACTTAGAGCCGTCCACTGCGACATCTCCCTTCAGGATCATGCCATTAGGGATACGCACATCCTTCATTAGAGCCGGATCAAGCATCGCTGTAACAAATCCCAAATGATAGGTACGCGCATCTAAATGTATTTTCGCCTTCATTTGAGACATATCGTTGAGATGTGCCAACCAACCATCGGAGGACAACTGGAAGGCAGAAGGCAAATTGAGTTTCAAACCCGAATAGCTAAGACGCTGCATGTTTCCCTTTACAGTACCGGCAACCTCCATAGGATAATAAGGCCAGTTCCGACGCATCTTTTGAGGCATGTATGCACCGGCAAAAAGCATGAGGTCTTCTCTGCCGATACTGCCTCGTATCATAGCAGTCAACTTGCCAGGAGCGCTGTCGGCAAAGGCATTCATGTCCATGTCGACCATGGTCTGAAGAGTGGAGGAAGGAGTTCGCAGACAGAGGTCGGGCAACTGCAACTTCAATGAATCCATCACAAACCGGCCATACATCTGCTGTACGTTCAGACCACAGCGTTCTCTGAACTGTGCCTGACGAATCTTTACATCTATCTTCGAGTCACAGAAATAGAATGAGTCTGCCTTCAAGGTCATATCCAACAAGGCAATGTGGTTGAAGTCCAGACCTTCTGCCGGACGAAGCACAGAGATATTCTTACCAGCCAGCATTTCTGTCTGATAATTGTCGTAAGTTACCCTGCCCTTTCGCCAGTCGAGGGCACGCACTTGATAAAGTCCTTTGAAGAGATCGAGGTAGGTACCATGAGCCGTAGCATCACCCATATAGGCATTTACCCTGAGAGTATCTCCTGGCATGTGAAGCGCCAAAGCTGTGTTTTTCAACTTGAGCTTCTGGATATTCACCTTCCACTTGTTGGTCTTTGGCGTAGTATCGGGAGGTACGGTATCACTCAGTTCTACCGACAGACGGGCATCCGACAACAAGGCGTCATCTACATGGACAAGTTCCTTGCTCAGGTCGATGCCATGGGCACGCAATGCCATCTGCCCGACATCACCCTTGATACGCGCCTCGTGTATCCAGTTGGTGGTGTTGACCTTCATACGTCTGAAGTCCAACTCGTCCACCATTACCTGCTGCTTGAATAAAGGCATCAACTGAATGTCAACTACCATTTTTTCTATATCAGCAACTGTATCTTTTTTATTTCTGAGAGTTACATCATTACTGTTTTTCAACGAATCGATGGGTTGAAGCGCCTTCACACCCTCAACACCCAATCGCAGTGGAAAGACCAGTTCCACGTGCTTTACTGTAATATCCATGCCTGTAGACTCGGAAGCATAGGCAGCCACGCGCTTCACTGCCCAGTTCTGCACAGGTGGCAGATAAAGCAACAAAGTCAGCAAAGCTATCAGCAATATCGGGGTAAATACGATAACTGCTGCCCAAATTCCGCATTTTTTCTTTGTAGACATGGATTCTAAGTTTTATATTGTAAAACTGAAGTCAATTTCTTACTAACCATCGCCTATGGTATCAGTGATATGGATTCTATCGGTTATGGCGCTATCGCCTTCCATAGATTGTCATCGGGCAAAGGAGCCTCTACGACGATAGTCTCCTTAGATACAGGATGAACGAACTCAACCCTATGCGACAACAATGAAATGCTGCCGTCGGGATTGCTGCGAGGAGCACCATACTTTAAATCTCCCTTGATAGGACATCCCATCTTTGCCAACTGGCATCTTATCTGGTGATGACGTCCTGTCAACAGATTCACCTCAAGCAAAGAGTAATGGTCGGAAGAACCTATCATCTTGTAACGCAGAATCGCCTTCTTCGAGTTTTTCACCTCATGATCATAGGCGTAGCTCTTGTTCTGCTTCTCGTTTCTCACAATCCAATTCACCAGCTCAGCCTCTTCCAAACGGGGCTTATTCTTCACTATGGCCCAATAGGTCTTGTGCACCTCGCCGTCTCTGAACATATTGTTCAATCTGCTGAGCGCCTTGGAAGTCTTGGCAAAAACAACAAGTCCTGATACAGGACGATCAAGGCGATGTACCACACCCAGGAACACATTTCCCGGTTTCTGATACTTCGCCTTGATATATTGTTTTACCGTCTCAGAGAGAGGCTCGTCGCCGGTCTTATCGCCCTGCACGATTTCACCACTTCTCTTTGAGACAATAATTATATGATTATCTTCGTAAACTACTTGCACGTTCTAATACAGATAGATTACATATTCATACCACCATCAATCTGGATAACCTGACCACTAACGTAGCTGGACATATCAGAAGCCAGGAAGAGACAAACATTTGCAATATCCTCAGTCTGACCACCACGACGCAAAGGAATCTTCTTCATCCAGTCCTTGCGGATATCCTCTGGCAACTGAGCTGTCATAGCTGTCTCGATGAAACCTGGAGCTACAGCATTAGCACGTACACCCTTAGGACCCAACTCCTGGGCAATAGACTTAGCCAAAGCAATCATACCTGCCTTAGAAGCTGCATAGTTACACTGACCAGCATTACCATGAACACCTACTACAGAAGCCATGTTGATGATAGAGCCACTGCGTTGACGGAGCATGATAGGTGAACAAGCATGGATAAAGTTGAACGCAGACTTCAAATTTACATTCAGAACTGCATCCCACTGAGCCTCTGACATACGAAGCATCAAACCATCCTTGGTAATACCAGCATTGTTTACCAAGATATCGATAGAACCAAAGTCTGCCTGTACCTGCTTAACTGTCTTCTCTGTCTCCTCGAAATCGGCAGCATTGCCTGCATAAGCACGACAAGTTACACCAAGAGCCTCGATTTCCTTACGTGTTGCCTCCAAACCGGCAGCCATGTCATCGTTAAGAACGAGGTCTGTAAATGCGATGTTTGCGCCCTCTGAGGCGAATTTCATTGCGACAGCCTTTCCGATGCCGCGGGCAGCTCCTGTTACAAGGGCTGTCTTACCTGTTAATAATCCCATTTTGTTTTGTTTTATAGTTTATGATGTGTTTATAAATTTATCTACTTGGATATATTGAATACTTTCTGCTTAGAGTCTGACTATACACCTTAATTATATATAGCATGTTCGACATTGACAACATTAAATATAAATTTCGGTTTACAATTTTAGTCCAGACTTTCCTAAAGCACCATACACCACCTTGGCAACTAAAGGCTTGCTGCTCTCTTCAGTCAAGCCATGTCCCAGACGACCATAGATGAAGGGTACCTCCAAACCTTTGATACAATAGTGGGTGATATCGGCAACCAAATCTACGTTCTCTATGTCAAACTCACCGTCTTCCTTTCCTTCAGTATAAACCTTTCTGAAAAGTTCAATCTCGTCTTCATCAAAGTTCTTGCGAGCCTTTTCTACCATCCAGATATTACGGAAAAACTCTGCTCGAAGGTTACCGTTTCGAACCACGGTTTCTTTGATCATACTCAAATGGGTATAAATCAATTCGATAATCTTATCTTGGGGGCGAATCTTACATGCGGCAACCTCATCCAACTTGTCGGAAAGACGTTCCAACTCTGATTCTATAACCGCATAGTATACATCTTCTTTCCTACTAAAATAAGTATACAGCGTTCGTCTTCCCTTGCCCGAAGCCACAGCAATGTCATTCATCGTCGTGTTGGCTATACCATTCTTTGCAAAAAGTTGCCGAGCAACGTCTACCAGTTTCTGTCGAGTTTTGGATATTGACATATCAAAGTCCCCCTGTTATTATTAGTTGCACAATAAATTATCTGTGTGCAAATTTAGTGCTTTAATTCGATATAAGCAAATAATAAACTTTAAAATCCGTTAAAACGGTAATAATATACAGAAAACATTTGGTCATTTCAAGAAAAGTTAGTACCTTTGCACTCGCAATTCAGAAATGAGTTGATTATATCGCGGTGTGGAGCAGTTGGTAGCTCGCCAGGCTCATAACCTGGAGGTCGCATGTTCGAGTCCTGCCGCCGCAACTAATATCGGGTAAGAAGTTGATTTCCAACATTCTTATCCGATTTTTCATTTAAATAAGGACGGATCCAGACGATAAAGGGAATGACGAGGTCGCTATTTAAACCCATGAAAAAGCACTAAAAGACGAATCATTCGGCAATGTCAGCAATCTCAGATAAACATTACAGAAAGGACAAGTTATAAAACAAAAAATCCGATTACTCCATTGGAATAACCGGATAGTATAAAACCATTTCATTTTTTCAATAGCTTCATTACTTTCTCAAAATAGCGCTGCGTTCTCTTGACGCTGTAATGGTTACCACCATTCCAGGCACGGATAGCCTGCTCAATACTATTCAGAGGATTATAAACAGACTGCATCAACAGGAACATCTCCTTAGACTTAGAGATACTGTATCTATCAGACAACTTGTAACGCTTCTTACTATTCTTACGCTTCAAGATCTTATTGCATTCTGCTACCAAGATTGGAGTTATCTGCATCACGCCAACAGAATTACCACTCTTTGCTCTTGGATTTCCTTCACTCTCTACCTGAATTATCGCCTCCATCACTGGATTCCAATCAAACTCATTAGAGGAAACATTTTGTTTAGACATCGTTACAGCCGATGCTGCGTCTACATTCAGCGTCAGCATGAGAATGCTGACCATCAACATTGTTATTCTCTTCATATTAATTATTTTATGGAACCTGAAAAGCTGAACTACAACATCAGTGATTTCGCGATGGCAACTTTTGAGAAAAAGAACGGTTGCTCATCTCAGTTCCGTTAGATACCTTAACGGATAACAGTCTATACGAAAAAACATAAGAAACTGCTATCCTTATTCTTATCGTTTGCAAAGATACGAAAAAAAAACGAATCTCACAAGTAATTCACTGATTATCAGCGGCATTTTAAATTCTTAAACACTTTATAACACTATTCTTTGACTTAAATCAATCAACTTTTCATAGATAAATTATAAAAATAGTCACTGATGAATAGAAAATGAATGAATCAGAAATCACCTGCGTGAACTAAAAAGAACAATGATGGAAAGACTCTGCGCTATAAGCGAAATCGGCGCGAGCTACTTCGTCTGCAAGAGATACGTGCAAGAACAGCATTATCAACAAGAGCTGCTTCATTATCGTGAATTGCAGCATCAGCATGATCAGTATGGGAAAAACGAAAAAGCCTCAGGAATCTTTCGAAACCTGAGGCCTTGATGAAAAAA
>ERZ1031078.190-NODE-190-length-21333-cov-11.261961_pt1 | contig 21333 bp, 24 predicted proteins | sample MGYA00518179_ERZ1031078 | MGnify/ENA primary metagenome ERZ1031078 (study PRJEB33719, sample SAMN04261274) | wastewater metagenome | biome: rural village; feature: human; material: feces | host: Homo sapiens | place: El Salvador | collected 2014-01-14 ... | reverse complement strand
ATGAGAGGTGGACCCTCCCTTAAGGGTAAGGGAGGACTGGTGGGTTTTCGAAAAAAGCAACGAGCAAGCAACCCCTTAGCAAATCCTTGAGTGAAGGCGGGTTCATCCCCGCACAAAAAAACGCAGCTCTGCTGCTGGCGTAGACCTCTGATGGTCCGCCAACCATATAGCGAAGCGGTTCAGAGCGACGAGGAGGAGCGGTTTCCTCTTCTTCCCTGAGGGGAGAAGACCGAGATGAGAGGTGGAGCCTTCTTTAATGGTAAAGAAGGACGGGTTGATTTTAGAAAAAACTTAAGGTTCCAAGGGAGGACTGGTGGGTTTTCGAAAGACCCAATTACTTTTATTTTTTCGAATGTCAAGAAACTACTTTTAGGCTTTCGAAAAACCTCCTTAGCATTAAGAGAGGTTTTTCGAAAGCCTTTTTTAAGCCCTATTTCCTAAAAAAAATACCATATTTTTAAATTATAAATAGAAAAAAGATAAAATCTTATACGTAATCCAACATAAATTAGTATTTTTGCAATAAAATCACACTTTTCATAAAAAAAAGTGCGACGAAAGTAAAAGTCATGTGCATAGGCTGCGTGCCAAATAAAAACCCATAAATACAATTCAGATGATGCACATTATGAAAAAAGCGACAAAGCTACGACAACCATCGTGTATGGTTGCAGCAAAAGACATAAAGTAGAAAGCGAATATGACGCAGGATTGCTTGAATTCACCTTCTACAGCCGACGTAAGCTACCGCTTACCAAAGGGCATCCACGTTACTGGGGCTGATGACAAATCGGATCCAGCTATAGAAGGAATGCCCTGTAAATCACCATTAGCCCGTATGGCGGTACCTATATAATATATTACCTTTGCATCCGTAATCAAAACAGTTTGATAATGGAAACAAGGGAATATTTCGAAAAAGTGATGCAGGATTACAACCAAAACCATAAAGGTCGTAGCTTGCGCAAGTATTGTAAAGATGAGGCAGTGGATTATGACTGGCTCATTGAGTAAGAAATCATATCGTTCAAATAAGCTTCACCCAAATGAAAACAAGAAGCTGGGCGAAACAGGATGCATACCGGTAGCCATTTAGGTGCGGAAAACATAGCTTTTATGTTCTCACTTTTTGAGAGCTGCAAGTTGAATGAGATTAATTTTGGCGATTATATAGAAGATATACTCACCCGACTGATGGAGGGGGAGCAAGACTTCATGTCCCTAATCCCATGTAATTATAACTCGAACAAAAAGGTGAATGTCAAGGCTGCCTAATTGGCAGCTCTGGCAATACCAATTAATAACATGTTTTTTGAAAAATGTTGGATGTGCTAACTGCTGAAAATCAGTAGTTACGTTCTAACGGTGATTTACAAACAGAACAAATAAAACGAAGTCGCCATAATGTGGTGTACAATTTACGTTCTATTGGCAAACAATATAAGTTCTGCGTATCTCCTACAATCGCCATGACCAAGGAAGATATGTTCGAAGCATTTGAGCCGGTTTGTTGCAAAAATACAAGGGTGTTAAGAAATGATGAGGATTTTCAAGATTATTGCCAAAAAGGAAAAGATGTTGTAGAAGGGAAAGCTTTGAAACTTTTAGAATATTTCAAATCGAAAACGAATGCTTATATCATTCCTAATTCATATTGTACGGATGTGGATGATGTCTTTCAAAGGTATTGGTGGTGTATGGTTGGATAAACCAACCTTTCAATTGAATAGTGTTGGGCTCAAATTATATGACATTTTGAATAGGAATCGTTGGTTTGAAATTCATGATGTTTAAAGAATACAAGAGAAGTGATACAGATTCAAAAGAAACCACGCAACTCTAATCTGGAGTTGTACAGAATCATCGTGATGCTACTCATCGTAGTCATTATGTTGTTAATTACATTCTAAGATGATATTGTTTGCTTATGAGAGTGTTCGAACAAGAAAAATTATGTCATGAGAGGGCTGCTCAAAAGCAGATGTTGCATAATGTGCGTTCTAAAAATGCTAAAAAGGCATTTAGAAAGCGAATGCAAGGTGTGTCCAAAAGGCTTGTCGGTGAGTTACATCATCAACAGTATTCACCATATCAATTTTTTAAGGAGCAACAGAAGATACATTATAATGAATATTGGGACTATGTTCATATCTATGCTCCTTCTGTTTTGTCTTTGGTAAAAAATCAAGAAGAGGTTATTCGTTTTGTAAATGAAATTAAGTATAGTTTTAAACAAGGTCGCAAAGTGTTTGTCGTATTGAGTCGTGTAGAAGAAATTACAGATGATGCTATTGTTGTTTTGTTGTCATATATGATTCTTTTTAAGGAGAAAAATATCGACTTTAATGGAAATTATCCGAAAACAAAAGAGGCTGCAAGAAAGTTGAAGCAGTCGGGTTTCTTCGATTACCTATTTAAAAAAGGGCAAGAAGAGTATTCTGTCAAAAAGCCAAATAATACGATTTATACCCATGGAAACAATAGGGCTGATTCTGCGTTTTCGGGCAAGTTGATAGAAACTGCAAGCAAGTTTGTTTGGGGTGAGACGAGACGTTGCCCTGGTGTTCAAAATACTTTTACGGAGTTGATGGCGAATACATACAAACATGCTAGTGCTACAGAGGGTGAGCATCATTGGTGGGTTTCAATGACGAAAGACTTGGAACAGAAAAAAGTGGTTTTTGGTTTCGTCGATTATGGGGTGGGGATCTTTCGTAGTTTGTCAAACAAATCTCCAAATGATAAAATGTATAAGGGGTTGGAGAAGTTATGGCAAAAGTTTCCATGGGCCAATAATAATGCTAAGATGATGAAGCTTATTTTGGAAGGAGAACTCCATAAGACAGTTACGTTGCAAAGTAATCGAGGTAGAGGACTGCCTTATATACATACTTGCCAAGAGAATAAAACTATAGATTCTTTGGTGATTATTTCTAATAATGTATATGCAGATGTTAAAAATGGAGTGTATAAGTTGTTAGATAATGAATTTATTGGTACTTTTGTAACGTGGGAGATGAATTCCTCAATTTTTAGTATATAAATAATAATAGTAGAAAAATGATACAATTAAGTATAGCAAATGATTTTTCAAGAACTCCAGGGGTAAGATATCCACAAGAAGGAGATTTCTCAGGAGAGGAATTTCGTGATACAGTCTTGATTCCGAAAGTGAAAGAGGCCATTGAACGTGGTGAAAAATTGGTAGTGGATTTGGATGGAACTTATGGATTGGGACCTTCATTTTTAGAGGAGGCGTTTGGTGGGCTTATTCGTAAAGGATTTGATTATGGGCAATTAATGAGTGTTTTCAAGTTTAAGTCCATCGAAGTTCCTTATTATATTGATGACATCAAAAAGTATTTGAAGGAAGCAAATGAAAATAAGTAAAACCAAATTTGTAGTTTGTCTGTTTCTCTCTTTCCTCATTGGATGGTATGTTGGTCTTGTATTGGAAAATTGGGCGTTTGTAACAGTTTATTTTGATGTTCAAGCTGTTAGCTTGTTTACTACATGCTTGACGTTGGGAGTTACAGTTTATGTGGCAAAGAAAATTCAAAGAACTACTCAAAATTCAAATAACCAAAAGCAATTCCTTGTATCACGTATAGGAGAATTGGATAAGGCTGTCTCTGAACTCGAAGGAGTAGTAACGGTTGATGGATTCAGTTATAAGCTTGTTATTTCTAAATTTATGAGTTTGTATTTGTCTTTGAGGCGAACATTGGATAATATTAATTCTATTTATCCAATAATCGGTGAGTTGCGTAAAAAAGAGGTATTGAATGAGTGGAGGACTGTTAAGAATGTAGCAACCTATACACCTTTGGGTAATGCCAATGTTATGATAACTATAAATAACGATAAGGTTTCGTATAATCCATCTAAGCGTTCTGAGGTCATTTCTAAGTTGTCAGATTTTAGAAAAATTCTGTTTGATTTGCAAGTGGAGGTTTATAAGGGATGAATCGGGTATATAGCTTCGTAGTGTGTGGGAACATCATTAAGCAGAAATATTAAGTAGATAAGGATTCCTTGTATGTTGATAGTTAAAGTAACAAAACAATAAATGTCATGAAAATCAAAAGAATAAAATGGAAAGAACATCCAATTCTTGGCAATATAGAATTGGATTTTACCGATGATGGTGGTATACCATATGAGTCTATTGTATTTGCAGGTAATAATGGGTGTGGTAAAACTACCATATTGGATTCTGTAAGCACTTTTTTGAATCGTGGTTCCTTTGAATATTTTGATTATATAGAGTATCAGAATGGACCCATGTTTGATTATAAGGTTGTTCAAAGAGAGCCGTTGCAACGGCCAGAATTCTTTGATTTAATAAGATCTGATGGAACAAGAATTCATATAGATTCGGGTGGTAATACTACGAATACTATATTAGACAATGAGCCTGGTAATATAAGAAGCAAAGGTTGTGCAACTTCAAAGGCTCGTGCAGAATATAAAACAGAAAAGATAAAGTCTGTTACGGTTTCTGGCTTGGATAGAAGCAAAATAGCAATAGATTCTACAGATAATTTTACATCTTTGAAACAGTTGTTGGTAGATTTGTCTGCCCAAGATAACGCTGTTTATGCCAAAGAGAATCGGTGTCGTTCTGAAAAAGGAGTTCCTGCTCAGTCTTATGATGAATTTGCTCAAACTTCTCTGCTCAGTCGTTTTAAAAATGCTTTTAATAACTTTTTTGACGAACTGCAATTTGATAGGGTCGAGACCGTAAATGGTGAACATGCAATCATATTTACAAAAAATGGTCAAGACATTTCTATTGATGCTCTGAGTACAGGTGAAAAGCAAATTGTTTTCCGTGGTGCTCACTTGCTGAAGAATAGTCATATGCTTGATGGAGGTTTTGTTTTTATAGACGAGCCGGAAATCAGTATGCATCCAAAATGGCAAAATAAAATTCTGGATTATTACCAAGGACTTTTCTTTGTGAATGGTAGTTTGCGAAATCAAATGTTTTTTGCGACTCATTCAGAAAAAGTAATATCTAAAGCCTTGTCTAATAGTACTCGAAATTTAGTTGTGGTTTTAAGCCAAGAAAATGGTAATTTAGTTGCTCGTAAAATCATGACTCCTTCAGTCTTGCCTTCTGTTACTTGTGCTGAGACAAATTATTTAGCTTTTGGCATTCCATCTGTTGACTATCATATAGAACTTTATGGCTACCTTCAAATAAAAGAAGGAAAGACAACCATCAAAGATACCGATGAATTCATCTTAAATTCTCATTATTACAATGCTGCATTTCATAAAAAACAGTATGTTCATGGACATACAATTTATGAAACACTTCCTACTTATATTCGTAATTGCATAGATCATCCAAATTCAGGTTATTCATATACGGAAGACGAATTGGAACGGTCAACTAAGTTATTGATAGAAATTTTGTCACATTGATGCGAAATGAATATAAAAATAAAGAAATCCTATGAAATCATTTTTATCATCCCGTGCCGGAGGATCTTTCTTTTATGGAAGTAACCGTACGGTGGTCTATCATAAAGATAAAGAGTATGAAACCATAGACCCATTGACTCTCCCTTTCCGTCAAGAGATAGAGAATAATGCCCTTATTCAGCTTAGATGTATATAAGAAACTCCTCCAGCATGCTCCATTAAAGAACTGGGAGGATAGGTTGATGGATTTATGGGATTAAATATTTAGTTTGCAAAATCAATTGTATGTTTATAGCTTTTTAGCTTTTATATATTAAAAAATGATGTCAATCAAAATGTGGAATAAGGAAGAACGAGATAATTTCTTAAAGTTTTCTTGTCCTGTAATGATAATATCTTTAGCAATATGTTTAGGCGTATTAAACTATTCTATGTCACAGCAAGATGAATTGAAAAAATCCATTTTGGAGCTATCTAAAAAGCAAGACAGTTTGAAAACAGAAAATCAGAAATTGCGTATAGAAGTTGAGCAGATTAAGTCTGATAAAGAGCATTATATCAGATTGGATGTAACTGGACTTCCTCAAAAAGATGGTAGAGTTGTGGTTAATAATAATATGTCTAAGTAATAATGATGCAGCCATTTGAATTTTCAAACAACACGGTAAGTCTTTTGATTTCAGTGTTCTCTGTAATCGTAGGTATGACCTATCCTGTTCTTATTCAAGCTATTCAAAGAATTGATGAGCAGTACAGAAGCTCACGATTATCCAAAATGTTGATGAATGAACCTAAATTCAAGCGTTTTCAATGGTTGGTAGCTATTTCTATCGCATTTGCCTTTGCTTCTATCTTTGTAATGCAGATGGTAGATGGACATGACGTTTTAGTCTTGGCTTGGGTATCAGTTCATTCAATTGTTACATTAATGCTGCTAAGAGCCACGTTATCTTTGGTGTATTTGATATTGACATATTATAATCCCAATGAGTTATTGAACCATATAAGTACTTTACGCAATGCAAAAAAATAAAGCGGTGCAAGAGTCATCATATCTTTTGGAAATATTTGATATAGCCAAATACGCTGCTCTTATTGAGGATGAAAAAACATATAGGGAGGCGTGCCAAATGTTGTCAGATGAAATGCATGCCTATGTGGATTCTAAAATTCAGCAAGATGAGATTAGGACTAAAGGTTTGGAATTCTTGCCAATCCATATAGATTTGATGAAGCAGATTCTAAATATGATGACCAAACCTGATGATAATCTTTTCACTCATGAATGCTGGTTATTGAATGTCTGGTTTAATCCTTTGCAATATGTACCTTTGTCAGAGGATGCTTACAGCTTCATCTGGTATTTTGTGGTAAATATCATAGATGCAGACAAAGAGGACTGGTTTATTTCATATTGGACTTTTGCCGACCAATATTTTACTACTTATTTTGATTTAAATAGTAATGGACGAAATAATACAAATTTTCAAAAGCAAAAGGTAAGATTTAAACAAATGCATTTAGGTTTGGGAGCCTATTTGTTATATAAAAAGAAATATTCTTTGCTAAATAAAATCTTGAAGTTTACCCAAAGAATTCCGCCAAGTTATTGTTTGATTGACAATACCTTTAACTCTATTCTTGAAGATATGGAGGGGGTTTATGAAATGTTAGAGCATCCTATGATATTGACGAAGAGATACATGATGTCTGGTTTGGTGAATGATGTAAACTCTGATTCGTACATTGCAGGGAAATTCAATGCCTATTTTGCTCTACTTATGGTGAGATTGAATAAAATGGATTATAATGTTTCTTATTGTGATCCCGAACAAATTCCCTACATACATCCTAATATTAGTATTTCTGAATTGAAAGATCAATTGAAGTATATTGGTGTTCTAAAGCATTATTTAGATGATGAGGAATTAATAAAATGTTTGCCGAAAGTAGAATTGACAGATAAGCAAAGAAATTATACTTTAAATCTGCTGGATAGATATAAAGAAGATATAGAGGATAGTATAAGGGATAAAATAGATAATCCCCAAACTGATTCTGATAAACTTAAATATATTAAGCAGAATCTAATAGAAGAACTTAACTGTCAGAAGTTATACCTCCCTCAGAAGCAAGATTCTTTGTTGAGAGATAATATACAATCAGAAGAGTTTTATTGTAAGCAGTCATATGAAGTCCCCTTAGAAGACATTGCAAAGTTTCTGGATCGGATTAGTGCCAACATGGAAGAAGCTCTTATTGCATATATGCTGATGCAAGAGAGGCAAATATATAATCGTTTCTTTTTGTTCAATAAACCTGTTATGTCATATACTATAAGGTTTAAAGATTTGATGAGGGCATTTGAAACATTAAAGGTTGATGAAAATTTTGTCATATTATCAATGGGAGTATATCTTGGAACCTTTTCAGATATTTATGGCAAGCATAAAATGTTTGAATATGTCGATGGTAGAGGGGCTTTCAATAATGCAAGAATATTAGGTTTGCAGTCAACGATGCGTGCTTTTATCATCGTGCCGAAGGAATCTCTGCCTTATGTTGAGCATGTCACTCTTGATTCTGTCCATAATGAGTCGGAAAAGAAACTATTAGAGAATTTACACTGCATAGATGATGTTGGTTATTTGTATTCCAATGTAGATTCGTTGGATGCGCAGAAAAATAGATTACTATCCGTTTTGCGTAAAGTGAAACTTATAAGCAAGAAGCACTTTACTAAATATATATTATTGAAGATAGAATATAGCAACGATAGCTCATTGTTTGATTTAGATAAAATCCAAGGGATTGAGAATTTTATATCATTATCTCAATAATTATTGAAAAACTAGCAAAGTTTATACTGCTTGAGTGGAAAGTTAATTATAAAATTTTATAATAGCTTAAATCATAACATTTATGTCAATATATATATAGTTACTTATGATTTACATAAAGGTGCTACGCCTTTTGATTATGAACGTCTTGTCAAGTTAATTAAAGAAAAGGGAAGTTGGGCTTATCAGCGTCCAAAAACGGATTTGGTGATTTGAGAAAGAGGATGTAATTTTGTCGCCAGTATTTTTTTAACGTTAGTGAAATGTACAGCGACAAAGACTTTCAGGTTCAGTTATAAGACGGAAGGGAGCCACATGGAATTTCAATTAATTCCTTTTGTATTAACCAAGGTGTTCCATACAAGCAATTCTATGCGTGGGTCAAGAAGCATGCCAAGGATGCTGTTATCCCTGTTGAGGGCTTGACTATTCCAGCATGAAGTATTTAGTGTCTATATTGGAGGCATTATGCTAAGGCTCTCAGGTCTTGACAACTTCTACTACTTACCCATGCTTCATAATATGAGGTATAAGGGTCGGAAGCAATTGAGTGCTTACTGACAGCCAAGCAACTCACATGTTGGCGGCGATGAATAGAATAATGGAATGTAACCACCCTGTATTGGTGATATCTCATTTTATGGTTTAATGTGCCTAAAATGACCGCTTACCTATACATTTTGTAGTTGGAAAAATAAATATAAATATTGAGCTTTATGAAAAATGATTTGTTCTATAAACAGATTAAAGAAAATGAACTAAATAAACCTGTAGTAGGCTTATTTGAAAAATATTCAAAGCAACATCCTGATTTGCAGATTTATATTATTACTAAGCCATTGGGTGAACGATATAATTATCAATATGAAGAGAATGCACTAATTGTGTTAATTCCTGGTCATAAAATGATTTTTATCAATTTAACTGAAGATGAGGATCATTTTGAAGACTATCTGGATGACGTTATTCAAGACTTAAATTCTATCTCTGATAAATATAAGTATATGGAACATATTGGTAGAGCCAGAAAATGGAAGAATGAAGTAGTTGAGAAAATTTCATTTAATATTAATTCATTTAATATTGATAACTTACTGAAAGATACTATTTTACATGGTAATCTTGCTCGAAAAGTGGATTTGTTGATTTCACTCCTTACTGGTAGTATAAATGATATTGATAAAATTGGTTCAGATCAACCTGAAACATTATTGGAAAAAGTCAAGAAAAAGATTATTCTGTTTGATGGTGAGCAGACACGTTTTATCTTTAATAATTATATCATTAAGAAAATTATTTCTGTACAGGGATTATCTGGTACAGGAAAAACAGAGTTGTTACTTCATAAACTTAAAGAATTATATATAAAAGACGATACTTCTACCATATTCTTTACTTGCCATAATATTGCATTAGCAAATAAATTGCGTCAAAGAATTCCTCGCTTTTTTGATTTTATGATGGTTAATAAGCAGATTAAATGGAATAAAAGATTATGGATGTCAAGAGCATGGGGAGCGAAAAGCAATCCTAATTCAGGATTATACTCTTATATATGTAATTATTATAACCTTCCATTTCGTCGTTATTCACCTGGTGTCACCTATCAAATTATTTTCTCAGATGTATTAAATGCATTAAATGCAATACCATCTAAAAACTTTTCACCTTGCTTTGATAATATATTGGTTGATGAAAGTCAGGATTTTCCTGAAGTGTTTTTTGATGTATGCAAGAAGGTGGTTCGTCAAAAAGTATATATCGCAGGTGATATTTTCCAAGATATATTTGATTCTGTTAAGAAGAAAAAATGGGGTGTTGATATTGTCTTAAATAGATGTTATAGAACAGATCCGAGAACTTTGATGTTTGCGCATGCTGTTGGTCTTGGTTTATTTGAGGAGAATAAGTTTAACTGGTTTGATAAACAAGGGTGGGAGAACCTTGGTTATAAGACAGATTACTCTGAGCGTAATTATTTGAAATTGACAAGATATCCAATTAAACGTTTCGGAGATATACAGGCAGATCAAAGTCTGGTAATTATTAATGATAGTACTATTGGAAGAGTAAAAAAGATTATTCATGAGATACAAGATGATAATCCAGATGTTTTGCCAGGTGATATTGCTATAATTTATGTTGATGATAGTAATGACATATATCCTTATATGGATGAATTGAGCAATGCTATCAATATGGAATTTGGTTATCGTGTGAATAGAGGCTATGAATCTAAAGCAGCAACAGAGGATTCTGTTTACATAACGAATGTTAATAATGTCAAGGGCCTAGAATTTCCTTTTGTTATTTGTATAACAAAGAAAATTAAAGACCAGTATAAGTATCGTAATGCCTTATATACAATGTTGACGAGATCCTTTATCAAATCATATTTGTTAGTTACTTCGGCCGAAGGCCTCAATATTTTTAGAAATGGTATCCAGTATATTAATGAGAATAATTGTGTAAGAACCAAAATTCCAACAGAAGAGCAGCTGCATAATATCAATAAGCAGATAGTTGAATTGCAAACCGATCAAATTGAATCTTTTCAAGAAATAATGGAGGATATATTTGAAAAGTCTGGAATTACGGATCCTCAACAGAAGTCTCAATTAATTAAGGCTTTAGAAACAACAAAGATAGACAAATTTGATAAAGATATGATCCAAAAGTTTATTGATGCAAATTCTTCATTTTATTCATGAAAAAAATAAAATATGAACTTAAAGGTAATCTTTATGATTTAGCTTTTCCTCATCATTTATTGAAAGATAGGAGAGACTTAATCATGCTTATATTGGAGGCTTGCCGATATATGCAGCAAAACGCAACGACGGATCATGCTGAGAATTTATTAATGTTAGTTGTAAATGACATGAATCGTTTGTTCTTTTGTAAAGAGAAGAAGATGTTTTCTATTAGCTTTCCATTTCATACAGAATGTTATCCGACAATTCATTTTGATTTGGATAAAATAGACATTGATTCTTTCATGATATCTAATTTGTGCGATTTTCTAAATTCTTGCGATTACGAAGAAAAAAGTATTTATGATTTTGCAACTCCTATATTAGAAAAAGAGCAAAGTGTTAGCAATGATTTTTGGGTAGTATTAAAGCACCTCTTTACTTACGAAATAGGATATGTTAGATATGACGATGATATAGATGGGTTTAGGGTGGCTGCTAATGAAGGTCATCCAAAACGACATCCTCGCTATCATTATGACATAAACCTTAGTCAAGATGCGGCTTTTAAAATAGGATTATCGAAGCAATTAACACCAGAGAAATTTGTAGATTTTTTGGATGATACCAAAGGACGAAAATCATTAAAAGACTAAAAGTCTATATTCTTCAATGTCATAAACATAACACTTATGACCGAACAAGAATTAAACGAGTTGCGGAATTCCTATACAAAGGAGGTCCTTGCAAATATGATAATGGTGATATTATAAATTTCAAAATATACATAGTATGAAGGTTACGTATTATACGAATAAACCTCTAACTTTTAAATATACAGATGACGAGTTAGAGATAGCTATCAATGGAATAATTGAGCAAATAGAGGATGATACCTTTTTCTTTGATGCTCTTTGCGATGCATTGATGGTGAAAGCACAAAATGAAATTAAAATTTAGTCAAATCAAGGTATAACCTCCTTTGGCATCCGCTGATGGAGGTATAACCCTAATATGCTTGTCTCAACGTTAAGCAAAAACGTTACCGTTGAGCAAAGTTACTGCTTTATTTTGAGATTTGCAATACGGAGTTGACAGAATACTTACGTAATAATAATAGAAATTACTAAAATAGATATATAGTATGACTGCAATTGTTGGTATATTGAATCGTCAAGGAATAGCTTTTGCAGCTGATAGTGCTGCAACATTAACAGTTTCTTCTACTCATAAAATAACTAACCATGCTAATAAAATCTTTGAGTTGTCTAAAATAGAACCTATAGGTATAGCTATGTATGGCAATATGAATTTGATGAAATTATCATGGGAACAAATTATAAAAATGTACAGAAAGAAACTTGCTGACACAAAATTTGATTCTTTAGAGGAATATGCTGCTGATTTTTTTACTTATGTTAGAAATTTGATGGCGCCCAATCAAGATAATATATATACTCAAAATCAGATACGCTTTTTGGTGAACTCTTTCTATGACGAGATTATAAAACTTGCAAATGACAAATTAAAAGAAAAAAGTAAAGAGTTGTCTGATGAGAATATTGTTGTGACGATGATGGATGTAATGAAATCCATCTACGATAGCTATAAACAAAAAGATACTTGTCTTGATTGTAAAAATTTAACTTTGGAATCCTTTACAGATACTTGCGATGAGTATGTAAGTAGTAAATTAGCCCAATGCTTATCTGTTAAAAATTGTCCGGTTAATTTCAAAGAAACTTTCATAGAAACACTTTATTTTATAGTACGTTCCACAACTCATGTTTATGCTTCATCTACAGGATTGGTTTTCTTTGGGTATGGCGATAAAGAACTAATGCCATCATATCATTCTTATACAATAAGTGAACTCTTTGAGGACAAATTGAAAATTGTTAAGAATGGAGATTATGTTGTTGATGGTAATAATGGGGCTTGTTTGACACCATTTGCCCAGACGGATGTTACAAATACAGTAGTACGAGGAATTGACGATGAATTGCGTTCTGTTTTTTATGAAAAGAATGAGCAAATTTTATCATTATTATTGAATACAATCGTTTCTAAATTAACAGAAGCCGAAGCTCCCCAAAAGTTAATCGAAGTATTGACAAGTTTGGATATTAAGTCTATGGCTAAAGTCTTTAAAGATGATATGGATGATTATATCTGGAATAATTATGTTAGCAAACTTATTGATATCGTAAAATTCCTTAGCAAAGAAGATTTGGCAGAAATGGCTGAAAGTTTGATAAAGATGACAGGATTAAAGCGACATGTCACAACGGATGAAGAAAGTGTTGGAGGTCCTGTAGATGTTGCTGTAGTTACAAAATGTGATGGCTTTATTTGGATAAAAAGAAAGCATTATTTTTCTCCAGAATTAAATCCAAATTATTTTCAACGAACAAAAATAGATAAACGATGATAAGTATTTATAAAGGCGATTTGAACGAAGGTGCTTTGTCTCAAAATTCCACCTCTAACGAAAAATCAACATATGAATTCATGCAAGAACAATTGTTGAATGTTATAAATAAAAAATTAAATGAAATTGTTCATATAAAATGGTAATAAGCCAAGCCGTCCCGAGACCGGTTACGCCTATATAGCAGCAGAGCCAACGGACGTAGATGAAATCTATAAGGTAGAAGCTTTCAAGGAAAAGCCAAACTAGGAGACAGATGAACAATATCTTTCTGCTAGTAATTATTATTGAAAAGCAGGAATCTTTGTTTGGAATATCAATACTATCAGTAAAGCAATTCATACTTCCCCACCTGCGAGAAGATAAGCATTGACTATGCCGTAATGGAGAAGTCGAAGGAAATCTATATTTTGCCAGCCGAGTTCGGATGGAGCGACTTAGGCAGCTGGGGTAGCCTCCGTACTTTGCTTCCAAAAGATGAGGATGGTAATGCCAAGGTGGGCAAGGACATCCGTCTGTATGAATGCAAGAACTGCGTGGTTCATGCAGCCGATGAGAGCAAGGTGGTAGTCCAGGGCTTGGATGGCTATGTTGTAGCCGAAAAGCATGGACAGTTACTTGTTTGCGAGCTAAAAGAAGAACAGAGAATCAAAGAATTTAGCAAATAAATAACAAGACAATGAATAATTTCAAAGATATAAAAGTAGCCGTAGCCGGAACAGGCTACGTCGGTCTGAGCATAGCCACGCTATTGTCTCAGCACCATCACGTAACAGCAGTAGATGTAATCCCCGAAAAGGTGGAGAAACTCAACAATAGAGTTTCACCCATACAGGATGATTACATAGAGAAGTATTTGACTGAGAAGGAACTGAATCTGACAGCAACCCTCGATGGCAAATCAGCTTATGCCGATGCCGACTTTGTGGTGATAGCAGCACCAACCAACTATGACCCAGTAAAGAACTACTTCGATACAACCCATGTCGAAGAAGTCATTGACCTGGTGTTGGAGGTGAACCCAAACGCAGTGATGGTCATCAAGAGTACCATTCCTGTAGGCTATACCCGCAGCCTTTACCTGAAGTATGCCAAGAAGGGAGTCAAGAAGTTCAATCTTCTTTTCTCACCAGAGTTCCTTCGTGAAAGCAAGGCTCTCTACGACAACCTCTACCCAAGCCGCATCATTGTAGGCTATCCCAAGATTATCGACCGCCCTGAGTTTGCAGAAGAAAACGAGGCTATCATGCAGGTAACAGATGTCGAGAAGATGAAAGAAGCTGCCAAAACCTTTGCAGCACTCTTGCAGGAAGGTGCCATTAAGGAAGATATCGATACACTGTTTATGGGCATGAAAGAAGCCGAGGCTGTGAAACTCTTCGCCAACACCTATCTTGCCCTTCGTGTAAGCTATTTCAATGAACTTGATACCTATGCAGAAGTAAAAGGTCTCGATACCAAGGCCATCATTGATGGAGTAGGACTCGATCCACGTATCGGTACCCACTATAACAATCCAAGCTTCGGTTATGGCGGCTATTGCTTGCCAAAGGATACCAAGCAGCTTTTGGCGAACTATGCTGATGTCCCAGAGAACCTGATTGAGGCAATCGTTGAGAGTAACCGTACTCGTAAGGACTATATAGCAGATGCAGTATTGCAGAAAGCAGGCTGGTATAGCTATTCCGAGAATAATCAGTTTGGTGCCGAAGTCAATTCATGCGTCATTGGAGTCTATCGCCTGACGATGAAATCCAATTCCGACAACTTCCGCCAGTCTGCTATTCAGGGCATCATGAAGCGAATCAAGGCAAAGGGCGCAGAGGTCATCATCTATGAGCCTACACTCGAAGATGGCAGCACCTTCTTTGGCAGCAAAGTAGTCAATGACTTGGCAGCTTTTAAAGCTCAGAGCCATGCCATCATCGCCAACCGCTATGATACCTGTTTGGATGATGTCAAGGAGAAGGTATATACCAGAGATATATTTAGAAGGGATTAGAGATAAAAAGGTTGTAAGTTGTCACTTTAGCTGTCAAGTGTATGTTATAAAAATATATACCTCTTCCCCGAATCCCAAATTTACGACCTCCTCGATGATATTGCCTTCTATTATATATAATAAGGTGCTTAACTTTCGCAAATGTCGAAATTATAGAAGTTAAAGCCATAAGCCAATAGAGGGAATGTCTTATGTTTATTTTCAAGTCCACAAAGGCAGTTGGCTATAACTTCTGAACTTACTAAAGTTCATTTTTGGGGAATCGTAAGCAGAAAATGCTAAGATTTGATACGAAATCCAAAAAATATTTGTACTTTTGCAATAATTTCGCCCTTTTCTAAGAAGAAAGGGTGATGAATGTAAAATAAAGACACATGTGCATAGGCTGCGTGCCAAATAAAAACTCAATTATACAATTCAGATGATGCACATTATGAAAAAAGCGACAAAGCTACGACAACCATCGTGTATGGTTGCAGCAAAAGACATAAAGTAGAAAGCGAATATGACGCAGGATTGCTTGAATTCACCTTCTACAGCCGACGTAAGCTACCGCTTACCAAAGGGCATCCACGTTACTGGGGCTGATGACAAATCGGATCCAGCTATAGAAGGAATGCCCTGGGGCTACTTGTTTTTTCACAACAAGACAGCCCGGGCTTTTGAGAAGGAGATGAAAGATTATAACGACCAAAACAATTCTACTATTCCTTGTTTCATTATTCATGATTACAGTTCTTCGATCCAGCCGAACAGAGCGTGAGCATCCAAGCAAGGACATTCCTTAGGCGTGGTGCCGGGCAAATCACGATGCCCCACGATTTTCGCCTTCGGAAACAGCCGGTGAAGGCGAGTCAGCACATCAACGATTCTTTCCGTCTGCTCAGGCGTGCGAGTATCACAAGGCTGCGCATGCTCATTCAGTCCACCCTCGTAGCAGATACCGATAGAACAACGGTTGAAAGGTCTCGCATGAGCCCCCACTTCGAGCAGAAAGCGATGTTGCGTCATGCTGCCATCCTTGCGGATGTAGAAGTGGTAGCCCACATCATAGAAACCATGGCTCTTATGGTCGCGTCGAAGTTGTTCCACACTATAGTCCTGATTGCATCGTGTCGCCGAGCAGTGCAAGACCAAAAACTTCACGGAGTCGGCATTCATCATCAGTTTGCCGTCCTCCACTCTGGCGAGGAGCGTGCGTTCATTACGCACCAGCTCCTCTCCAATCGATAAAGGAAATCTTTCTTGAATCATTTTTTGATGAATTAAGGAAGTTAAGAAGTTAAGACAACACCTTTGTGGGTGCAAAACATTAAAAGAGAGCACTTGTGCACGAGCTTACGCCCAGTGCAGTCAGCGCAGCGATGATAGCCTGTACAACAGCATTCATGATAGATACCCAAGAAATCTTCTTGGAACCATTGTTGAAATTTTCATTTTGATTATTCATATGCATTTGATTTTAAAATTAAAATAGTGGAGTTTGTGCCTGCGCCCGATCGCACTCGGGCGCAGCGCATTCCTCATTCGGGATTATTCACCATCTCCGGTGCCTTCGGTTCCCTCAGTTCCGCTGTTCTCACCGCCTGCTGGAGTGTTACCGCCAGAAGGGGTGTTGCCACCTGCTGGAGTGTTGCCACCTGCTGGAGTGTTATCACCTTCCGCATCATCGTCCTCATCGCTCTTTTTGTATTTCACAAGTGAGATACGATTTGGCGTCAAGTCGTAGATGCGCTTTCCGCTATTGTCGACAGTGAACGAAGGACGGAAGCCAGGTATGATACTCTTTACCAAGTTGGCGTTAGCCTTCTTTTCATCTGTAACCGACTTAGAGGTAATAAAGCGGAGATAGACAGTTCCGAAGCCCAGCAACTCGATGTTGTAACCCTTGGCAAGGTTTTCCACCACATAGTAGGCATATCGGTCGAGCACAGCCTTTACGTCAGCCGGAGTTGCTGTCGATTCTGCCGAGATCTGCTTAGCAGCTTCTTCGGTAGTCAAGGTTCCATAACTAACAGGACGAACACTGTAGACTGTCTCACCCTCGCGCTTACCAATAGTAAGCTTGCGAGAAAATACTTTGTAAGCTTTACTCATAATTTGAAATTGTTTAAAAAGTTAATATAAAAAATGTCAGCCTCCCAGCAAACAAGGACATCGGGTGTAGAATTAGCTTAGCTTTTAATTTGGCCAGCGATTAAATCACTGTTGTTGCCTAACGTTGTTTCTTCACTCATTAATCCTCGTTTTTTGTTTAGCTGGTGCAAAGATACAACATTGCCAAAAGCGAAATGTCGAAGAGTGTCGCAGAGTGTCGCAGACTTCAAGACTTAAAGAAGCGCTTCGTTGCACCTTAAAGAAGCGCTTCGTTAGCAGTTAAAGAAGCGCTTCCTTAACACCTAACAAAGCGCTTCGTTAGGTCTCATAAAAGCACATCATCGATTTTGCATATTGGTTCCCCTAAATATTCCTCAATAAGCTTTACCTCTCGAATGGTGAGAAACTTTTTCTTATCAAAGTTTCTGCCTTTGGCAGTAAGGATTTCGTAGAGTTCTACGCAGTGCCTGATCTCACGGGTCAGTCGGCGGACGGCTTTCTGAGGGTCGCAGTCAGGAAAATACATCATTGACAAGATGCGGCGGGTATAAGTTGCTTTATATTTCATATACATTAATAAATTAAATAGTATTACATTCATAAAAATTAAAAATCATTATCTGATTTCGTGAGCAAAGGTACTTAAACTTGAATTGTGGGTGTTGTATTCCATAGAGTACATCGCTGTTAACAGATTTTTGGATTTGATTTGCGTTTTTTAGTATTTGGTGTAATTTATTACGTGGAGTAATAGATTTTATGCCTAATGAAAACCAAATCGACGAAAATCACGGCGAACAGTTGGTTAACCACTGCCGCTAATGAAATTCGCCGAATTCAGGAAAGATGGAAGATCCCTTCTCGTAAGCAGTTCTCTAAGTTGTTAGGCATAAATGAGCGATCTCTGGCTAAACTTTATAAAGTTCCCGCTGACGACACTCTGGAGCGCGATACCGTACTACAAATGTTTAGCAATTTAATGACCTCAGTCCAGTTTGAGTTTAATATTCCAGAGGATGTAAACAAGGAGAGGCAATTGTTGTCTCAAGCCTTGATGATGGTTGTTAGGGCTGCTTACCCAGCAAAGCAGGAATTGGTTGACAAAGCTACTTATGAGATGGAGCATCAGCAGGGATGTGGACTTCCTATCAAGTAGATCAGCAAACTTTGTATAGTACAACCAGTGGTAGTTTGTAAAAGAGCGAAAGCTACTACTTGATACATTTGCAACGAAATTTTAAAGAGAGTGATTCCTTTGAGGCAGCGTAGGATTACCCTACCTGTCCCAAAGGTTTAATGAAGTTAGAAAAAACAAGATGAAAAATTGACCTGTCAGTTCTTGTAATCTTGTTATATAGTTACCTTTCAGGCATAAATTAATGTTAGAGAGATGGAAACAAAATCTATTAAAGTAACCAATTTATTTCTTGACCTTGACAATTATCGTTTTGAGCATCAATCCTCGCAGTTGGATGCCATCAACAAAATGATTGAAGTGTATGGTGATAAATTATACAAATTAGCAGTTGATATCTTGACGCATGGGTTGAATCCAACAGATATTCCCATCGTTGTAGAATCGCCAGCCGATAATGGCAAATATATCGTAAAGGAAGGCAATCGCCGTATCACGGTATTGAAGATACTCCTTAATCCTGATCTGATAGAGGACATCAATCAGTCGCTAAAAAAGAAATTTTTCAAACTGGCGGAAGTAAATAAAAAAGTGCTCATTCGTAGTGTAACTTGTGCTATTTGCGATGCTGCTGAGGCTGATGTATGGATAGAGCGCAAGCATTCTACAGATTTGAAAGGAATAGGCACGCAACAATGGAATTCCATTCAGAGACAACGGTTCAAAGAAGCAACAGCGGGAAAAATGTCGTATGCCCTGCAAATTATCAAGCTGTTGAATGGGTCGTCCTATGTAGATGATCAGTTCAAGAGTCAGTTAGAAATATTGAAGATCACTAACCTGCAGCGACTCATCGCCGATCCAGTAGTAAGAGAATATTTGGGATTGTCTTTGATAAAAGGCAAACTGACATCGGATTTGAAAGAAGAAGTGCTTGTGAATGCTTTGAAAGAAGTTGTCACGGATATGATGACAGGCGATTTCAAAGTTTCTAAGATATATGATAAGACAGCTCGTGAAGAGTACATTCATGGTGTATTTCAAAAAACGGGCAGTCCTAATACTATAACGAACAAGACAGATAGATGGGAACTCGTCACACAGCCAGAACAGCAGAAAGAAGAGAAAGAGCAGAATAAGGAGACTCGAGTTGTCCAGAAGAAGCCGAGGGCAACGCTTGTTCCTAAAAGTTGCAATTTACCAATTGACAATCCTCGTGTAGCTTCCATCTTTCGTGAAATGAAGGGCTTGTTGGTGCGGATCTTTGTCAATACGGCAGCCATTCAGCTAAGAGTTTTCTTAGAGATGTCTGTGGATGTTTATATCGAAACATTCCATCTGTTGGCAGAAGGTAAACTCACATCAAGTAAATCTGGAAAGAGTCTTTCTGAAAAAGCAAATATAGTTATAGACCATTTGAAAAGTATAAAAGCAGTAAATACAGATATGACGAAAGGGATGGAGTTTGCCTTACAAAACAAACAATCTCCAATGTCTCCTGAGTCATTGAATTCCTATGTGCACAACCATCTTTTTTCTCCAATGGCAGAACCCTTGTTAAGCGAATGGGACAATGTGCAGCCATTCTTTGAAAGTTTGTGGCAAGCCGTTGCCAATAAGAAAGGAAAAGAATCATGAAATTAGTATCCCCACTTAGATATCCAGGAGGAAAAGCCAAGATTGTAGACTTTGTGAAGCAAGTGATAAGAGACAACAATCTTTTGGATGGAGTATATGTCGAACCTTATGCTGGTGGCGCAGCTGTGGCGTTGTCGTTATTGATGGATGAATATGTCAGTCGTATCATCATTAATGATAAAGACCGTTCCATATATGCTTTTTGGCATAGTGTGCTGTATGAGACAGATAGTCTTTGTTCGCTGATAGAGGAAACTCCAGTTACGATGGATACATGGAAAATTCAGCGTGAGATTCAGAGTTTGAGCAATAAGCAGACAGCAGATTTGTTGCATCTCGGATTTTCCACCTTCTTTATGAACAGGACTAATCGCTCTGGTATCATCAAAGCCGGTGTAATCGGTGGTTTCGACCAAACGGGAAATTACAAGATAGATGCACGTTATAAGAAGGAAGAATTGATAGCTCGCATTCGTCGTATCTCCTCTTATTCCGACCGCATTCAACTTTATAATTCAGATGCCGTAGATTTAGTAAAGCTCATACAGCAGGAAGTACCTCAAAATAGCATTTTATATTTAGATCCACCTTATTATAAGAAAGGGCGAGGATTATATATGAACTATTATGATGATGCAGATCATGAAAAAATTCGCGATGCTATTTCTTGTGTCGATTCATTAAGATGGATGGTATCTTATGATAATTCTCCATTTATTCAAGAATTGTATAAGTCTTATCGCAGCCAGCAGTTTTATCTCAACTATAGTGCGAATAACAATGGCAAGGGAACGGAGGTGATTTTCTTTTCAGACAATTGTAAAGTATCCGACGAAGCATTGTCAAAGTTGAAAATAGTAGACTCCGGTTTATAAAAGCATGTAAGTTTATGCAATAATATATATTCAGTTCATGCAATAATATATAATGTACGCGCGTGTACGCGTACCTTTATATATATATTGCGCATCGCTTGAATAACTTTTGAGCAATAAGGCTATCGATTTTAATAACAATAGTTCGTTAATAATTCAATAATGTGCTAAGCAGCTATACGCTGTAAG
>ERZ1031078.184-NODE-184-length-21538-cov-8.501885_pt1 | contig 21538 bp, 18 predicted proteins | sample MGYA00518179_ERZ1031078 | MGnify/ENA primary metagenome ERZ1031078 (study PRJEB33719, sample SAMN04261274) | wastewater metagenome | biome: rural village; feature: human; material: feces | host: Homo sapiens | place: El Salvador | collected 2014-01-14 ... | reverse complement strand
TTATGTTTTACAACAGGTTTAAAAATGGGGCTGCGCCTATTTTGACACAGCCCCGAATTATTTGCTTAAAAGGTCTGTTGTTCAGCCCTCTATGAATTCAATGATGTTTGTCAGGACATTGGCATCGTTGAAACCGAATTTCTCGTCCAGGACCTTGTAGGGCGCGGATGCGCCGAAGTGCTCGAGTCCGAAGACATCCCATTTGGCGGTACCGCGCATCAGCGGATACAATGCCGCAGGCAGCCCGGCGGTGATGCCATAGCGCGGAATGCCGGGTGTGAGTACGCTGTCGCGGTATTCCTTGTCCTGACGCAGGAATAGGCCTACGGATGGGACGGAAACCACGCGTACGCTGCGGCCTTCTTCGGCCAGGGCTTCGGCGGCATGTACGGCCAAAGCGACCTCACTGCCGTTAGCTACGAGTATCAGCTCGGGATTTTCGGCCTCGATGACGGTGTATCCGCCACGCTGCGCGCCGTATGCGGCTTTGCGTCGGTTGCCGTCAGCGGCAGGCAGGTCTTCGAGATTTTGGCGTGAAAGTATCAGCACCGTCGGGCATTCCTTATTGTCCATGGCCATTTTCCATGCCACGGCGGTCTCGGCACTGTCGGCGGGGCGCAAAACCAAAGCACTTTGGCGACCTCCGAAGTTGTCAAGAAGCTCCATAAGGCGTATTTGCGCTTCTTGCTCTACCGGCTGGTGAGTGGGACCGTCCTCGCCTACACGGAAAGCATCGTGTGTGAATATGTACTTCACGGGCAGTTCCATAAGTGCTGACATGCGCAAAGCCGGTTTGATGTAATCGCTGAATACGAAGAATGTGCCGCAGGCACCAATACATCCGCCATGCAGGGCGATGCCGTTGATAGCGGCGGCCATAGTCAATTCGGCCACGCCGGATTGCAGGAATTTGCCGCCGAAATCGCCGCGAGTAAAGGCACGAGTCTGCTTCAGGTATCCGTCGGTTTTGTCCGAATTGGCAAGGTCGGCCGACGATACAATCATATTATCTACGGTCTGTGCAAGCAGTCCCAGAACCTTGGCCGAGGCGTTGCGCGAAGCCTCATTAGCTTTGAATTCTATACCATCGTATTCGATATGCGGCAACTTGCCATCGATGTAGTCTTGTAAGGTCTTTGCAGCTTCGGGGTTGGCTCCGACCCATGCTTTGGCGGCAGCCCGGCGTTCGGCCACGATCTTGCGCAGCTGGTCGGCGCGTGCCGCATAGAGTTCGCATGTGGATTTGCGTATTTCAAAGGGCTTGGACGGATCACCGCCGAGGCCTCGTATGGTGGCATCCAAGTCTGCTCCGGCGCCCGTTAGTGGTTGGCCATGTGTGGATACAGCTCCTTCGAGGCTTGTACCATCGGGGCGTACAGCGCCTTTGGCCATAATTGTATGTCCGATGATTAGGGTAGGGCGGTGTTCCTCCTCGCGAGCCGTCTCTATGGCGGCGGCTATGGCTGCGCAATCGCTGCCATCGATGTCGATTACGTTCCAGCCCCAAGCACGATATTTGGCCGCGGTGTCTTCATCAGTCACAGCATCTGTGGTGGTGGATAGTTGCACCTTGTTCGAGTCATAGAACATTATAAGGTTATTCAGTCCTAAGTGTCCGGCAAGTCGTCCGGCGCCCTGGCTGATTTCCTCCTGTATTCCGCCGTCGCTGATAAAGGCGTAGGTCTTGTGTCCGCAGGCAGCCTCGCCGAAGCGTGCCACAAGAAAACGCTCGGCTATGGCGCAGCCCACGGCCATGGCGTGCCCCTGACCTAAGGGGCCGGAGCTGTTCTCGATGCCGCGATTGACATCAAGCTCTGGATGCCCCGGAGTCACGCTGCCCCATTGACGGAACTGAGCCAGCTCCTCGGGCGTGAATTTGCCGGTAAAGGCCAGTACGCCGTAAAGCATCGTGGACATGTGTCCCGGGTCAAGGAAAAAGCGGTCGCGAGCAATCCATTGGGGATCTTCCGGGTCATAGACAAGGAATTTTGCGAAAAGTGTGTTTATGAAATCGGAAGCCCCCATGGCACCGCCCGGGTGACCCGATTTGGCTTTCTCAACCATGGATGCTATCAGCACGCGAAGGTTGTTGGCAGCACCATCGAGTTGTATTCGTTCTTGTTGATCCATATATTTTTATAGTGTTTTAGGTTTTTTTATTGTCCGATGTCGGCAGTGATTTTCTGCAAAAGTAATAAATAATCGCGAGAACTACGCTATCTAAGGCATCCAAATTGCAAATCCAAGTTTGGTTATATAATCTGTAACATCACATTAGCTTTTAGAGAAACTAAAATGTGAATGGCTCATCAAAGTGGTTGGTAGCCAGCATTTACGGCTTGTCGGTCAAAAAACATGTGCAAAAAAACGGCAAAAAATTTGGATGAACAGAGATTATGATGTAAATTTGCATAAAACAATCGGCGGGATTCCAGCTGTATTATTAAGGTGGGTCCGGCGGCTCCGCAGAGGCGTGATGTCGTGTCGAGAGAGTGATAATTGACGCATCGCATAGTTATATATGCCACATCAAAGTAGATTGGGAAACTCTTCAAATCATTATGAAATGCCGAGACAAGCTTGGTCTTCCAATGGCGGGCCCCAAGTTACCCTTAATGGGATACTGCGCGTATTATCTGCGCCAGGCGGATTACAAAAGAAGACGAGCACTCAAACCCTGTCATATCGGAGTTTCATCGCATCCTTTGATGTGGCTTTTTTATGATGAAGCGTGTAACTTTTCATCGCAAACCATCAATTACGAAGGTCAGTGCCTCGACACCACCTACCAGGCCGAAGTCTACGAGACCGAAGCCGAAGCGCTGGCTGCACTTGAGGCTTACGACATCAACAACTGCTGTGACTGCATCGTTAATGGTGATGCCGATGATATTCTCAAAGTGTGGGTATCGGTCGCCCGTTGCGACTACAACCCCGAGGATATCGATGGCGAACTGGATGCCTGTGCGCTGCTTTCGGAAGCGGAAAAAACCACCAATGTGTACACGAAGGAGTTCGTGCTTGGCGCTGACGAGGAGTGGTACGATGACAATCGCGGAAATGAATGTCGCTTCGGTGCTCACCTCTTTACCGATGCCGAAATCAAGGAGGGCAAAGGCGCGTCTATGAATCTGACCGATGCTGTCGGTAAGGTCATCAAGTCTGAAACCTAAACGCGCAAGTCTGACCGCTCGGTCTGCGTCTTGAAGCGGTGTCGGCTTCTGAAACGAAATAAAGCAAAAGCGACCGCGTCTGCTCTACATGGCGCGGTCGCGCTTGTCTTCTCGATGCTCGCAGTCTGCGGTCGTTAATCTTCGGGCAAGTCGTGCAGCACGTCCAGCCCCTCGGTGTCGTTCGTCCACCGCAGCGTGTCGCCTTTGGCGAGGATGTACTGCGGAAGCCAGATAAAATGTTCCTCGTCATCGTTGAATATGGGTTCGTAAACCTCGAAGTCGTTCCATCGCCCTACATACTGAGCATCGTCATAGATGCTTTACTGCGCCATTTTTCGCGCCTTTGACAAAGTTTCCTTGTTCATATTTTGCTGTTTTCCGCAAAGTTAGTAAATTTGCAGTCGAATATGGCTTTCGAGTGAGTGCCTAAGATTGTAGTTCCGAGGGGACGCTGCTCTGAGGCCTATTTTTTTGTAACATTCTTCACTATATCGATATCGGGGCTATCACTTATGCCATGCAGTTGCATTTTGCCATTGCGATATTCTCTAAAAACAACCCAGGACGGGTCGCCGTTTATTTCGATTTCATATAGGTGGGCGATGCATGTGTGGTCATGCTTATCTATGCCACATCCTACGTATTTGGCTTTGGCCATGATATCGCGGATGTGCAGTATCAGTTCGTTCTTTTCTGCAATATGTCTGTGCGGTTGGTTGCACCACTCTTTTACTTTTTTAATGCTAACTTCTGCCGTTTTATTTAAGGTCGGCAACACGATTGGGTTGATGCCATCGCGTTGTACAAGAGACTTAATCTGTTTCGCCCTTTCGAATATTGCTTTTGTTTCTATGCCTCCCGATATTCCGCCCTGCGCAGCTGTTCCTGCTGCTGCTTTGGTCTCGCCCTTGGTGAGTACGTCCTTGACGATATTGGCGTTTGGCGCGAGGTTGTCAACGCGGTAAATTCTGACGTTTCCGGCAATATCTTTTGTGTAAAGGTCAAGCGCACCAGACATGCCGTTCTGTGGGTCGTAAAAACGTAGGCTTCTTTTGCCCGAACGGATGCCGAGGTCGAGCCCCAGTTCGATTTCATTCTTGAATGCGTCAGTGTATCGCCATACGCGGTCGGATAAGTCCGAGGCCTTGCGTCTTGCGTGCGAGGAACGCTTCGAGCGCCTGCGCGTTATTGTTGAAATAACGGCGGCGCCGGGCTTGCTCTTGATGTCAAACTTACAGCAGCACAATATCGGCTTACCATCGTGAACGAGGTATCCTAAAAATTTACCTAAGTATTGTTTTAGGAAATTATAAGTAAAAAAATAAGCCAAGCCGACCATGTCTCGAAAAAAAATGCTAAATTTGTAAACTTATATGCCGCAAGGACGTTTGGCCCAAGCCAAAATATACTGACGGCCATACGACAGAAAAATTACTAATCAGATAATTTCATGGAAATTACAGGAAAAATCATTATCGACCTCCAAGAACAATCCGGAGTCAGCAAGGCCGGCAACAATTGGAAGAAACACGAGTATGTCCTTGAAACTCAGGAAACTTACCCTCGCAAAGTGAAGTTCGACTTTTTTGGAGATAAAGCCGACCAGTACAAGTTGAGCGTAGGCAAGGTATATACCGTCAGCTTTGATATTGACAGTCGCGAATACAATGGCCGCTGGTACACAGAAGCTCGTGCATGGAAAGCCGAAGAGGCACAAGGAGCCAATGCTTCGGCAGCCAATCCCGTGCCTCCCATGGCCCAGCAGGCGCCCATCGAAGCGCCCGTGCCCCCCGCTCCGGGCGCTGCCGGTGCATCGGACGACTTGCCATTCTGACGCAAAAGCAGGACATGCCTTGTGCGCGCTTGCCGGAGCCTTGTTGCATCCATGGGCAGGCGCGTGCTCGTTTACACAAAATAATAGATCAAAACATCCAACCACGCTAATGAAAACATTGACAGCACTGGTGACGGTGCTTTTTATGGCTCAACCGCTTATGTCACTTTCAGCTCCTGTGGCGGCATCTACGGCCAAGAAGGCCGAGACCGCCAATCCGCTGTTGCGCCCATTCAAGAACACCGAGCACAACACACCTCCATTTAACGCTATAGATAACAGTATGTGGCTTAAGGCTATACAAGAAGGCATAACACGTGCCAATAAGGACATTGATGCCATAGCTTCCCAAAAGGCCAAGCCCACCTTTAAGAATACCATAGAAGCTCTCGACTGTGCCGGCGAAGATCTCAGCCGTGTTCTTGGCGTATTCTACGCACTGCTTTCGGCCGAAGCCGATGATCAAATGATGGAGGTCTCGGTAGTGGCTTCGCGACTGCTGAGCGAATATTCGACCTCCATCACCCTTAACGAGAAATTGTGGCAGCGTGTCCGTCAAGTTTACGACAATCGCGATGCACTCAAGTTGGCCTCCGAAGATAGTATGCTGTTGCAACGAACCTACGAGTCCTTTGCCCGCAATGGTGCCACCCTTGAAGGCGAGGCTCGCCAACAGTATAAAAATCTCAGCTCCGAGTTGTCCGAACTGACCACACTCTTTGGACAGAACGTTCTCAAGGAGGTCAACACCTATGAGGTATGGCTCTCAGAGGGAGACTTACAGGGACTGCCTGAAAGTTCGATAGAAGCTGCTGCTAAGGCTGCTTCGGACAAAGGTCGTGCCGGGGAGTTTCTCTTCACTCTCGACCAGCCTGTGTACATTGCCTTTATGAAATATAGCAGTCGTGCCGACTTGCGCGAGCGTATGTATCGGCTATATACGGGACGTAACACTTCGGGCAAATACAACAATATAGACGTGATGACACGTATCGCCGATTTGCGCCATCGTTTGGCCAACCTCTTGGGTTACAAGACATATGCTGCCTATAACCTGACCAATACAATGGCCGGGACCCCTGAGGCTGTGTATGACCTGCTGGGACGTCTGCGTCAAGCCTATACCCCGGCGCTTGAAAAAGAGATGGCTTCGCTGACGGCTTTTGCCTCTAAATACGAAGGCAAGCCGGTGACTATACATCCATGGGATTATAGTTACTACTCCAACAAGCAACGTGCTGCCGAATATGCTTTCGATGAGGAAGCCATGCGTCCTTATTTCGAGCTTTCAAATGTCATCAAGGGCGTTTTCGGCTTGGCCACTCGCCTTTACGGAGTGACCTTTACACCCAATCCCGGGGTGCAGGTTTACCATCCCGATGTAACAGCTTATGATGTTAAGGACGAAAAAGGCAAATTCCTCGGAGTTTTTTACACTGATTTCTTTCCACGTGCGGGCAAACGTCCCGGAGCCTGGATGACCAATTTTAAGGAGCAGTGGAAAGACGCTAAGGGTAAGGAGTCACGTCCCCAGGTGACCATTGTGATGAATTTCACTAAACCGACGGCCGATAAACCCTCGCTGTTGACACCCTACGAGGTGGAGACGTTTTTGCACGAATTCGGTCACGCATTGCATGGTTTGCTTGCCGACACCAAGTATCGCAGCCTGAGCGGCACCAATGTATTCCGTGATTTCGTTGAACTGCCTTCGCAGTTCAACGAAAACTTCCTGACCGAGCGCCAATTCCTCGACACTTTTGCTCGCCATTACATCACGGGAGAGGCAATACCCGATTCGCTGGTTGACGGTCTGATACGCTCGTCGCGCTATGGCGCTGCTTACTCATGCATGCGCCAGTTAGCTTTCGGATACCTCGATATGGCATGGCATACCATCGAAAAGCCGGTGGACGACCCTGTGGAATTCGAGATTGAAGCCGTCAAGCCGGTACGCATCTTCCCGACTGTGTGCGGTTCGATGACTTCTCCACAGTTCAGCCACATCTTCTCCGGAGGCTATGCAGCGGGATATTACAGCTACAAATGGTCTGAAGTATTGGATGCAGATGCTTTCAGCGTATTCAAAAAGAATGGTATATTCGATGCTGAAACGGCTCACTCTTTCCGCGACAACATACTCAAGCGCGGCGGCACCGAGAATCCGGCTGAGCTCTATCGCCGATTCCGGGGCGGTGACCCTACCATTGATGCATTGCTGCATCGTGATGGCATAAAGTAACAATAGGAATTATCCTCCGCATACGGCGGCGCCATGTATTCCACAGCGAATATGGCGCCGCCGCTGTGTCTTGTCCATGTGCGAACTTTTTGATAATCGAATGCGTTTCGTAAGAAAAGAATTTCGACTATGAAGATACAGCAAACACACCAAACACTTTTAAGCGTGATGGCTATTTTCGCCGTTACGTTGTCTGTCAATCCGAAGGCTGCTGCATGCACTCGCGTTGTGTATACCGGACTCGGAAATACGGCGATTACCGGACGCAACTTGGACTGGAAGACGCCCATACCGACCAACCTATATGTACAGCCTCGAGGCATCGACCGCGTTTCCGCGCAAGGACCTGATGCCTTGCAATGGCGGTCGCTGTACGGCAGTGTGGTCGCCGTTGGTTACGACATGGGAGTCTCCGAGGGCATGAACGAGCGGGCTCTTGTATGTAACCTCTTATACCTGCCGGGCACCGAATATAAACTGCCAAAGGAAACGCGCCGCCCTATGTCCTCGTCACTATGGGCACAGTACATTTTGGACAATTATGCTACGGTTGCCGAGGCTGTCGAAGGACTGACGCACGATGTTTTTTACATAGATGCTCCGGATATGCCTGGTGGCGCGTCCACGACACTACATGCCGCATTGAGTGATGCATCAGGAGACTGTGCTATCATAGAATATGCAGATGGGCGTATTTCGATATACCATGGGCGCGAGTATCGAGTGTTGACAAACGCCCCTATGTATGACAGCCAGAAGGCCATTGTACAATACTGGGAACGTATTGGTGGTATGAAAATGCTGCCCGGCACCAACAGTAGCAGCGACCGCTTTGTGCGGGCGTCGTTTTATGTGGGGTGTATTCAGGACACGGTAAGGCACGAAGTGGCTCTGGCAGGAGTTTTTGGTGTGCTTTTCAATTGTGCCGTTCCGGTTGGCATTTCGGTGCCCGGCAGTCCCGAGGTATCGCAGACACAGTGGCGTTCGGTTGCTGACCATTCGAACCTTGTATATTACTATGCCACCACATACAATCCATCGGTGATGTGGGTGGATTTGCGAGAATTTGATCTTGGCGAAGGCGCTCCTATAATGAAGTTGAACGTTATCAACCAGCAGAAACCTTATATTGGCAATGTCCGTGACGACATGCACCCGGACAAGGGCTTTGTTCCGATGTTCACAATGGAACAGTGGCGTAGCTCTCAAAAGTGAGTATAAGCGTTAGATATCGCGGTTCGAAGTTGTGCCGCTATCGGATGGTAGGGCATAACGCCCAAATTTGCGGAAGCAAGGCGGAGTCTTCGTTGTTGTATATCACCTCAGGTATGATGGAACATGCTTTTGGTATGGTTTCGTTGTTTTGACTATTGATACGTTGCAGCACTTGTTGGCGCGTTATATTGTCGCGTGCCGATACGCGCGATATGCGAGTCTCGATGTCAGCCGTAACCACCCAAATACGGTCGACACATTTCCATAGGCCGGAGGAATATAATATTGCACTTTCGACAAAGAACATTCCTGACGTTTGATGTGCACATGCTTGAACATCACGTATGACAATACTATGCACGATGGCATTTAGCATGGCTAATTTGGCCTTGTCCTCGAATACTATTTGCGCCAAGCGAGGACGGTTGATACTTCCATCGCGGTTAATTGTAGACGAGTCTATCATTTCGGCTAATTTGCGGCGAATTTCCGGGTCTCGATCCATGATGGCTTTGGCGTTACTGTCGCAGTCGTAAACTGTGTGGCCGCATGTGCGTAAAATGCGGCTGATAACACTTTTCCCCGAGCCTATGCCTCCGGTGATACCAATGGTTTGTATGGCCATAATTACTGTTTAGGATATCTTGCGTTTTCTGATTGATGTGTTATCCTTGCAACGATTGATATATCTCAAAACAAGGCATGGACACCGGACCGGCAGGAGGGAGAATTTCAGCGTTCGACCATGTATTCCACCGAATCGGTGCTGAGGCGTATGTTGCGCAGTTCCGGAACTTTTGAGTTGTCTGCTTTGATGCATATACGGCGTGTCGGATGCGACATATCGATGCTGCGATAGTCAGCGGTAATGACTAGTGGAGGCAATTGCTCGTTGTAAATATTGGCCGGCACCATATATGAGACATTTACCGTGGTTGGTAGTAGTATAAGCCGTACACTATCGGGGACATTGATTGCGGTAATGGGCAACTTTATAGAGCGTGCAATCAGCGGCTCGACGCGGAAGGTTACGCTGACGCTGTCAGGGAATGCTCTGCATCCGGGCGGGACGATTACGCGTGTGCGTATTGTTTGAGTCTCGGAGATATCTGTGTACTGTATGACAGGGGTGACTACTCTGTCCGCCGTAGGGCTCAAAGGACGTGTCGAGTAGACGACCACCGATGCGGGCACACATTTCGGGGCACCTGCCAGAGCAAAGTCTGAACGTGTGGACACTTGCGAGGCCACATTTACCGGCATAGACACTCCGGGTCTCGAGGTAAATATTATGCTGAGGGTGTCCGGACTGAAGGATAGTATTTGGGAGTTTTGGCCGAAGACATTTCGCAGTAATGCACGCATTTCCGAAGTTCCTACGGAAATGCGATTATCATGCATCATGTACTTATAGTCAATAGATATTGTCGGTGGGGTGCCAAAGTTGAATTTTATAAGTTGGGAACCACGCGACTTGACGCTGACACTGATGTCGTCAGGCAGGTATGAAATCATGGTGACCGAGTCCGGCTTGTTGACGATTTCGACACGACACCGGATGTCTTGTTGCATTTCCTGGTTCAGTGACATTACCACCCATAGGGCGGATGAAATTGCCAGAAAGACACAAAACGTCAACACGCTCTTCCCGCGTGGCGAGAAGACGTATTGACGTATAATGTTTGCGGCGCGTCGGGCCTTGTCTTGCAGGGCACCCACGGTTTACTTTTATTTCTTCTGTTGTATTGCCTCGTTAGCTTGGACTGCGGAGGGGTATACCGAGTTGCGGTCTACGCGTATTTTGACATCTTTGTCCACTTCGATGAGCATCGAGTTGGTGTTCTCGTCAATCTCGCGGATGCGTCCATATATTCCGCCGGCTGTAACAACGTTGTCGCCCTTGGACATGGCTTCGCGCTGTTTGCGCAGTTCTTTCTGCTTTTTTTGCTGCGGACGAATCATGAAGAAATAGAAAATGGCAATCAGTGCCACAATCATGATGATTTTCATCATTCCGGCACCTGCTCCGGCACTTGCACCTGCGGGAGCTGCATCGAGTAATATTGCGTTTTCAATCATAGCTTGGTCTTGTTTGGCTGTGAATTTTTGTGAGTATGATGTTTACTTGTATATTACGTTGTTGTTTTTGAGGTACGTGGCAACGGAATGCAGTATGCCGTTGACGAATTGACCACTCTTGGGTGTCGAGTAATTATTGGCCAATTCGACATACTCGTTCATGGTCACTGCCACTGGAATTCCGGGGTAGGTCACCAGTTCGGTGATAGCCGTAATCATGATGACGATATCCATGAATGGTATGCGCTCGATTTCCCAGTTTTGGTTGTTTATGAAGCGTTCGATAAGTTCGCGATACTCGTAGCGGTGTCCTATGGCTGCATCGAATAGCTCGGCACCAAAGGTCGCATCTTCTTCATCCTTGTATTTCTCCAAAAGGGATATCGGCTCGTCCGGATGTGACTGTGCGTAGCGTATTGTCTTGAGCACGAAGGTGCCCATAATATTGAGGTCATCGTTCCAAAATACCGATTCGTTTTCGATGGCCTCTTCGAGAGCATCGCTACGGAATAGTACGTTGCGCAGCAGGTTGCGCCATACTTCGCAGTCAAGTTCGAAATCGGTACTTTCGGCTTCCATATAGTCGGCGTAGTATTGCGACGCGGTTATTTCCTTGAGTAAATCTTGGATAAGCGAGAAGTCGGAAGTCCAACCCATTGCGTTTTTTTCGTAATAGGGCGCGAAGGATGGCGACTCGAGCAATTTGGCAACGAAGGAGTTGTCTGCAAATCGCATATTCGGATTAAGCTCGTCCTGCGTAGCCAAAAATTTGGCTTTGGCATTTTCGATGTTCTCGGCTTGGGCTTTTGTAAGGTTGGCCATAAGGCAAAATATGTCGCAGTATAGGTTATATGCCTTGTCCAGCGACAGAGCTAAGTCCTTTTTTGCTGTGGCATAGCCCAAAGAGGCATCGCGATACGATGTCAAAGTCTTTTCGAAAAGGGTGAAAGCCTGCTCGTAGCCTTTATTGGTGAAGCCGTCGAGCGAGCGTATAGCTGCTACGAAGGCGCGGTCGCGCTTGACTGTGGTGGCAAAGACCGAGATCCACATTGACACCTCAAGTGCTATTTCGGGCAAGCGTTTTTTGCTGTAGTCTTTGTATACGGCTGATTGGGCAATGTTGTCGGCCAGACGTTGCATCTCCGGGGCGATGACCGGAAGGTCGTTGTCGCCACTGAAGAGCATGCCCTTGATTGTGTCGTCAGCGGCCAAAGCGGCGCCAGCGCGGCTGCGCAGCATTTTTTTGTCCACGGTTATAGCTACGGGCATCTTGGGCGTCTTCTTGCCGTTGGTAAGCTGTACCAGCATTAGCAGCAAGTCTTTATAGACTTTGTATGCAAACACAGCGTCCTGTGACGTTGATTCCGGTTGTTGGAGTATCTTGAAATCAGTACGTGTCAAAAGGTATGAGTACAGCATCTGTACTACCTTGGTTCGTATAAGTATACGGTTGATCATGCTTGAATATGTGCGTCTATAGTTGAACGCCGCTTTTGGCTTGCTTGCCGTTCGGCCATGCAAAGTTAATACTTTTTTTCAAGATGGCTGTCATATAGCCTGATTTTCGGCAGGAGTTTTTACTGCATGAGTGCGGATATAACCATAGCTCTTGCGCATTCTGAATGTCAGTGGCCGAGGTGATTCCATCCTTGGGCTTTTATGGCAATTTCGCTTTCACCATCGCGCGTAATCATTGCACATCCCAAAGTTTGGTCTGTGATATGCCCGATGATTCGTATTCCGGATATGTCTTTGATTCTGTCGTGATCGGCCAGTGGAACGGTAAACAATAACTCGTAGTCTTCGCCGCCGTTCATGGCGGCTGTTACAAGGTTCATGTTCAGCTCTTGAGCCATTACCGCAGTCTGGTAGTCGATTGGTATACGTTCCTCGTAGATACGGCATCCGGTCTTTGACTTTTGGCAAATGTGTAGTAGCTCGGAAGATAGTCCGTCCGAGATGTCGATCATGGAAGTTGGCACTATGCCGGCTCTGTCCAATTGGCTTACGATATCGCGCCGTGCTTCGGGCTTGAGCTGGCGCTCGACGAGGTATTCTTTACCGGCGAATTGCGGTTCGAAGTCCTTGATGCCTACCGAAGCGGCTTTTTCGCGTTCGAGTACTTGGAGTCCCATGTATGCGGCGCCAAGGTCCCCGCTTACGCATATCAAGTCGTTGGGGCGGGCGCCATCGCGTCCTACAACTTTTGAGGCGGGCGCATCGCCAATGACGGTGACGGAGATGACCAGACCTTGGCGAGAGGATGTCGTGTCGCCGCCCACGAGGTCTACGCCGTAGACTTCGCAGGCCAACCGCAGGCCTTCGTAGAGTTGTTGGATGTGCTCGACGGTGAAGCGGCGCGATATGCCTAGAGATACCACAATCTGCCGCGGTGTGCCGTTCATAGCGTAGATGTCGCTGAAATTGACTACGGCTGATTTATACCCGAGGTGTTTGAGAGGCACGTATGTCAGGTCAAAGTGTATACCTTCCATAAGGATGTCTGTGGATACGAGCACGCGTGTGTCCGGATAAGACAATTCGGCGGCGTCATCACCTATGCCGCGTATTGTGGAGACATTTTTGTGGACGATGCCTTCGGTGATTTTGTCTATGAGACCGAATTCGCCTAAAGTTGCTATTTCTGTCTGCTTTTCTTCCATGATGCCGGGTATTTATGTTTGTGGTGTAACGTTTACTTTCAAAGAAAAGAGGGGCTTTTGTGTAAGGCGCTTTGCGCGGTTATAATGTTGTGGTGACACGTCCGCCGCGTGAGCCGGGGCGTGTCACCACAATATATGTTTGATCGGAATCGTGTGTTAGTTGGCGGACACAAGTTCCTTGATGATGGCGAGCATCTTGGGCTGGGCGTTCTCTGCTGCCATCTGCACTTCTTCGTGAGTAGGAACTTGACGGACGTCTTTGCCTCCGAGGTCGGTGATGACGGAGATGCCGTAGACGCGCATTCCGGCGTGGCGTGCCACGATGACTTCGGGAACGGTGGACATACCTACAGCATCGCCGCCGATTACGCGAAAGTACTCGTATTCTGCCGGGGTCTCGAAGGTGGGGCCGGTAGTGCCTACATATACACCATGCATCAGACGAATGCCAAGGCGTTTGGCTATTTCGTCAGCCTTGCGGATGAGTTCGTGGTCGTAAGCTTCTGTCATTGCGGGGAAGCGCGGTCCCAGTTCCTCGTAGTTTTTGCCACGCAGCGGGTTTTCGGGGAAGAGGTTGATTTGGTCGGTAATTGTCATGATGTCGCCTACGCGGAAGTCCTTGTTCATGCCGCCCGCAGCATTGGATACATACAATGTATCAACGCCGAGTGCGCGGAAAACACGCACGGGGAAGGTGACGGTCTTCATGTCATAACCCTCGTAGTAGTGGAAACGGCCTTGCATAGCAATAACGCGTTTCCCGTTGAGGTCGCCGAAGATAAGGTTGCCGCTGTGTCCTTGTACGGTGGATACGGGCATATTCGGTATTTGGCTGTAGGGGATGACAATCTTATTGTCGATATGGTCTACAAGTGCGCCGAGGCCGCTGCCGAGGATGATGGCGGTCTTTGGCATGTTGTTTACACGTTCGCTAAGAAAAAGCGCTGTTTCTTTGATTTTTTCGAGCATTGTGAATAATGGTTTTATGGGTTATATCGTGTTGTTTGAATATGTGTATTATCTCCTGCATGGCAGCATTTATTACGCTTCTGTTGTCAGGTGTACCTCGAAGGGCTGAGCAACCCCTTGAGTTTCATCAAACGTAGTATCTCGTCACGCAGTGTCTCGCCGCGCAGTGTCTCGCCGGGCTCGGTGTGCATAATATCGACGTGCACCGGCACGTACATCAGTGCTCCTTTGAGTGCCTTTGGGAAATACGGATTGTTGAGCAACCGTACAGCATCTTTCTCTGTGGTGACTATGATTTTGCGTGCGCCTTGCAGGCTGTTGTATCTTTCGGTGATAAGTTCGAGGTCGTGGCGTGTGTAGTTGTGGTGGTCGTCAAAGATGTTGACTTTAACATGTGCGTCAAAACTCTTGACGTAGCGGACAAAAGGCTTTGGATTGGCTATACCTGCAATGACAAGAACAGCATCGTTGGTTGTGAGTTGGTCCAGCCGTATAGGTGTGCCGTCGAAGACAGGACGTGTTTGCTCGTAGGCAAGGCGCGAATAAAACAGACCTTGGTCCGGAATCAGGTTGAGGTTTTTGCCAAAGGTCCTAATGTCAATAGGCCGTATGTTGTTAGGACATTTAGTAACAATTACGATGTCGGCACGTGTGATGTTTTTTGCCGACTCGCGTAAGCGCCCGTAGGGCAACATTTTGTCATTGAAATAGGGACGATTGTATTCGGTGAGCACTATCGCTATGTCAGGCTTGACGCGACGGTGTTGGAAAGCATCATCCAAGACAATCATGCTGAGCGATGGATCATCGGCAAGCATTCGCTTTATCCCCGCCACGCGATCCTCACATACACATACGGTGATTTTACGACCGAATTTGTGGTATATTTGGTATGGTTCATCGCCTATGTCGTTAGGGGTCGATTGGGGAGTAGCGGCCACAAATCCTGATGTGTGGCGCTTGTATCCACGGCTGAGTATCCCGATGTTGAAACGGTCACGTAAGGCGGCTACGATGTATTCGGTATGGGGTGTCTTGCCGGTGCCGCCTACGGCGAGGTTGCCGATGCAGACCACAGGGACGTCAAAGGAGTACGACTTGATGATGTTGCAGTTGTAGCATAGGTTGCGCACAGCCGTTACTACGCCGTATATTTTAGACAGCGGGAGCAGGATGAGTTTGGCTAATGTGGATCTGTGCATCTTGCGTTGTCGTTTTGTGGTGTCCTGTTCTTAGGTGTGGCTTCGTTGTTTTGGATATCGCCTGTTTCTGTTGGAGGTGGTTTTGTCGCTTTTCTGTTCGGGTGTGCTCAGTGAGGCCATGGGCTTTGTGCCGACGTTAACTTATTGAAGGGTTATGCTTTCCATACGTGCCTGTATAGGCGACATGTTGACAATTTGTCCCAGCATCCGCAGGGCTTTGTCTGCTTCGGCCGGTGGTATCGCGGCCCAAGTTGCTTTAGCTTTCAATGCTTCAGGTATGGCGTCTTTTCCGGCAATACCTGCAGAGAGCAGTTGCTGTAGCGGGGAGATTTCTATGGCCGGATATGTGGCGTATGCAGTGGGGGCTATGCCTATTTGACGTGCCAAGTCGGCAATGGCGTTGTGCAGTGAGCCTATGCGGTCTACGAGCCCTATGCGTAGGGCTGTATTACCATCCCACACACGGCCTTGAGCGATAGTATTGACACTGTCTTTGGAGATATGGCGGCCTTCGGCCACGCGCCCCACAAAAGTTTCGTATCCGCGCTGTATGGCACGTTGCATCTCGGCTTTTTGTCTTGGGGTCATATTCTTGATTATAGAAATGTCAATGGCGTCCGGGCTTGTGCTGACACTGGAGAAGTGTATGCCCAGATGCTTGTCCAATGTTCCCTCGATGGACGGAACGATTCCGAATATGCCTATGGAGCCGGTGAGGGTTTGCGGCATTGCGTATATGCGGTCGGCGCCGCAGGAGATATAGTATCCTCCGGAGGCTGCATAGTCGCCCATGGAGACGTATACAGGCTTGTTTTGTGCCTTGAAATGACGCACGGCGTCCCATATCTGTTCGCTGGCAAAAGCGCTGCCGCCACCGGAATTGACGCGTAGTACCATTCCGACAATCTTGTCGTCTTTGGCAAGGCTAAGTATTTCGGGCACGAGTGAAGATGCCACGATGCCTTTGTCCCCATTCTCGGTGATATCGCCGTCTGCAAAGACTACTGCTATGTGTGTGTCATCTGCCGTGGCCAAGTTTGCCGTGGCATAATCGGACATATATTCGGCCGGTGATACAAGCTCGAGATCTTTAGGATCCTCGGTTTCGGTGAGTGCGCACAAGACGTCTTCGGCTTGTCGTCGGTATGCAATTTTATCGATCAGTTTGTGATTGAGGCACCATTGGGCACTGCGGCTCATGGTGAGCGAATCGGCCAAGGCACAGACATCGGCAGTCGGAATTTTGCGTGACATACCGATGCCTTCTGAGATGCCGGCCCATATCGAGTCGAGGAACAACTGTGTCTGCATGCGTGCGGGTTCGCTCATGCTGTTGAGCAGAAATGGTTCGACGGCACTTTTGTAGGTCCCCACTTTGAAAACCTGGATGTTGACGTCCAACTTGTCCAAGGCGTCTTTGAAGTAAGGAACGGAGGAGGATAGGCCGTGGATATCAAGGGTGCCCATAGGGTTTAGATATACCGTATCGGCGGCAGAGGCCACGTAGTAGTCGCCTTGGCTGAACTCATCGCCATAGGCCAAAATCCATTTGTCTGTGCCTTTTTTGAAACGGGCGAGCGCTTCGCGTAGTTCTGCACGTGAGGCGTAACCAAGTGTACTGCCTGTGCAGTCGATGTATACTCCGTCAATGCGGCCGTCTGTGGCGGCGTATTCCAGCGAGCGCAAGATATCCTCGAAGGTGGTGGCATCGGATTGCCCGTTGAGGATGAGGTCCGGAATGTCTTGCGGCGTCCGGTGTTCCCTGATGACTCCGTCAAGCTGTATGTGTAATATGCTGTGATCCGCTATCTTGACACTCTTGAGGCTTGATCCGATAAGGCCGGCAACGAATACGATTGTGAGAACGAACAATATCATCACCGACAGCCAAATGGCGGCCATCGAGCCGAGGAATGACATGAAAAAATTTTTTAGCATAGTCGTCCGTGTCGTTTATTTGAAGCCGTGCCGCGTGAAGGCGTGTCCGCGCGGCACTGGTTCTCTGTTGTGCAAAGTTACTAATAAATCCTCGGCCTTCCAAAGTTTTACATTATTTTGTCGCATGGGTTCGGAAACCAAAATGATTGCTATTGCAATCGCGCTGCCGTCTTGTTGGATTCGAGGTGTATGACGCCGTGTTCGCGGGTCGGAAAGCTACTTGTTGTTGTAGTTGCACATGGCGTGCTGTAGTCCGGCGAGGACTGCGTCTTGTGCGGCTTCGACGGCAATGTTTACGCGGGCTGAAAGTGCGTCCTCTTGCTCCGGCGTGAAATGTCCGAGGACATAGTCGACTTGGCAACCGCGCGGAAAGTCGTTTCCTATGCCGAAACGAAGTCGTGCGTAGTTTTGCGTGCCGAGCATATCCGCAATGTTTTTCAGTCCGTTGTGTCCTGCATCGCTACCGGAGGGCTTGAGGCGTATGGTGCCGAAGGGTAGGGCTATGTCATCTACTAGCACAAGGATGTTCTCGATGGCGATGTTCTCCTTTTCTTTCCAGTAGCGGACGGCATTGCCGCTGAGGTTCATGTATGTGGAGGGCTTGAGCAGGACCACTTGTTGGTTCTTGAGGCGTGTGTGCGCGATGTCGCCATAACGTCCGGTTTCAAAAGAAATATTGGACGCCTGGGCCCAGGCGTCCAATATTCTGAAACCGATGTTATGTCTGGTGTCACGGTATTCATCGCCGATATTGCCCAAGCCAACAATGAGATGTTTCATCGTTGCTGTGTCGAGTATCGGTTATGAATGTGTTATTCAGCAGCGGCAGCCTGTGCACCGCGAGCGGCGCGGGTCAGTTGTACTGCACATACTACGGCGTTCTTGGCGTTGACCAATTCAAGGCCTTCAAAGTGGAGGTCACCTACTTGAAGCGCTTTGCCAAGACCGAGGTTGTCGACGTTGATGACAAGACGTTCGGGGACGTTGGTGTAGATGGCTTTAACTTTGAGTTTCTTCATTGAGAGGCTGAGTTTGCCGCCGGCTTTGACACCTTCAGCATGGCCTTCAAGTTTGACGGGCACTTGGATGACCACGGGTTTTTTGTCGTCAACTTCGAGGAAATCCATGTGGAGGATAGTGTCCTTGACGGGGTGGAATTGGATGTCCTTGAGAATGGCCATCTTTTTGCCGCCGTTAAAGTCGAGTTCGATAGCGAAGATGTCGGGGGTGTAGACGAGTTTGCGTACATCGTCCTGTGCCACGACAAGGTCGGTGGTAATAAGCGCTTTGTTGTCGCCGATTTCAACGAGTTTCTGGCCGGGAGCAAGAGTGCCGGTGAAGGGCAGTTCGACAGCGGCGCCGCCATTGAGAACTACGGGGATTTTTCCTTCAGCACGTAGTGCTTTGGTAGCCTTCTTGCCCAGATCGGTACGGGGCTCGGCTTGAAGTTGGAATGTCTTCATTGGTGTTTTTGTGTTGTTTTGTGTTACTAAAAATTAAGTTGCTCTTAATTTCCCATCACACGAGGGAGGGCTATGAAAAGCGGTTGCAAAGGTATGAATTTTTTTGCTAATGTGCAATAGCTTGAGGCTTTTGCCTACTTTTTTATGCGTAGATATGCGTGTTTTTTTTGACGTGCTTGTGCCTTCGCTTTATTCTCCGTGGCTGTATTTGCCTGGTTTTTGCTGTTGCTTACGCTGTGTTGTGGTGGGTTGACGAAAAAAACCGGACTGCATTGAGTCCGGAAATTATGTGAGTCTCTGCTAAGTGGCAGGGATATGACACAGCTACTCTTGGCCGCTTATTGGCCGAGGTATGTTTTGAGAAGGCGCGAGCGTTGTCCTTTGAGGCGGCGTATGGCTTTTTCCTTGATTTGGCGTACACGTTCGCGTGTCAAGTCGAATTTGGCACCGATTTCTTCGAGTGTCATTTCCTGGCAACCTATGCCGAAAAACATTTTGAGGATTTCTCGTTCACGCTCATGGAGCTGATGCAAGGCGCGGTCTACTTCCTTGGAAAGTGATTCCTGGGTTAGAGTGGCGTCTGCCATGGGTGAGTCGTCGTTGGTGAGCACGTCGAGCAACGAGTTGTCTTCGCCTTCGACAAAGGGGGCGTCCACGGAGATGTGTCGTCCGGACACCTTGAGGGTATCTGCTACTTTTTCGACAGGTATGTCGAGCTGTGCAGCCAATTCTTCAGGCGAGGGGCGGCGTTCGTTTTCTTGCTCAAACTTGGAGAGTGCTTTGGTGATTTTGTTGAGCGAACCTACCTGGTTGAGAGGAAGACGTACGATACGCGATTGCTCGGCAAGAGCCTGTAGGATGGATTGGCGTATCCACCATACAGCATAGGATATGAATTTGAAGCCTCGTGTTTCATCGAATTTTTCGGCGGCTTTGATGAGCCCGAGGTTTCCTTCGTTGATAAGGTCCGGTAGCGAAAGTCCCTGATTTTGATACTGTTTTGCGACAGAGACAACGAATCTGAGGTTGGCACGCGTGAGCTTTTCGAGGGCTTTTCGGTCGCCTTGCTTGATGCGTTGAGCCAGTTCTACTTCTTCTTCTACTGTAATGAGTTCCTCGCGACCTATCTCTTGGAGATATTTGTCGAGGGAGGCGCTTTCGCGGTTGGTAATGGATTTTGTAATCTTGAGTTGTCTCATAACTGTGTACTTCAGTCCAAAGATTGTGCAAAGGTACGGACTTTTGTCGAGTTTTCAAAGGCAAAAAAGCCGTTTGCGCGGTTAAATTATGCTAAACATTTAGTCGGCAGATTAGGTTTAATCCGGTTTTATTCTTTTAAATAACCGAGGTAATCTTGTCGGCCAACTTTATCTGCTGTAGATATGCATAGATGCATCTCGGTTCGCAAGCATTTTGTATGTCGCCCGGGAGCGTGTTGACTGAGTTGATGGACAAGTAAAAAATGAGATTGTCCATAACTTCCCGATATTATCAACGATGTTTAGGTCTTCTCAATGCTAATCCAAGCGGATGAAAGTGATGTCTCTCAGGTGTTCGCTTCCTACTTCTTCCCCTTTAAGAATGGCAGGCATTTGTACAACTTTGTCGGATTCAAGCTTTGAGAATATATACCACATTATCTCGTGATAAAATATAACTGCGGCTTCATTTGGGTTAAGGATGTGAAGTTGCGGAGCTACCGCCGCAGCCTTTTTATTGACTTCGGCACACAATTCAGTTGTAATTTCATCGGCAATGGTATTGATAGGGCTTGTTTCGTTCATCGTCATAACCGGAATGATAATTTTTCCCTTATCATCACATATACCCCATTTAAGAGCTCTATTGGTAAGTGTAGCAGGGAGATAAAGACTGTCGGGATGTGCCTTGATATGGTCGGCGATATTAATCATTAACTTATCATTCGCCCAATATCCAAGGTCGTCAGACCAATTTATTGCGATTGGACCATATTTATTTGTGCCCAATATTGCTAAGGGGTTCTTGCTGAAAGTTGCCCAATAAACACCGCGCCATGTCGGATGTTCAGGCATTTGGGAATAGCTTGGAAGTTTATCTCCATTCCACACAATACCGTCAAGCAACCATGAGAAAATCAAAGAATAGGTTTGTGCTGTATATCCTTGTTTTTTAAAAAGCTTAGTAAGTTTGACAAATCTGGGCTTTAGAGAGGGATAGATGCTGTCTGCTAATGTTTTACTTTGTAGACGCAGTAGGTCTGTCTGTTCTCGATTAAGAATGGGCATTAGAGTTTGGGCACTGTCTTTATCGCATTTCAAAAGTCCGCCTACCTGTAATAGTTGAAGTTGGCTTTTATTGTATGAGATTCCGAGAGAGTCAAGTTTGTTGATTTTCCCCGGTTCCGTAAAGGCGCAGAGAATTTGCCAATTATTATCGGTTAAGAACTGGGACGGATGATAATCCTGATATTTTACGAATGCGCCTTTAGTGAATTCTTGAAAGGGGCGGTTAAGAAGTTCAGTCTTTTGAGCCATAGCGTGTAGTATAATGGCGAAACTGAAGAGCGAGGTAATTATGCGTCGAGTCATGTCTTTGGTTGGTTTATTTGCAGCAAATTTAGCAAAATAAATAAGAAAAGCCATAAGAATCAACTGTGAATTATAAAATTCCTTTGAATTTGTCAGTTTCTGAAAATAGTTGACTCTGTTTCGGGGAATTAATATAGGGGGCTGTGTCAAAATAGGCGCAGCCCCATTTTTAAACCTGTTGTAAAACATA
>ERZ1031078.179-NODE-179-length-21840-cov-8.474455_pt1 | contig 21840 bp, 18 predicted proteins | sample MGYA00518179_ERZ1031078 | MGnify/ENA primary metagenome ERZ1031078 (study PRJEB33719, sample SAMN04261274) | wastewater metagenome | biome: rural village; feature: human; material: feces | host: Homo sapiens | place: El Salvador | collected 2014-01-14 ... | reverse complement strand
AAGATTACCTTCGTGAAATCCTTGCCTCGGCCATAATTTGATGCGGTTGCCCTGGCATCGCTGCCAGTCCACAACCTCCGTTTCAGTTGTATATAATGCTCTTTGTACAAGTGGTTGTATCTCAGTGCGTAGATGCTTATTTTTGCTAAAAATCAAGGCTATTAATGATGAAAAAAACAAAAGTCAAGGCTAAAAGCAACCGAAATTTGTCAAAACTCAGGGCTATCCCACCATTGTATCCCACGGCAAATCGCTTGTCGGCTTATATGCAAAGCTAAACAGGCTACACACCATTTTCGCTGTAGCCTGTTTAACATAGGATTTATTCTATGTCTTGTCTATGAGCCGTCATCATGCTTTTGAAGCCTGAATCATGCCCATAAAGCGTTGGAGAGTGGTCACATACAGTTCGTTGTCGTATGGGCTGGTGTGGCGCTCAAGCGAATCGACATATTCGTGGAACTGATAGTCGTTATTGTTTTTATACTCCTCCGTTGTTTTCAAATAATCATATAACTGGCGGTAGTGTATCTTGGTGTATGACTCTCCATGCGTAAACCGCGTTAGATTCACGTTGTTGTAATTCGGGGTCAGGACAAAGAACCGTGGATTGGGAAAACGATGCCTCAAATCCTTAATGGTGGCTTTGTCTGCAATCTTACCTGATTGTTCTTCCTCGTCTTTAACCAGCAGGCGATAGTACTTCGCAAGCTGCGACACTGTAGAATCTTTATGATCAAGGCCATTAATGCCCGATGTGATTTTATTCTCAATCACGATGGAATTTTCACCATTGGTGAAAAGAAGGTCGATATTGAGAAGTTCGCGTTTGACATCGAAGCGCCCGTTTATGGGGAAGTCAACCTTAAGTTTGTGCATAAAACCGGTGAAATGGTGTGGGTATTTCTTGAAAAAGTATGCGATAGCGTTAGAATACGCTAATTCACTATATGCGACACCGCAGATGTCAAACATAGTCTTCGTGGCTGCACGTTTAAGCACATCTTTAAGGCCATTTTTCGATTCTGCAACAGTTTCCACGCTCTCGTCCCAAAAGTCGGCATTCTTAATGAGAGATAATAGTGTATCGTAGGCGTTAGAGATTTTACCACTTTTCACTATGTATTGTTTCAGTGAGATTTTTGCGGGATTCAAGCCTATAAGATTGACTCGTACTATGCCGGTGTCTGTCTCTATGTTGGAGCCTCTCTGCTTTTCTTGTGCTGTAGTGTCGGCCTCAAATGTTATGTATATCGGTTTCTTTGGCTTGACAACACGTTCGGCCTCGAAAGTGATGTTGACGTCCTGCTGAAAACGGTTGCCGCTGAAGATCTTGTTCAGGGAAACCCCACCATACTTTATCTTGTTGGTATCGATAAAGGCATCCTGATCATCCTTTAGCGTTGGTTGGCAGTACTTTTTTTCGGCATTCTTTAAGCCCGTTTTCAACGCCGAAGCCTTTTCGGCCAACTCCGGTTTATACACATCTTTAAGTCCTGTGGCAAGTCCTATCACTTCCATCATTTTGACGCCTTGTCGTACCATCAGCATATACTTGATACGGCCTTTCCAATCGCGGTGAAATGAGCCGAGCGAATTCAAATACAGATAGTGTTTGCCGTTGTCCGATTTGAAGATATTGATAACTTCATGTCCAATGTTTTCTTCGAGGTAGCTCCCTTTGAACATACGGTTTATGACAATAGCCTCGTTGTTGATAGTTGTCTTGGTCGTATTCATATTTGTTTATTTTGACAGGTAAGTCAGGTAGTTGTATTGTGTCTCGTCAGATAGGATTTTGTAAGGCTTTGTCGTGCATTTTGCCCCAACGTGGTATTTCGCGAAATCAATGACGCCATACTCACTTTTGTATTGTTTGTGTTCGATAGCAGCAACAATGAAATTACGCATTTTGAGCGCAAACACATAATCCTTGCTGTCGATGTCGGGGATTTTGTCGATGTTGTCGAGTAGTACTCCTGAACAGGGTGCCAAAGCGAGTGATTTGCAAACGTTGTCCATGTCCTTTTCGGTGGCGTGGTATAGGTTGAAATACCTATCGCCATCTGCGCTTATATTTGGCATCTCATTTAGGGCCAGTTCTTCTGTTGTGCCAATGAATATCGGCGTCTTGTTGCTGTAGAGGTCTTTGATGAATTTATCGCGGTACGAGTGAGGGTTGATATCGGTTTTCTCATCGAAATAGTCACAGTATGCAAACAATGCGCTTGTGTGGTTGTTGTCGTAAAACTTCTTTTGTCTCAACATCTGCTCTTTACCATCAAAAAATGCGATTATCGTTTTGGCGAACGACATATCATCCCAGTCGGAAACGTCTATGCCATCAGTTATGCCATGAATATCAGCGATACGGCGCAACATATCAGACGGCTCTAGGAACCGTTGTATTACTCTGTAGTCTTTCCCTCCACGACAGTCGTCCGAGCCATAAATCATATATTCGCCGACTGTTAGTCGCGAGGCCTTACTATTGTCTCCGAATAGTATTTCTTTAATTTCACTTGGACAACTCAGTTTCGATACATCGAAGTTTTGACTTTTGGCGATAGCCAAATAGCCGTCATCGACATTCTCGAAATATCGAGTAAGCGATACATTCCCTTCAGTCGATATCTCAATCAGATACTAGCCAATTTTCGTAGATTGTTTTGATTTAGTATTCATACTGTGTCTCTATGTTATGTGTTATATGAGGACAATCAATTTGGCCTCGTATATATATAATAAAACTCGTCCTAAAATTTAGTGGATGCCCCATTAATTCTATGAAAAAACGACTCCGCCGTAAGATGTAAAATACCAACTATGTAGCAGACTGAGGATATACAATAATCTATGTGCTTCGTCTGTTATTTCGTGATATAACCTATGATTAGACCTATGATAAAGGTAGTGATGCTGAACCATACGGAGTATTTGGCCATATTGTCTGATTGATGAAACCAGTAGTATATAGCGTGTACAGGTATTACATAGACCGATATGTTAGGAATGTTGTTAGGACTGAATCCCAAGTCACAAAGGCTGTTGTATGACAATCCGATGCTGTTGTTGTTAACGCTAGTGTATCCAGCAGTTTCGATTATTCGGTAGATGCATTTCCGCCCGAGTTTAATCTTCACATAATGGCGTTTGCTTTGTTTTCTCGATTTACCATAAATTCGTTTATAGTTCATTGAGTAAATCCAAACATAGTGGTCGTATGCTTGCGTGAAGAGTGTATTCTGCGGCCTAACCTGCACTAATGAATACGTCTTGCCGTTATTTGTTGATTCCATAAGCCAATTTGTTGATATAGATGAATCCTATGCAAATGTAATGCTATTTTTCAGACCATACAAAAGTTCTCTCTATGAGACAACCGAAATGTTTTCTCAAAAAGCAGAACTTGTGAGTAGTTTAATTAAATTGTGGGGGGGTAATGTACTGATTGTAAATAAGCTACTGTGATGTGTGGCCGGAATGGCGAATTTCGTGGCGTTGTTTGTCTATGCCGAAGTGTTCGACGCTATTGCGCCCGACGGCGAGGGTGCTGAGGCGGGATTTGAAGGCTTGGATGGCATAGTTGGTAGCCAGCAAAAAGGAAGTGTCGGGTAACAGCATCTCTACAAACGTACTCTTTGAGAATTGTCGAATTTAGATGATGCTAATACGGATACTTTTGCTTAATTTTGCATCGGGACGAAGTCTAGTGCGGCTTTGCATTCATTTTAAGAATATATTCATGGCAACAAAGATTAAACTTTCAACTATTACGCAAGTAGATTTGCGTGAATGCTGGCAAAGCGAGTCGAGCGATTTTACACCATGGCTTGCAAAAGAAGAAAATATGAAGCTTCTTGCCGAGTCTCTCAACATAGATGAACTCGAGGTTGTCGCACAAGAGGAGTATGTAGGACCATACCGTGCAGACATTCTTTGCAAGGAGCAAAGTACAGATAAATATGTACTGATTGAGAATCAACTTGAAAAAACAGACCATACACATCTCGGTCAAATTATGACCTATGCCGCCGGACTTGATGCCGCAACCATAATTTGGATTGCCGAGCGGTTTACTGAAGAACACCGTGCAGCAATTGACTGGCTTAACAATATTACAAATAAAGAGTTTAACTTCTTTGGCATTGAAATTAAACTTATAAAAATTGGTGACAGTCCTGCTGCTCCTGTTTTTAACGTTATAGCGAAGCCTAACGACTGGTCTAAATCAGCTCGCTCGGTTAGCTCACAAAAGTCTATGGATAATAAAACTGATACAGAGGAATTTCGATACGAATTTTGGTTGGCTTTCAATGAATTTATGGCGGATAACCCATCGAAAGACTTCAGGCCACAAAGTGCATCTGATAATCACTGGATGAATATTGCTGTTGGCACATCAAAGGCATCAATATGCTTGTTGCTCAATAAAAGAAATAGTCTGCTCACAGTGCAACTTTATCTCAATGACGATAAAAACAAAAAAATGTTTGATGCGTTATTCTCCAACAAGGACCAAGCAGAAGAGGCAATCTCTGTAGACCTCCAATGGCGCAGGCTCGACGGCAAAAAATCATCAACTATAGACTTGTGTAAACACTTCGATGATGTTACAGACAAGTCAATACAAAAAGAAATGTTTTCTTGGTATAAAGAATATACGGAAAAGTTCGTGCAATTCTTCAAGCCTAAACTGAAGAACTTATAATGGCGAATGTAACCCGATGTTAGAAAATACATACTCGGTAAATGCCATCGCAGTAATTCACTTGCACCTACATACGATAATTAGGAAATAAAGAGTTTATAGCTGATTTTTGGATTAAAAGAATCGCAAAAGGGGTATATGGCTTATTAAACCAGTATTTCGGCTGTGTTATCTGTCGGTGTCGAGGTGGGCGACGCGGTCGCGTTCGACGGCGAGGATGCCGGGGAGGGATTTGAGGGCTTGGATGGCGCGGTTGGTGGCTGATAGGGCGTGCGGCTCGGGCAGGCGCACGGCGATGGCATCTATGATGTTGTAGTCGTAGATGACTGTGGCATTCAACTGATTGACTTGGGCCAAAAGTGCGGCGCGTACTGTGTCGGTGCGTGTGTAGTTGATAATCAGCACTCCGGGGTTGTACATGGTGCTGTCTTCGGGGATGTCGTCTATTTGTGCGATGGAGGTGTCTCGGGTTGTGCCGGTCGGCTGTTGTCTGTGCGCCGTAGTGCATGCGCTGAGTATTGCAGCAGCGGCAAGTGTGATGTATATTGTTTTCATACTGTGTCGGTTAGGATTGTTCGTGGTATGAGTCATCGGTATTGACGTTCCATATGTTTTTGGGGGATGCGTTGCCTTGTATGGCATTGACAGCGGCTATGGCGGTAAGCATTGAGTGGTCCATATTGTTGTATCGGTGTTGGCCGTTGCGTCCGATGCAGTAGAGGCCGCCTATGCTGTCGAGGAAGTCGCGTATGTATGGCATTTGGGCGTAGGTGCCATGGTATGCCGGATATGCTTTGGGTATACGGATGCGTACGCTGTCGCGGATGACGGTGTGCGTGTCGATGATACCTATCCGTCGCAATTCGTTGACGGCCATATATATGGATTCATCATCCGACATTGTCCATAGCTCATCGCCTTGGTTGCAGAAGTATTCTAATCCGAGCCATATGCCTTGGGCGGGGACGAGGTATGGTGACCAGTTGTTGAATATTTGCATTCGTCCGAGGTGTACGCCTTTGTCCTGGATGTAAATCCAGGTATCCGGAAGGGGTTTGCCGTCGCGTGTGTGTATAGTGAGACTATCCACGAGTAGGCCCACAGTGACGAAGTCACGGTAGGGCAGGGCGGTGGCGTCGGCAAGTATGTCTGCCGGGATGTCGATGCCTCGAAGGTTGGGAACAAGGTCGCATAACGGCATTGAGGATAGAACGTAGTCGCAGGGAATGTCATGTTGACAGCCGTCTCGGTCGATGACTGTGACCGAATGGACGTGGCGTCGGCTGTCGATATTGATGGCAGTCACGCGGTGTCCTGTAAGGATTGTCCCGCCGAGTTGTCGTACTTGCTGTGCAGCGGCGTCCCATAGCTGTCCGGGCCCATATTTTGGATACCTGAATCTGTCGATAAGCGATGTTTCGACGTGCGTTTCGTTGGCGTTCTTGCGGGTCAGCATATTGCGTATCACGGCGTTTATGGATAGGCCTTTGACGCGCTGACTTCCCCAATCGGCGTTCATTTGAGATGGATGTATGCCCCAGACCTTGGTGGTGTAGTCTTCGAAGAACATCCGGTATAGTGGTCGGCCAAAGCGGTTGACGTAGAAGTCCTCGAGCGAGTTGACAGGATGGCGTGGGTGTGTCTTGGCCCACGCGTATCCACAGGCCGAGCGCATGGCGTTGAGCAGGCCTATGTCGCGCAGTGTGTGCCAAGACGCCGTGACCGGGTAGTCGATAAAACGATGTTTGAAATATATGTGGCTTACGCGGGGACGCAGCATCATGACATTGTCTTGAACCTCGGGGTTGCCGTCGTAGTCAAGTACGGATTTCCACCAGTCGTTGACAATGTCCGATTTGCTGAAAAAGCGATGTCCACCGATGTCCATGCGTAGCCCGTTATGGACAATTGTCCGACATAGGCCCCCCACGCAGTCTTCGGCTTCGATTACGACGGGCGTGATGCCGATGTCGGATGTGGCCAACTGCCGTGCGGCTGTCAGTCCTGCCGGCCCGCCACCGATGATGGCTGCAGTATGGTGGCTGCCGTGGTCTGTTGTGTCGATATGGCTAAGCATACGCATCAGTTTGTAGTACAAAGATAAGCGTTTTTCGGCGTATTTGTGCTATATTTGCGTTGCAAATAACAAGCAAGCACACGATGTCACGCCGCAGCGAATTGGGCCGTATGGGCGAGCAGTATGCCGCTGAGTACCTCATAGCCAATGGGTATGCAATACTTGCGCGCAATTGGCGTATGGGTCATCTCGAAGTCGATATTATAGGGATGGAAGGCGACGAAGTTGTTTTTGTCGAGGTCAAGACGCGTCAAGGGGCCGATGTGGATGCCGCCGTTATGGCCGTCGATGCGGACAAGCAGCATAATCTTATAGTTGCTTCGCGGGTTTTTATGAAGGTGTCCGGCCTTGTACACCATCGTATTCGATATGATATCGTTGCGGTCAATGTGGAGAATGGTCTGCCGAGTTTGACGCACTTACGCGGTGTCGCTTTCTCAGATTTTCGTCGCCGATTTCATTAGTCATATTGACTAATTCACGATAATTCTTGGCTTCGTATTGTCGGCTTTGGGCAAGAAACGAAGAAGTTCCGACCCGATGGCCGGAACTTCTTCGTTTGGAGGTGGTGGTTATTTCTTAGAACGTTTAAACCAGCATTTTTTGCTGTGTTTGTGGTGGTGATGCGAAGCCACAACGTTGCCTTTGTCATCGCGGCTGTATCCGTACCCGTATCCGTATCCATAGGTGTGACGAGACGAGTATCCGTAGTATCCATAGTGGCGATAGCTGTAGGCACTTGATGTCATATTGACATTGTTCAGCACTATGTACGGATGTTTTAGGCGGCCATTGTTTATGGCGTTATGTAGCACTCTGAGGCTGCGTTTGGTCGAATAGGATGCTCGTGTCACGTACAATTGGATGTCCGATTGAGGTATCAGAATATATGTATCTGAGATGATGCCGATGGGGGACGTATCCATAATGATGTAATCGAAGTGCTGACGTAGGTATGCGATGAGTGTGTCCATGCGTTTGCTCAGCAACAATTCGTTGGGGTTTGGAGGTACCGGGCCGGCGGGCATAACGAACAAGTTCTCGCTGTTTGATGTAGGGAATATAAGCGAATTGATGTCGTCTTCCTGTTCGGAAAGGTAGGTGGTGATGCCGCGGCTGTTACGGAGGCCTACGAGGTGAGCCAATACGGGGCGGCGAATGTCAAGGCCAAGTACTACAACACGTTTGCCGGTAAGCGCGTAAGTCATTGCCAGGTTGAGCGAGACGAAAGTCTTTCCTTCGCCCGATACGGCAGAAGTGAGCAGTATCACCTTATTGTCTGCACCGCCCGGTATGAAACTGATGTTGTTGCGCAGCAGTCTGAATAATTCGGCTATTGGGGTGGCCACTTGATCTCCGATGACAATATTTTCTTTATCATCGCTATGGCATATTTCGCCGATGACCGGCACGGACGTCATACGCTCCAATTCGACTTGATCCTTGAATTTGGGGCTGATGATACGACGAGCCAGAATAATGAGTGCTGGGATTAGGAAGCCTATAAGCAGACCGATGGCAAGAATCGTCAGATGTTTGGGCGATACTGGACCGGAACCTGAGGGGTTGTCTATAAGTTGTGCCGTTGGTGTCGCAAGTGTTTTCTGCAGGGCTATTTCTTCGCGTTTTTGCAGGAGGAATGTGTAGATGTTTACCTTTACCTGCTGTTCACGGAAGATTTCTTGTAATCCTTTGTCTATGGATGGTTGGGCTGCCAGTTGTCCGGCGCTGCGGCTGTCCAGTGATGCTATGGAGCGGCGTGTGGCGCGTAGCGATCCACGTGCCGAGGCGATGTTGTCGAGTATTTGCGACTTTTGCTGGTTGAGTTTGTTTTCGAGCTCGCGCACATATCCGGTTTCGCGTGTTTGGGTTTGCAGTGCATGGTCGTAGTTGCTGACCATGGTGTTGTAGCTCTGTATTGCGGCGGATACGGCCGGGTCGTCGGATACTGTGGGCAGCATCTCAAAGTTGTCCTGGCGTTTTACGCGGTGTTCCACGTCGTTGAGCACTGACATTTGGGCATCAACTTGTGATATTTGCTGCTCACTGGAGCTACGCTGTGTCAGGTTCATCGTTGTCTGTGCATCGATGTCGGCGATGTTGTGTTCTTCGCGGTATCGCTTGAGTTTTTCCTCAACATCGTGTAGCTCGTCGTTTATGTTGACCAAGCGGTCGATGATGAACGCCTCGGTTTGCAATGCCGAGCGGTTTTTGTCCTCGATAATGCGTTGATTGTATAGTGCCAGTAGCGTGTTGATGATGTCTACGCCTTGCTCGACAAGCGGGGTGTTGATACGTATGCGCAGAATTGTGTATGAGTTGTCGGCAAAATTGATGGTCAGTGAATTGGCAATAGTGGCGGCAACACTCGAGGGATTGGCGATTTTGACCTTGTAAACACCGTCAAGCTGAGATACAAGAGGTGAGCGCGATATAGTGATGGTCCCGGCACCCATCTGAATTTTTCCGGGGAGCTTGGCAAATAACCTTTCGATGCATTCCTCTTCGTCATTGACATTTGTCGATGCTTTGACCGCTATTCCATTGTTTTCAGGACTGATGGTCAGTTCTATAGGAGCTGATAAGTGTTTGAGACTTAGTGAATCTAACGAAACTTCGATTGGTGCGGTGCGGTAAACGGGAACGTCACGTAGTTTGCCTTCGCGATAGTACGAATACGAGAGATTGAGCGAATCGACAATCTTTATCAGGTTGTTTCGAGACTTAAGGATCTCGATTTCGGTTTCATCGATGTACTGCTTCAGGTTGACCATAGGGTTCTCGGATCCCATGGTGACCGCATTGCTTTTGGTAGAGGAGTTCTCATCGTTGAGATATATCGAGGCCGATACCGTGTATGTCGGGATTTGTGTCTTGCAGTAGTAATATGCGGCGGCGCCACAAATTATGATGCTGAGCAGGAATACACCCCAGTGGCTGAGGTAGTCTAAAAGCAAGCCCGTAAGATCGAATGATTCGGTCTTGACAATAGGGGTGTTGCCGGCGGCACTTTTGTTTGTGCCTATGTCAAAGTTGTCTTTTGGCTCTGATGTATGTGACATGTCTTGTTGTAAATGAGGTGTATGCCTATTGATCGTAGCTATTTTTTATGATAACGTAGAGGGTATCACTTGTTCAAGTTTATAATTCCGATCACAAGTGCGGCTATGGAAGCTAAGCCGGATACAACAGATATGGCTGTGGTCCATCCTTGGTGCATCTGCCAGGCGCTTGCCGCAGCCGAACGATTGGGCGTAATGTATATGAAGTCGTTTTGCTGAAGGTTGAAATATGGCGACAGCAGCAGACTCTTGTCGTGAAGGTTGAGGCGATGAACCTCGCGGGTGCCGTCGGCATTGGTGCGATACAGCAGGACGTTTTCACGGTCACCGCGGATGTCCAGGTCTCCGGCTTTGGCTAATGCCTCGAGGATGTTCATGCGCTCGTTGTCAGACTGATAAACACCGGGACTCTTGACTTGACCGAGGATGGTGACTCGGAAATTCATCAGGCGGATGTCTATTGTAGGTTCGATTTTGATATAACGGGGATAGATGGCATCCTTGATTTCGCGGGCAAGTTGTTCTTTTGTTTTACCGGCGATATGTATTCGTCCGATGACCGGATAATCAATATTCCCCTCGGCGTCCACAAGATAGTAGTCTGTCAGCGAGGTAGTGTTTGTGCCGGCGGTGTTGGTATTATTACTGGTTTTGGAAATGGCTCCTTCCGGAGTTAGGTATTGGCCCTTGTTGAACTGAGCCACGGCTGTGGGGTCTGAGGCGTATATGCATATGTTGAGCAGGTCTCCCTGAACAAATATCGGATCTTTTACTGTCGAGACGGCTGCGAGAGATTCGCGAGGAATTGTTTCGGCATCAACGAGATAAGGTACTTTCTTGGGAGCGCTGCATCCCGTGAGGAGGATGGCGCAAACGCATGCTGCGGATGCAAGTCTGGTTATAGACATATCTTGGATTTAAGATGTTGGCGGGCTAAACCCTTGTTTTTGTTTTTTCCAATGTCGCGGTGGCGTTGGTCGAGGCCAATGCCAAAGAGCGTACAAAATTACTCAAAAGATGTCATTCTTACAAATCGTAAATATTGTTTTCGTCTGTTTGTCAACGTAGTTTGAAAAAAATACTAGGACAAGGGCGAAAAAATAAGCCCGGATGGACTTTTGGTCTGTCCTTCCGGGCTTATTTGTCTTATCTTCAGCCCTGTCTGAGCGTCTTAGACAGGGATTGGATATCAGGCTTTGTATAACTCAAGTTGGTCTGCGTTGAAGTTGTCGATGAACCGGGCGTGGCGAGCCACTTCGGCTTGTGCCATCTTGTTGTAGATGGTGGCGGTGCGGTCGAAGTCGGCGTTGCGTTGAGCGTCCAGTAGCATCAGGTAACCCATGACGATGTTTCCGGCCATTTCGACAAGTCGACGAGCCATGAAGTCGGTGTATGGCTGTTGACCCACGGCTAATACTGCTTCCACTGCCTTGGTGTACTGCTCGGTGAGGGTGCGCAGGGAGTCCTTGAGTGGTTGCAGACGTGCGTCTACTTCCACTGCATCATATCCTTGGATGAGTGAGAGATAGGTGCCGGTGGTCACGTGGCGGATGGCGGCAACGACTTGTAGTTGTGTGGTGCCTTCATATATTGAGGTAATGCGTGCATCGCGGTAGAGGCGTTCGCAAGCATAGTCTTTCATGAAGCCGGACCCGCCGTGTATTTGGATGCAGTCGTAAGCGTTTTGGTTGCAGTATTCGCTTGAAAGACCCTTGGCCATAGGAGTGAGAGCATCGGCAATTTTCTTGTATTGCTTCATCTCCTTGCGTTCGTCGGGCGTGAGCTGGCGTTCTTTTGCTATGTCTTCGAGAGCCTTATAGAGGTCGACGTAGCGGGCGGTTTCGTATAGAAGGCTGCGCGATGCGTCCAATTTGGCTTTCATTGTCGAGAGGATTTCGCTGACGGCGGGGAACTCGATGATGGCGTGTCCAAACTGTCGGCGCTCGTTGGCGTATTTGTAAGCCTCGCGGTATGCAAGTTCGCTTACACCGACGCTTTGGGCTGCGATGCCGAGGCGTGCTCCGTTCATTAGAGCCATCACGTATTTGATAAGGCCCATTCGGGTGTCACCGCAGAGTTCGGCGGGGGCATTCTTGTACGTCAGTTCGCATGTGGGCGATCCTTTGATGCCCATCTTGTTTTCGATGCGGCGTACATTGACTCCGCCGTTTCGCTTGTCATAGATGAACATTGATAGACCGCGGCCATCGGTTGTGCCTTCTTCGCTTCGTGCCAGTACCAAGTGTATGTCGCTGTCACCGTTGGTGATAAAGCGCTTGACGCCATTGAGGACCCAGGTGCCATCCTCTTTTTTGGTAGCTTTGAGCATTACTGCCTGAAGGTCGCTGCCTGCATCTGGTTCGGTAAGGTCCATAGACATGGTTTCGCCGGCGCAAACGCGGGGGATGAAGCGCTGTTTTTGGTCTTCGCTGCCAAATTCATATAGGGTCTCGGCGCAGTCTTGCAGACCCCAAAGGTTTTCGAACCCGGTATCGGCACGGCTGACGATGTCGGCTGCCATGATATACGGGGTAATGGGGAAGTTGAGGCCACCGAGACGTCGGGGCATGGCCATGCCCATAAGTCCGGCTTGTCGGCATGCCTCGAGGTTGCGGATGGTTCCGGGAGCGTAGGTTACGCGGCCGTTGCTGACGCTTGGACCATCGTGGTCTACATCGGCGGCGTTGTCGGCGATGATGTTGCCGCAGAGGTCGCCTACGATTTGTAGTACGCGGTCGTAGTTGTCGATGGCGTCGTCGTAGTCTACGGGAGCGTAATCATATTGCTGTGCCTGCGAGTAGTCGCGCTCTTTGAGGGCGACAATCTTGCGCATCATAGGATGTGTCAGGTGGTGGCGCAGGTCGGGATTGTCTGTATAGAAGTTTGCCATGGGCCTTAGTTGTTTGCTGTATAGTTGAGTTTCTTTGTCCTTGTATCCGGGCGTAACCAGTTACTTGGAGTTCTTTTTATAGTATTTGATGAGCTTGGGCACAACGGTCTCCATGTCGCCTGTGATGACGTAGTCGGCTATGGTATTGATAGGCGCGTCTGCATCGGGGTTGATGGAGATAATAATTGAGCTTTCTTGCATACCGGCGATGTGCTGGATTTGGCCGGAGATGCCCACGGCGATGTATAGTTTTGGGCGAACGGTGACACCGGTTTGGCCGATTTGGCGTGCGTGGTCGGTAAAACCGGCATCCACAGCGGCACGGCTTGCACCCACTTCGGCGCCGAGGACGTGAGCCAGCTCGAAGAGCATGTCAAAGTTTTCCTTTGAGCCTACGCCGTATCCGCCGGCAACAATGATGGGGGCGTTCTTGATGTTTATCTTGGATTTTTCGATGTGTCGGTCGATAATTTCGACTACGCAATCGGTGTCGCTGAAGTATTTCTTTGGGTCAAGGTCTATGACCACGCCTTTATAATTAGGGTCGCGTACTTCTTTTTTCATCACGCCTTCGCGCACTGTCGCCATTTGGGGACGGTGTTCGGGGTTGACGATGGTGGCCACGATGTTGCCGCCGAAGGCCGGACGAATTTGGTACAGCAGGTCGGTGTAATCCTTATTGGTCTTGGGGTCGTGGTGGTCGCCGATTTCGAGTGCCGTGCAGTCGGCAGTAAGTCCGCTGTGTAGGCAGGATGAAACGCGAGGACCGAGGTCACGTCCTATGCAGGTGGCTCCCATAAGGCAAATCTGCGGGGTGATTTCGCGGAAGAGGTTGATGAGCACTGCGGCGTGAGGGTTTGAAGTGTAGGGGTATAGGCGTTTGTCCTGTACTTTATATACCACGTCGGCGCCGTAGGGATACAATTGGTTTTCGATTCCGTTGAGATTGTCGCCCAAAACGAGCGCTTCGAGTTTCACTCCAAGTCGGTCGGCAAGGACGCGGCCTTTGGTGAGCAGTTCGAGAGAGACGTCGGCGACGCGGCCTTCGTCATATTCGCAGTAGACAATGAGGTTGTTTTGGTCTTTTTCTGCCATAGTCGTAGGAGTATTGTTGGGCGTCAGCCGATGGTGTGGTTAGTAATGAGTTCCTTGATGAGGTTTTCGATGGCGGTGTCATCGGAGCCGTTGATGCTGAGGCTTTCTTTGGCGGTGAATACCACGTTTTCTACGTTCTTCACTTTTGTGGGTGAGCCGGGCAGGCCTATTTGTTCGGGGTCGGCTTCGACGTATGCTGCACTCCATTCCTTGATGTTGAGGTGCGGACGGGCATCTACCAAGGCCTGACGTTCGGGGGACAATGTTGCCTTTTCGCTGGGCGATACGGCATATTTGTAGCGCATTACGCGTTGTGCGTTACGCGGGCGGCAGTCGGCAGCCGATCCGTTGACGGTTACAACGCAGGGCAGGGGAGTCTTGACGGTTTCGACACCATTTTCGAGACGACGCTTGATTACGGCGTGTCCGTTGGCTATTTCGATGATTTCTTCAGCATAGGTCACTTGGGGCAGTCCGAGTTTTTCGGCAATCTGCGGGCCCACTTGCGCCGTATCGCCATCGATGGCTTGGCGTCCGCCGAGGATGATGTCATATTTGCCGGTTTTCTTGACGGCCTGGGCCAGCGAGTATGATGTTGCCAGTGTGTCGGCACCGCCGAGGGCACGGTCGGTGAGCACTATGCCGCCATCGGCGCCGCGATATATGGCTTCGCGAACCACTTCGGCTGCACGTGGTAGTCCCATTGTGAGGACGGTGATGGTCGACCCGGGGTGTGTCTCTTTGAGTCGCAATGCTTGCTCGAGGGCGTTGAGGTCTTCGGGATTGAAGATGGCCGGCAGTGCGGCACGATTGATAGTGCCGTCAGCCTTCATGGCATCTTTGCCTACGTTGCGGGTGTCAGGCACCTGCTTGGCAAGCACGATGATGTTTAAGCTCATGTTACTTTGTCCGTTAAATGATTTGTTCATTATTTTCAAGACTGCAAAGTTAAGCATTTTCCCTCTAACGGCAAAACGCACATTTTTATATAATGCACGAGCATAGGCGTATGGCTGTTAATAGAGTATGCAGTCTTGGCTGCCTTTTATTGCTTGGTATGATACGGAGTGTTGCTTATGGTTGGATGGTGCCCACTTCGTGATATTGTCATTAAGGCTTTTCTTTTGTCAACACTGCGAGAGTACTTTGGCAAGTGCTTTGAGGCTCTCGAGCGGAAGTGCGGCAGCTATGGGTAGTGAGAATACGCTGGCAGCCAGCCTTATGGTCTGCGTGAGTGGAGCGTGCTCCAAAGTCGAGACGTAGCAGGGCTGGAGGTGTGGCGGAGTTTCGTAATGTATGTCTGTGGTTATCCCGGCTAATGTCTCGAGTGCATGGCGCATCTGTGTACGCCGTTTGTCCAGTGATGCATCGCTGTCGTCGGGTCGAGGTTTTACGCGTACCACATACTGGTGCCATACGTGTGAGGGCGCGTATGACGGCATTTCGGGACGTATAATTGTATCGCAGCTAAGCAGCGCATGGTCCAGTGCCCGGGCATTGGCTTGGCGTTGTGCAGTGATTTCGCCGAGGTATTTCAGTCGTACCGACAATATGGCGGCCTGTATAGTATCTAAACGGCAATTGTAGCCGCAAATGATGTTGTGGTAACGACGGTCGCTGCCGTAATTGGCCAAAGCCCTTACGGTCTGTGCAAGGCGTTCGTCGTTGGTGGCTATGGCTCCGGCATCTCCTATGGCACCGATGTTCTTGGTCGGGTAGAAGCTGAAGGCTCCGATGTGCCCCAGTCCTCCGGTGACATGTGTCCCGGATATTCCCGGAATCTCTGACTGTGCGCCTATGGCTTGGGCGTTGTCTTCAATGACAAACAGGCGGTGGCGCTCAACGGCCTTGGCGAGTGCCGCGTCCCAGCATGTTCTGCCGTACAGGTGGACGGGCATTATTGCCGAGACGGTGATGCCGTGTACGGCGGCATGTGCGATGGCTTCGTTGATGAGTGATGTGTCCAGGTTGTAGGTGTCGGGAGACGGTTCGACCAATATCGGTCGTAAATCGTTGTCGGTGATGGCCAGTATGGATGCAATATAGGTGTTTGCCGCTACTATGATGCCGTCTCCTCGATGGATGTATCCCAGCTCGATGGCTGCACGAAGCGATAGACGCAGTGCGTCCAAGCCGTTGGAAACGCCCACGGCATATTGTGTGCCTGTGGCTGTGGCCAAGGTGTGCTCAAAGCTTTCCACTTCGGGTCCTCCGATGTATCGACCGCTGTCTATGACGGCGCATACGGCAGCCTTGAGCTCATTGCGATAGGGCGTGTCGAGTGATTTGAGGTCGAGGAATGGAATGTGGTGCTTTGTTCCCATTGTTATAGGATGTGAGTTTGATGCTGCCTATGCTTTTTCGGGATTTTACGATTGTTTCGAGCCCCGTGTAAGACGTTGAAATTCGTTATAGTCGCGTACGTAGTCGCTCTCGTCGTACTCTGTGTCAGTCAGAACCAGACATACGCTGCCGCTGGAAAAGTTGTCCATGGTGCGCCATATACCGGGAGTGACAAATAGTGCTCGATAGGGACGATTGAGCGTATATGTGCGTCGTTGTGCGCCATCGTCTAATGTGACATCGAAGCTGCCGCCTACTGCGATAATCATTTGCTGTGAATGGTGGTGGGAGTGGCCGCCGCGAGCAGTGTCTGCCGGCACATCATAAATGAAGAAGGCGCGACGTATTTCCATGGGGCTGTCGCTGTCGTTCTGCGCCACTGTGAGCGATCCATGAGCGTGAGCATGTCGCGGCAGGTCTATCAGTCGGCAGTTGTCTACCGAGGATGTGTGGTGAATATCTGTCTCTCGGGCAAATTCTTCGGTATTGTACACTTGTTCGGCGATGCTTGGCGTGGATACCTTCTTTGCCTCTTGGCAGCATATGGCCTCATGTACAAAGTTGTTGTAGTCCGAGATGTAATCCGTCTCATCGTATATCGTGGATGCCAGGACAAAAGCCACCGAATTGGTTGTGAAATTATCGATGACCCTCCATCGCATGGGGGGTACATACAAGCCGCGATACGGACGGTCGAGGTGGTAGCGCCGCGTGCCGCCGTGTCCGTCATCGAGGGTCACATCGAAGGCGCCTGCCAAAGGTACAATAATCTCGGCAGTGTTTCGCAATGCGCGTCCGTGTCTGTCGGCATCGGCCGGCACATCGTATATCCAGTATGTGCGTGATATGTCAAAGGGAACTCCGGGGATGCCGCGTTGGATAAAGGATAGGTTGCCGCGTGCATCCGGTATGCGCGGAATCTCGATAAGGTGTGGCGTCATAGCGCTGTCTTCTATGGTCATGGGTACGGTAGGTCGTTATGCCGAGGCAAATGGTTATAGTGGCCGAATTGAGTATCAACTGTTATCGGCTATTCGCCGCAGGTATTGGCCATAGTCGGTGTTTGACATCTTTTGCGCCAGATTGCGCAGTTGCTCGGCATCGATAAATCCTCGGCGGAAGGCAACTTCCTCGAGTGCGGCAATCTTTAGGTCGGTACGTTTCTCGATGGCAGCTACGAAGTTGGATGCGTCCAACAGCGAGTCTACAGTACCTGTATCCAACCATGCAAATCCGCGACCGAAGCACTGGACGCGCAGGCGTCGAGCATTGAGATACGCCTCGTTGACTGCTGTGATTTCGAGCTCGCCGCGTGCCGATGGTTTGACTCGTGCCGCAATTTCGGGTGCGTCTGCCGGATAGAAGTACAGGCCGACAACGGCTTTGTCGCTTTCGGGTTGTGTCGGTTTTTCGACAATGCGCAGCGGGATGCCATCTGCGTCCAGGGTGACCACGCCATAGCGTCGTGGATCGGGCACGGTATAGCCGAATATCGTGGCGTATCCGTGTGCGGCGTCTTCGACGGCACGGCGCATCATTCCACTGAATCCCTGACCATAGAATATATTGTCTCCCAGGACGAGGCAAACATCGTCACCGGCGCAAAATTCACTGCCGATTACTAAGGCTTGTGCCAGACCTTCGGGTCGGGGCTGTTCGGCGTAGCTGAAGCGTACGCCCAGCTCTTCGCCCGTGCCGAGCAGGCGGCGAAACGAGCCCAGGTCTTCCGGAGTGGAGATGACGAGAACGTCTCGTATGCCGGCCAGCATGAGTGCGCTCACCGGGTAATACACCATGGGTTTGTCGTATATGGGCAGCAATTGCTTGGATGTGCCGCGTGTCATAGGGTGCAGCCGTGTGCCGGAACCTCCGGCCAGAACTATGCCTTTCATTGTCGTATGCGCTTGTGGTACCTGTGTGTCGTATTGTCGTGGACAGGTTTTGACGAGTTAGGGATGTGGATGCAACTACAAGCAAGCACCATGACACCGTGGCGGCTGATGCTGCCGTCGGTGCCACAGAGCATGCGCCGTAGTCTTTGCCTCACAGCTTTATTGCTTGGAGGCGTCGCCCGATTCGGGGGCTATGAGCTTGTAGCCTTTGCCGTGGATGTTGATGATTTCGATGGATGGGTCGTCTTTAAGGTGCTTGCGCAGCTTGGTGATATAGACGTCCATGGAGCGTGCGTTGAAGTAGTTGTCGTCTATCCAGATGGTCTTGAGCGCATAATTGCGTTCCAGAATCTCGTTGACGTGTGCGCACAGCAGTGTCAGCAGCTCGCTTTCTTTGGTGGTGAGCTTGGTGACTTTATCGCGTATCATCAGCACCTGTTTCTGGGTGTCAAAAGTGAAGTCTCCAATCTTGTACATGGTGATTTCTTTGCCTTTTTTGCCCTTGACGCGGCGCAGGATGGCTTCGAGGCGGAATACGAGTTCTTCCATCGAGAAAGGCTTGGTGATATAGTCGTCGGCGCCTATTTTGAAGCCCTCAAGGATGTCTTCTTTGAGCGACTTGGCAGTCAGGAAGATGATGGGTACTTCGGAGTTGACGCTGCGGATTTCTTGCGCGAGGGCGAAACCGTCTTTCTTTGGCATCATTACGTCAAGGACGCAAATGTCGTATTTGCCTTTGAGAAAGGCTTTGTATCCGCTCTCGCCGTCGGCGAAGAGGTCGGCACTGAAACCTTTTTGTTGTAGGTATTCTCTGAGAAGCATACCGAGGCTTTCGTCGTCTTCGCAGAGAAGGATGCGTGTACGTTCGTCCATAGTTGTATCAGTTTTTTATTAATGGGAGTATTATTATGAATTTTGTTCCTACGTTGACTTGGCTCTCGAGGGTAATTTCGCCTCCGAGCTCCGAGATCATCTTTTTTACGTAAGCCAGGCCAAGGCCGAAGCCTTTGACATCGTGTAGATTGCCTGTGGGTACGCGGTAGAATTTTTCGAAGATGCGTTTCTGGTGTTCTTTGGATATTCCGATGCCGTTATCGGCTATGGTGATTTCGAGTCTTTCGCCGCTGAGGTCGCGAGTTCCAACCTTGAGCAGTAGCGGGGCGTCCTCGCGCGAGTATTTGACGGCATTATCCAGCAGATTGAAGATGACATTGGTAAAATGCATTTCGTCCACCTCGACAAGGGCGTCCATGGCGTCGAGGTGTGATTCGATGCTGCCGCCCAGGCGTTCGGCCTTTAGTTTGAAGGTGTTGATGACGTTATATAGTACCAGGTTGACATCTACTTCGCTGAGTTTGAGTGTGGCCTTAGTGCCTTCGAACATAGACATCTGCAGCACCTTCTCGATCTGGAAGCGCAGGCGTTTGGTCTCGTCCGAGATTACTGACGAAATCTGCTGGAGCATTGACGGCGACTTGCGCACGCTTTGGTCGTTGAGCATTTGCGCCGCCAGAGATATGGATGATACGGGCGTCTTGAACTCGTGGGTCATATTGTTGATAAAGTCGTTCTTCATTTCCGAGAGCTTCTTTTGGCGGAAGGCGGTGATGATGGTGAAGACAAATATCAGCAGTAGTATCAGTGTCAGTGCAAATGTCGGTACCATAAAGGCTATGGACGAATACACATAATCCTTCTTTGTGGGGAAGTAGACACGCAGGAAGTAGTGCTTGTCGGCCGGGTCGTGCGGAAAGAGGATTTGCGTGAACATATTGTTGTCGTTGACGCACGAGTTGTCAAAGCCCTCGGTCGCGTATGCCGGTACACCGGACTTGTTGACCACTGCAAAGGCGAATGGCAGGTCGTGCAATCCCATGGTATCCAGTTCTTCGCGCAGATAGCGGCGCACGCGTGTCGAGTCGGCGCGTTGCACTATGGGCTTACTGGAGGCTTGGGAGATGATGTCGAGTATGACATCGTCTATCATGTTCTTCTGCATCAGGTACTGGTCGTGGAAAGAGGCACGCGAGCCTTGATAATGGTTGCCGCCAAAAAGACGGTTGTCGGTCTGCAAGTTAGTAATCTCGTTGGCATTACCCTTGATGGTCAAGTCGGCCTGCAGGCCGGAAGTGGTCGAGAGTGTGAAGCGTATGCCGCCCAACCGAGGAGTGGGGTCGCCGAGGTATTGTGCATATATTGATGTCGATTCTATCGAGTCAACTTCTTCTTCGAGGAAGTAGCGCGTCTCGTCATGAGCTAGGCGTACCGATACCGAGTGCAGACTTTGCTTGGCCGCTTCGGTGAACTGGTCGAAGCGCATGCGGGCCATGTTGCGGACATATACTATCTGCATCACCAACAATCCCATGAATGTCAGTGCCATAAGTATTGTCAAAAGCCATATTGTCTTCTTCTTCATAGTCTCTTTCAGTGTCTGTGCCAAAAAGCAGTACGTCGTAATCTCTGACATAGGTCGGGCGGCGCGGTTTTAATCGGCTGCAATGCCTTGACAGCGCGGCCGGTCGTAATCGGGCAAATGCCTGTGGCCGATAGTGCGCAAGTCCTAATGACCTATATTTTTTTAACAAACGGCATGGATAATTGTTTTATTGTCCCTGCCGGACGTCTGTTTTAACATTTGACCCCAAAATTAACATAAAAAATTCTTCTTTGCAAATTTTTTATAGACTACCGCATGAAAGATTCAGATAAGAAGCGCAACGGCAAAACACCTCACTCCTCCTCGGGGGAAGGCCGCGCGCCGAGGGGGCCGAGCAGGCCCCCGTTGAGCGCAGTGCAGACAATGGGAACTTTCACTAGGCAGTACAGAGATAAAAAAAGGGAGGCCGAAGTCTCCCTGCAATTAAGTAACTTTGTGTTATGAAAAATAAGTATAAACACCTAACTGCGGAGCAAAGATACACAATAGATAGATTACTCCGGCAAAATAAGGGCAGAAAAGAGATAGCTCGGACTATCGGCGTCTCCGAATCGACGCTCAGTAGAGAACTTAATCACAACAGCGGCAAGCGCGGCTACCACTGGAAACAGGCGCAAGCAAAGGCCAAGAGCCGCCAGCTAAGACTGCGGAACTACCGAAAGTTGACGTTGGAGATACGCAACTTCATACGCGAGAAGATTACCCGAGAGCAGTGGTTACCCGCACAGATTGTTGGATGGCTATGCAAGAACGGCAAATGCAGTGTGTGCGTCGAGACTGTCTACGCGTACATAAGGGCGGACAAGGCCAACGGTGGCGACCTATGGAAGCACTGTCGCCACCAGCTCAAACACCGCGCAAGGCAGGTGTCATCCCCGTATGTAGCCGTGCAGAACCGCACCATGATTGACGAGCGCCCGGAGGACTGGGACGGCTCAACCCCGGGAGACTTCGAGATGGATACTATCGTGGGCAGAGACGGCAAGGGCGCGATTGTGACGCTTGTGGAGAAAAACACCAACTTCACCTTTGGCCGGGTACTCCCCGAAGGTAAAAACGCAAAGGCCCTGGCCAAGGCCGTCGTCGCGATGATGCTGCCGTACATCGGGAAAATCCGCTCGATAAACACCGACAACGGAAGCGAGTTCGCCGAGCATCGGTATATCGCCAAACGGCTTAAAACCAAGATATTCTTCGCACATCCCTACTCCTCGTGGGAAAAGGGCTGCATCGAATATCACAATAAGTTGATCCGGCAGTACATTCCAAAAGGCACAGACTTTCGCTCAATATCGGACGACATGCTCAGAAATATAATCATCAAGATCAA
>ERZ1031078.177-NODE-177-length-21909-cov-24.430905_pt1 | contig 21909 bp, 19 predicted proteins | sample MGYA00518179_ERZ1031078 | MGnify/ENA primary metagenome ERZ1031078 (study PRJEB33719, sample SAMN04261274) | wastewater metagenome | biome: rural village; feature: human; material: feces | host: Homo sapiens | place: El Salvador | collected 2014-01-14 ... | reverse complement strand
ACTGATTAAAAAGTAGCCTTAACGTACAATAATTTTCGATATCCAAACTGACCCCTTTAACAAGCTGGGCTTTGCGTCCAATGTCACTCAGGCGGGCGTCTGGCAGGGGCAGGCTGCCGGGTATGCTTACGGTGGCTCCCTGTACGCCCGTACTCAGGTCAAAAATATCCAGCTGATTTCCATGACCCTGCCGGATATCAATGCCGGATGTGGTGGCATCGACGCCTATCTCGGTTCGTTCAGTTTTATTAATGGCGAGCAGCTGCAGCGTTTTGTTAAGCAGATTATGAGCAACGCTGCCGGTTACTTCTTTGACCTTGCCCTGCAGACAACGGTGCCGGAAATTAAAACGGCAAAAGACTTCCTGCAGAAAATGGCAAGCGACATTAACAGTATGAACCTCAGCTCCTGTCAGGTGGCGCAGGGGATTGTCGGAGGATTATTTCCTCAGACTCAGGTGTCACAGCAGAAGGTCTGTCAGGACATTGCCGGTGAGAGCAATATTTTTGCTGACTGGGCCGCGTCCCGTCAGGGCTGCACGGTCGGAGGACAGTCATCGTCTGTTCGTGACAAGGCCAGTGACAAAGATAAGGAACGGGTGCTGAAGAACATCAATATCATCTGGGACTCGCTGTCCAAAAACAGGATGCTTGATGGTAACAAAGAACTGAAAGAATTTATTATGACGCTCACCGGTACGCTGATTTTTGGGGAAGACAGCGAGATTACCCCCCTGCCGGCACGCACCACTGACCGCGATATCCTCCGGGCAATTATGGAGGGGGGAACGGCAAAAATTTACCACTGTAACGATTCGGACAAGTGTCTGAAGGTGGTGGCGGATGCAAATGTGACCATCGCCCGGGATAAAGCCCTGAAATCACAGATTACAAAACTGCTCACCAGTATTCAGAATAAAGCGGTGAGTGATACTCCACTGGATGACAGGGAAAAAGGCTTCATTTCCAGCACCACCGTCCCCGTCTTTAAATATCTTATTGATCCGCAGATGCTCGGTGTGTCCAGCAGCGTGGTTTACCAGCTGACGGACTATATCGGATACGACATCATGCTCCAGTACATTCAGGAACTGCTTCAGCAGGCCCGGGCCATGATTGCCACCGGGAACTATCCACAGACCGTGCTGGACAGTGTGCTGGAGAATCTGAATCAGGCACAGCAACAGATTGCGGTTTTCCAGGGGCAGGTAAAGGTCCAGCAGGATGCATTGCTGGTTGTTGACCGTCAGATGAGCTACATGCGCCAGCAGCTGTCCGCCCGCATGCTCAGCCGTTACCAGAACAACTATCACTTCGGAGGGAGCACGCGGTGAATGAAGTCTATGTGATTGCCGGTGGTGAGTGGTTACGCAATAACCTGAACGCCATTGCCGCCTTTATGGGAACCCGGACGTGGGATTCCATCGAAAAAATTGCGCTCACATTGTCTGTTCTCGCGGTGGCCGTGATGTGGGTACAGCGGCACAACGTGATGGATTTGCTGGGCTGGGTGGCCGTGTTTGTGCTTATCAGCCTGCTGGTTAATGTCCGTACATCGGTGCAGATTATTGATAACAGTGACCTGGTCCAGGTTCACCGGGTGGATAATGTGCCGGTCGGACTGGCGATGCCACTTTCACTGACGACCCGTATCGGACATGCGATGGTGGCCGGCTATGAGATGGTGTTTGCTCAGCCGGACAGCGCCACCTACAGCAAGACAGGCATGCTGTTCGGGGCGAACCTGATTGTGAAAAGCACCGATTTCCTGTCCCGGAATCCGGAAATCATCAATCTGTTCCAGGACTACGTCCAGAACTGCGTGCTGGGTGATATTTACCTGAACCACAAATACACGCTGGAAGACCTGATGGCTTCCTCTGACCCATACACCATAATCTTTTCTCAGCCCAGCCCTTTACGTCAGGTGCCGAATAATAATTACAGTTTTCTGCACAGCTCAGAGCCGTTTGTGTCCTGTAAGGACGCATCCGTCGGACTGAAGGATAAGCTGAATTTTGATACGAATACCGGAGGTAAGACCTGGCATTATTATGTGCAGCAGATATTTGGCGGCAGACCGGACCCGGACCTGTTATTCAGGCAACTGGTGAGTGACAGTTACAGTTATTTCTACGGCTCCAGCCAGTCTGCCAGCCAGATTATGCGCCAGAACGTCACCATGAATGCCCTGAAAGAGGGTATCACCAGTAATGCAGCCCGTAACGGTGATACTGCCAGCCTGGTCAGTCTGGCCACCACCTCGTCTATGGAGAAACAGCGTCTGGCGCATGTAGCCATTGGTCATGTGCTGATGCGAAACCTGCCGATGGTGCAGACCATTCTGGTGGGCATTACCATTGGTATCTTCCCGCTCCTGGTACTGGCGGCTGTCTTCAACAGACTGACGCTGTCCGTACTGAGAGGCTATGTGTTTGCTCTGATGTGGTTCCAGACCTGGCCGTTGCTGTATGCCATTCTGAACAGTGCCATGACATTCTATGCAAAGCAGAATGGTGCACCGGTCGTGCTCTCTGAACTCTCTCAGATACAGCTGAAATACTCCGACCTGGCGTCCACTGCCGGATATATATCTGTCATGATACCCCCGTTGTCATGGATGATGGTAAAAGGCCTTGGCGCAGGTTTTTCCAGCGTGTACAGCCACTTCGCCTCTTCCTCTATCAGTCCGACGGCCAGTGCAGCAGGCAGTGTGGTTGACGGTAACTACTCCTACGGCAACATGCAGACGGAAAACGTGAACGGCTTCAGCTGGAGCACCAACAGCACCACGTCGTTTGGTCAGATGATGTACCAGACCGGCAGTGGCGCAACTGCCACACAGACCCGTGACGGTAATATGGTGATGGATGCGAGCGGGGCGATGTCCCGGTTACCGGTTGGCATCAATGCAACGCGTCAGATTGCAGCGGCACAACAGGAAATGGCCCGGGAGGCGTCGAACAGAGCAGAAAGCGCCCTGCATGGATTCAGCAGCAGTATTGCCAGTGCCTGGAACTCGCTCAGTCAGTTTGGTTCTAACCGGGGGAGCAGTGACTCTGTCACCGGTGGTGCTGACAGCACCATGAGTGCACAGGATTCCATGATGGCCAGCCGTATGCGCAGTGCAGTGGAAAGCTATGCGAAGGCGCATAATATCAGTAATGAGCAGGCGACGAGAGAACTGGCATCCAGAAGTACGAGAGGTTCTGCCGGGATGTATGTCGATGCTCATGCTGAATGGGGGGTTAAACCTGGAATTCTTGGTGTTGGTGGCGGCTTAGGTGTCAGAGGTGGTGGTCGGGCTGGCATTGACTGGAGTGATGAGGATGTGCATCAGGCCAGCAGTGGTTCACGGGCCAGCCATGATGCCCGCCATGATATTGACGCCAAAGCCAGTAAGGACTTTAAAGAAGCCAGCGATTACTTTACCAGTCGCAAGGTCAGTGAATCCGGCAGCCATACTGACAATAATGCCGATTCCCGCGTGGACCAGCTGTCTGCAGCCCTGAACTCAGCGAAACAGAGTTACGACCAGTACACGACGAATATGACCCGCAGCCATGAATATGCGGAAATGGCCTCCCGTACTGAAAGCATGAGCGGGCAGATGAGTGAAGACCTGTCGCAACAGTTTGCACAGTATGTGATGAAACGCGCACCGCAGGATGCAGAAGCTATTCTGACAAACACCAGTTCACCGGAGATTGCAGAACGCCGTCGGGCGATGGCATGGTCTTTTGTTCAGGAACAGGCGCAGCCTGGTGTTGATAATGCCTGGCGTGAATCCCGTGGGGATATTGGTAAAGGAATGGAGAGCGTACCTTCGGGTGGTGGCAGCCAGGATATTATTGCTGACCATCAGGGACATCAGGCCGTTATCGAGCAAAGAACGCAGGACAGTAATATCCGTAATGATGTAAAACATCAGGTTGATAATATGGTCACAGAATATAAAGGGAGTATAGGTGATACTCAGAACAGCATACGTGGCGAGGAAAATATTGTAGGGAGACAGTATTCTGAACTACAAAACCACCATAAAACAGAGGCATTATCTCAGAATAATAAATATAATGAAGAAAAATCGAGTCAGGAAAGAATGCCAGGTGCTGACAGTCCACAGGAACTGATGAAAAGAGCAAAGGAGTATCAGGATAAGCACAAGCAATAATATCGTATGGGGAGATGATAATGAAAAATTTAGCTCATATTGCTCTGGTGACGGTGATACAGTTCATTGCCTGTTATCTGGCTGATTGGGGGAGTGCCGAAACAGTTTTTATCCTGTGCTTTATTGTACTATGGCAGGGATTGTTTATATGGTTGTTTTCTCAAATACGAAAAAAACGGCATGTGTCGGATGAGTTTAAATTCAGTAAAGGCGTTTGGAATATACTGATGCCATTATCTTCCTTACTCTCTCCGTTATTAAGCCTGATGGTTTTTATCATTGGTACACTATACGAATTAAGGCGAGTTAGTGGTTGTGTAAGTGTAAGAGAATGGATGCAATCTCAGATAAATGAACAAACTAATGAAGATTTGCATCTGGATTTTGATGATGTGAATTTTGATTATGTGAATTTTTATCGTAATAATCCGGCAACAGGATTAGCTATGTATGGAGGATTTGATTCAGCAGGAAATACTTTTGGGACATGTTGGCAGGACTATGATGACAGGCGATAAGAAAACCGTGGTTTGTAATAAAGGTAATTTGATGAAAACAAAAAAATTGATGATGGTTGCACTGGTCAGTTCCACTCTGGCCCTTTCAGGGTGTGGTGCGATGAGCACAGCAATCAAGAAGCGTAACCTTGAGGTGAAGACTCAGATGAGTGAGACCATCTGGCTTGAACCCGCCAGCGAACGCACGGTATTTCTGCAGATCAAAAACACGTCTGATAAAGACATGAGTGGGCTGCAGGGCAAAATTGCTGATGCCGTGAAAGCAAAAGGATATCAGGTGGTGACTTCTCCGGATAAAGCCTACTACTGGATTCAGGCGAATGTGCTGAAGGCCGATAAGATGGATCTGCGGGAGTCTCAGGGATGGCTGAACCGTGGTTATGAAGGCGCAGCAGTTGGTGCAGCGTTAGGTGCCGGTATCACCGGATATAATTCCAGTTCTGCCGGTGCCACACTCGGTGTGGGCCTTGCTGCTGGTCTGGTGGGTATGGCTGCAGATGCGATGGTGGAAGATGTGAACTATACCATGATCACGGATGTGCAGATTGCAGAGCGTACTAAGGCAACGGTGACAACGGATAATGTTGCCGCCCTGCGTCAGGGCACATCAGGTGCGAAAATTCAGACCAGTACTGAAACAGGTAACCAGCATAAATACCAGACCCGTGTGGTTTCAAATGCGAACAAGGTTAACCTGAAATTTGAAGAGGCGAAGCCTGTTCTCGAAGACCAGCTGGCCAAATCAATTGCTAATATATTGTAATTTAGGATGAGACTGGATAAAGCTGTACCAGTCTCATATAAAATCTCTATTATGGAATAAAGGGGGCAGTCGTGTTAATCAGAAAATGCATAATGTTATCAATTTGTTTCCTCATTCAGGGATGCATAAGTACACAAGTATCTGAAGGAACTTTATATAAATATAAGAATAAACATATAAGAGAATTTTTGTCCGACCAGGTAATGTATAACATTCATAATGAGAATTATAACTATATTACCCGTACTGGCGGTTCTGATACGTATTTCCTATATACTCCGGCTCTGTTTGTTGATAAACAGGTAGCGGCACCATCAGTGAATGTGGAAAATTTATGTGCTATAAGTGGAGGGCAGAGACGAATTAAGAAATTCACCTCTGATACCTTTATTGAATCCGGCTATAAAGTTGCTAAAGCCTTTCGTGATATGGGATTGTATGCTCATTTCGGAGCATATGAAGCATTCAGGGATTCTTATCAGAGCTTTGAAAAACAAAAGATTGCGTATAGATTTCAAACAGAAAAACTGGATGAGTATGTAAATAAAGGTTATTTCTTTGATGATTTTTCCTGTATTGTCAATGGTAAAGAAATATGGTCACTTTCAATTGAGCCAGTTGCTGTTGATCAAGATTCATCAGGTGTTGATCAAATATGGATGCTTATGACGGTAAATAGCTGATCTTTATTTATTAACTTTAATGACGTCAAGAAAATTATCCGGGCCAGTCCTGCTGGCCTCCTGACTGACGCCTCGCTTTGCTCGTTGTCCAACCCCGGAAATAAATATGAAAACACTGAGCGGTTGTGCAAATTCTTTGTGCGACCGTGAAGTGTTGCCGGCGAAGCCGGAATTTAACGGTTATTAATCTTTTCATCATTAATAATCAGTCCGACTGACTTTCTTTCTTCGGAATATCATCATGAGTTTTAACGCAAAGGATATGACCCAGGGCGGTCAGATTGCGTCCATGCGTATCCGCATGTTCAGCCAGATCGCCAATATCATGCTTTACTGCCTGTTTATTTTTTTCTGGATACTCGTTGGTCTGATTTTATGGGTAAAAATAAGCTGGCAGACGTTTGTGAACGGCTGTATTTACTGGTGGTGTACCACGCTGGAAGGCATGCGGGATTTAATCAGGTCCCAGCCAGTATATGAGATTCAGTATTACGGCAAAACCTTCCGGATGAACGCGGCTCAGGTACTGCATGATAAATACATTATCTGGTGCGGTGAGCAGCTATGGTCTGCATTCGTTCTGGCGTCTGTCGTAGCCCTGGTTATTTGCCTGATTACCTTCTTTGTTGTCTCCTGGATTCTGGGGCGTCAGGGTAAACAACAGAGCGAAAATGAAGTCACAGGTGGTCGTCAACTGACAGACAATCCGAAAGACGTTGCCCGGATGCTGAAAAAAGACGGCAAGGACTCCGATATCCGGATTGGCGATCTGCCGATTATCCGGGATTCCGAAATCCAGAACTTCTGTCTGCACGGCACGGTCGGGGCCGGTAAGTCGGAAGTTATCCGTCGTCTGGCCAACTACGCCCGTCAGCGTGGTGATATGGTGGTGATTTATGACCGTTCAGGGGAATTTGTTAAAAGTTACTATGATCCCTCCATCGATAAAATCCTGAATCCGCTGGATGCCCGCTGTGCCGCATGGGATTTGTGGAAGGAGTGTCTGACACAGCCGGATTTTGATAATACCGCAAATACTCTGATCCCGATGGGCACAAAAGAGGACCCGTTCTGGCAGGGTTCAGGACGTACCATTTTTGCGGAAGCGGCGTACCTGATGCGTAATGACCCCAACCGCAGCTACAGCAAACTGGTGGACACACTGCTTTCCATCAAAATCGAAAAACTGCGTACCTTCCTGCGTAATTCACCGGCGGCCAACCTGGTGGAAGAGAAAATTGAGAAAACGGCGATTTCCATCCGTGCTGTGCTGACCAACTACGTGAAAGCCATCCGTTACCTGCAGGGGATTGAGCATAACGGTGAACCCTTCACCATCCGTGACTGGATGCGGGGTGTCCGGGAAGATCAGAAAAACGGCTGGCTGTTTATTTCGTCGAATGCCGACACCCATGCCTCCCTGAAACCGGTGATCTCCATGTGGCTGTCCATTGCCATTCGTGGTCTGCTGGCAATGGGAGAAAATCGTAACCGTCGTGTGTGGTTTTTCTGTGACGAGTTACCCACGTTACACAAACTGCCGGACCTGGTGGAGATCCTGCCGGAAGCCCGTAAGTTCGGTGGCTGTTATGTGTTTGGTATCCAGTCCTATGCCCAGCTGGAAGATATCTACGGTGAGAAAGCGGCTGCCACGCTGTTTGACGTCATGAACACCCGTGCCTTTTTCCGTTCTCCCAGCCATAAGATTGCAGAGTTCGCGGCCGGTGAGATTGGTGAGAAAGAGCACCTGAAAGCCAGCGAGCAGTATTCCTACGGTGCTGATCCGGTACGTGACGGGGTATCGACCGGTAAGGATATGGAGCGCCAGACGCTGGTCAGTTATTCCGACATTCAGTCTCTGCCGGATCTGACCTGTTATGTCACCCTGCCCGGACCGTATCCGGCAGTAAAACTCTCACTGAAATATCAGGCACGTCCGAAGGTTGCCCCTGAGTTTATTCCGCGTGACATCAACCCGGAAATGGAGAACCGTCTGAGTGCCGTACTTGCTGCAAGGGAAGCAGAAGGTCGCCAGATGGCCAGCCTCTTCGAACCGGATGTGCCGGAAGTTGTTTCCGGAGAAGACGTGACTCAGGCTGAACAGCCGCAACAGCCGCAACAGCCGCAACAGCCGCAACAGCCGCAACAGCCGCAACAGCCGCAACAGCCGGTGTCTCCTGCCATCAACGATAAGAAGTCAGATTCAGGTGTGAATGTTCCGGCAGGGGGGATCGAGCAGGAGCTGAAAATGAAACCGGAAGAAGAGATGGAACAGCAACTGCCACCCGGGATCAGTGAATCCGGTGAAGTGGTGGATATGGCCGCTTATGAGGCATGGCAACAGGAAAATCATCCGGGCATCCAGCAGCAGATGCAGCGTTGTGAAGAGGTGAACATTAACGTGCACCGGGAGCGCGGGGAGGATGTTGAGCCGGGAGATGATTTCTGATGAACAGGTCAGCTCCAGTCTTCAATTCTCAGGCCGCCCACACGTTCAAATTCCCGGGTATTATTAGTCACAATAATCAGCCCCCGACTGCGGGCATGACCTGCGATCATTTGATCAAATGGCCCGACAGGGCGTCCCTGACGGGCAAGTTCTGCTCTTATCTGGCCGGTGTGTATGGCTGCAGCGGCGTCGTAATCCAGAACATCAATGCGGGAAACAAATCCCTCGATCACAGCGAGATTACGTTCAGGCATCTGGCTTTTTTCTGCACCATATATCAGCTCCATCAGGGTGACCGAACTGATACACATTCTCCCCTGGTTAAGGTTAAAACGCTCTCTGACGCTGGCGGGTTTGTTCTTTATCGTAAAAATGCAGATGTTGGTATCGAGCATAAACTTCAGCATCAGAATGACTCCCTTTCCTGCATACCGGGCTGTTCCCTGTTATCCATAAAATCGGCGCTGACGCTGTTTCCGTCGAACCATTCGTCCCATGTCTCTCCGGCTGGCGTAATGATTCTGGTTCGTCCGACAGCAATCACTTCAACGCGTTTTACGTTTTCCGGCAATGCAACCGCTTTTGGCAGTCTGACCGCCTGGCTGCGGTTGCTGAGAAATACGGTGGTTTCCATTATTTGCCTCCTTATGTGGATATGTCTTGTGTATATCCATTGTGGGATTGATGCCGGGATATGTCAAAGGGATATACGTTTATGATGAGTATCGCGCAGGTCAGATCGGCCGGCAGTGCCGGGAACTATTACACCGACAAGGATAATTACTATGTGCTGGGCAGCATGGGAGAACGCTGGGCCGGTCAGGGGGCTGAACAGCTTGGGCTGCAGGGCAGCGTCGATAAGGATGTTTTTACCCGTCTTCTGGAGGGCAGGCTGCCGGACGGGGCGGATTTAAGCCGCATGCAGGATGGCAGTAATAAGCATCGTCCCGGCTACGACCTGACCTTCTCCGCCCCCAAAAGTGTCTCCATGATGGCCATGTTAGGTGGCGATAAGCGCCTGATTGATGCACATAACCAGGCCGTGGACTTTGCTGTTCGTCAGGTGGAGGCGCTGGCCTCCACACGGGTGATGACGGACGGACAGTCAGAAACGGTACTGACCGGTAATCTGGTGATGGCACTGTTTAACCATGACACCAGTCGCGATCAGGAACCACAGTTACACACGCATGCGGTGGTGGCTAATGTCACGCAGCATAACGGTGAGTGGAAGACACTGAGCAGTGACAAAGTGGGGAAAACGGGGTTCATTGAGAATGTGTACGCTAATCAGATTGCCTTTGGCAGGCTCTACCGGGAAAAACTGAAAGAGCAGGTTGAGGCGCTGGGCTATGAAACCGAAGTGGTGGGTAAGCACGGTATGTGGGAGATGCCGGGCGTACCGGTGGAAGCCTTCTCCGGACGCTCACAGGCTATCCGGGAGGCCGTCGGTGAAGACGCCTCGCTGAAATCCCGGGATGTGGCGGCACTGGATACGCGTAAATCCAAACAGCACGTCGATCCGGAAATCAGAATGGCTGAATGGATGCAGACGCTGAAGGAAACCGGGTTCGACATCCGGGCATATCGTGACGCGGCGGATCAGCGTGCGGAGACCCGCACGCAGGCGCCCGGGGCTGTTTCACAGGAGGGGCCGGATGTGCAGCAGGCGGTGACACAGGCGATTGCCGGATTAAGTGAACGAAAAGTGCAGTTTACGTACACGGACGTGCTGGCCAGAACGGTCGGTATACTGCCGCCGGAAAATGGTGTGATTGAACGGGCACGCGCCGGTATCGACGAGGCCATCAGCCGTGAGCAACTCATCCCCCTTGACCGTGAGAAGGGGCTGTTCACGTCCGGGATTCATGTGCTCGATGAACTGTCAGTCCGGGCACTCAGTCGCGATATCATGAAACAGAACCGGGTGACCGTACATCCGGAGAAAAGTGTCCCCCGGACGGCCGGTTACAGCGATGCCGTCAGGGTTCTGGCACAGGATCGCCCGTCGCTGGCCATTGTGTCCGGGCAGGGCGGTGCAGCCGGGCAGCGTGAGCGGGTGGCTGAACTGGTCATGATGGCCCGGGAGCAGGGGCGGGAGGTGCAGATTATCGCTGCTGACCGTCGCTCGCAGATGAACCTGAAGCAGGATGAACGGCTGTCCGGTGAGCTGATAACCGGACGTCGTCAGCTGCTGGAAGGCATGGCCTTCACGCCGGGCAGTACCGTTATCGTCGACCAGGGCGAAAAACTCTCCCTGAAAGAGACGTTAACCCTGCTGGACGGTGCCGCACGTCATAACGTACAGGTCCTGATAACCGACAGCGGGCAGCGAACCGGTACAGGCAGTGCACTGATGGCCATGAAGGATGCCGGGGTGAACACATATCGCTGGCAGGGGGGAGAACAGCGACCGGCCACCATCATCAGTGAACCGGACCGTAATGTCCGATATGCCCGGCTGGCCGGGGATTTTGCGGCCAGTGTGAAAGCCGGAGAAGAGAGCGTGGCACAGGTCAGCGGGGTACGGGAACAGGCCATACTGACACAGGCCATTCGCAGTGAGCTGAAAACGCAGGGCGTGCTCGGACACCCTGAGGTGACCATGACTGCACTGTCACCGGTCTGGCTGGACAGCCGGAGCCGTTATCTGCGGGATATGTACCGCCCGGGGATGGTGATGGAGCAGTGGAACCCGGAGACACGCAGTCATGACCGCTATGTGATAGACCGGGTGACAGCGCAGAGTCACAGCCTGACCCTGCGGGATGTGCAGGGCGAAACGCAGGTGGTGCGTATTTCCTCCCTGGACAGCAGCTGGTCGCTGTTCCGACCGGAAAAAATGCCGGTGGCAGACGGCGAGCGACTGAGGGTGACAGGGAAAATTCCCGGACTCCGCGTCTCCGGCGGTGACCGCCTGCAGGTGGCATCCGTCAGTGAAGATGCGATGACGGTTGTTGTGCCGGGGCGGGCTGAACCGGCCTCCCTGCCTGTGAGCGATTCACCGTTCACGGCACTGAAGCTGGAGAATGGCTGGGTGGAAACGCCCGGGCATTCCGTCAGCGACAGTGCGAAGGTTTTTGCCTCCGTCACACAGATGGCAATGGACAACGCCACCCTGAACGGTCTGGCCCGCAGCGGTCGTGATGTCCGGCTGTATTCCTCACTGGATGAAACCCGTACTGCGGAAAAACTTGCCCGCCATCCCTCCTTTACGGTGGTTTCTGAGCAGATAAAGGCGCGTGCCGGTGAGACATTGCTGGAAACCGCTATCAGTCTGCAGAAAGCAGGGCTTCACACGCCGGCACAGCAGGCCATTCATCTGGCCATTCCTGTGCTGGAAAGTAAAAACCTGGCCTTCAGCATGGTGGACCTGCTGACAGAGGCGAAGTCGTTTGCTGCAGAAGGAACCGGTTTTACTGAACTGGGAGGGGAAATCAATGCGCAGATAAAACGCGGTGACTTACTGTATGTGGATGTGGCAAAAGGCTATGGCACAGGCCTGCTGGTTTCCCGTGCGTCGTATGAGGCAGAAAAGAGCATTCTTCGCCATATTCTCGAAGGTAAGGAGGCGGTCACGCCGCTGATGGAGAGAGTACCTGGCGAACTCATGGAGAAACTGACATCAGGACAGCGTGCCGCCACCCGTATGATACTGGAAACGTCCGACCGTTTCACGGTGGTACAGGGGTATGCCGGTGTGGGTAAGACCACACAGTTCCGGGCGGTGATGTCAGCCGTGAACATGCTGCCGGGGAGTGAGCGTCCCCGTGTTGTGGGGCTGGGGCCCACGCACCGTGCGGTCGGGGAGATGCGCAGCGCCGGCGTGGATGCACAGACACTGGCGTCCTTTCTGCATGACACGCAGCTGCAGCAGCGCAGCGGAGAAACGCCGGATTTCAGCAACACGCTGTTCCTGCTCGATGAGAGCTCAATGGTGGGCAATACCGACATGGCACGGGCATACGCCCTGATTGCGGCCGGTGGTGGTCGTGCTGTGGCCAGCGGTGACTCGGACCAGCTGCAGGCCATCGCGCCCGGTCAGCCTTTCCGTCTCCAGCAGACGCGCAGTGCTGCCGATGTGGCCATCATGAAGGAGATTGTGCGTCAGACGCCGGAACTGCGGGAGGCGGTATACAGCCTGATTAACCGGGATGTGGAAAGGGCACTGTCCGGGCTTGAGAGTGTGAAACCGTCTCAGGTGCCACGTCTGGAGGGCGCATGGGCACCGGAGCACTCCGTGACGGAGTTCAGTCACAGCCAGGAAGCGAAACTGGCAGAAGCGCAGCAGAAGGCGATGCAGAACGGCGAGGCTTTTCCGGATGTCCCCATGACACTGTATGAAGCCATTGTCCGCGACTATACCGGCAGAACACCGGAAGCACGGGAGCAGACGCTGATTGTCACGCACCTGAATGAGGACCGGCGCGTGCTGAACGGCATGATTCATGATGCACGGGAAAAGGCCGGTGAGCTGGGGAAAGAGCAGGTCATGGTGCCTGTCCTGAACATAGCGAATATACGTGACGGAGAACTGCGTCGTCTCTCCACCTGGGAGAATAACCCGGATGCCCTTGCCCTGGTGGATAGTGTGTATCACCGGATTGCCGGTATCAGCAAGGATGACGGGCTGATAACCCTGGAGGATGCGGAAGGTAACACGCGGCTGATTTCGCCCCGGGAGGCGGTGGCTGAAGGCGTCACACTGTACACCCCGGACACCATCCGGGTGGGAACCGGTGACCGGATGCGCTTCACGAAGAGTGACCGGGAGCGCGGTTATGTGGCCAACAGCGTCTGGACGGTGACAGCGGTTTCCGGTGACAGTGTCACGCTGTCGGACGGACAGCAGACCCGGGTGATTCGCCCCGGTCAGGAGCGGGCAGAGCAACATATTGACCTGGCCTATGCCATCACCGCCCACGGTGCGCAGGGGGCAAGTGAAACCTTTGCCATTGCGCTTGAAGGCACGGAAGGCGGGCGGAAACAGATGGCCGGCTTTGAGTCGGCCTACGTGGCCCTGTCGCGTATGAAGCAGCATGTGCAGGTGTACACCGATAACCGTCAGGGCTGGACGGATGCCATCAACAATGCCGTACAGAAAGGAACTGCCCACGATGTGCTGGAGCCGGGGTCTGACCGGGAGGTTATGAATGCAGAGCGGCTGTTCAGTACGGCACGGGAACTGCGGGACGTGGCGGCAGGCCGCGCCGTTCTTCGTCAGGCGGGACTTGCCGGGGGGGACAGTCCGGCACGGTTTATTGCACCCGGGCGCAAATATCCGCAGCCGTATGTGGCACTGCCGGCGTTTGACCGTAACGGCAAGTCAGCCGGTATCTGGCTGAACCCGCTGACCACGGATGACGGAAACGGGCTGCGGGGATTCAGTGGTGAAGGCCGGGTGAAAGGCAGCGGGGATGCGCAGTTCGTGGCCCTGCAGGGCAGCCGTAACGGCGAGAGCCTACTGGCGGATAACATGCAGGATGGCGTCCGGATTGCCCGTGATAATCCTGACAGCGGTGTGGTGGTGAGAATCGCCGGTGAAGGCCGTCCGTGGAATCCCGGTGCCATCACCGGTGGCCGCGTGTGGGGGGATATCCCGGACAACAGCGTCCAGCCGGGAGCCGGAAATGGCGAGCCGGTCACGGCAGAGGTACTGGCACAGCGGCAGGCTGAAGAGGCCATCCGCCGTGAAACGGAACGCCGCGCAGATGAAATTGTCCGTAAAATGGCAGAGAACAAACCTGACCTGCCGGACAGCAAAACAGAGCAGGCTGTCAGGGAGATTGCCGGGCAGGAGCGTGACCGGTCTGCCATATCTGAACGGGAAGCCGCGCTGCCGGAGAGTGTGCTGCGTGAATCACAACGGGAGCGGGAAGCTGTCAGGGAAATTGCCCGGGAAAATCTGCTGCAGGAGCGTCTGCAGCAGATGGAACGGGATATGGTTCGTGACCTGCAGAAAGAGAAAACCCTGGGCGGAGACTGATACAGGAAGACAAACGCTGATGACAACGGATAACACGAACACACGTAACGATTCACTGGCTGCCCGGACCGATACCTGGTTGCAGTCGTTGCTGGTCTGGTCACCCGGACAGCGGGATATCATCAAAACGGTGGCACTGGTGCTGATGGTACTGGACCACATCAATCTGATATTCCAGCTGAAGCAGGAATGGATGTTTCTGGCCGGACGCGGTGCTTTTCCGCTGTTTGCCCTGGTGTGGGGGCTGAATCTGTCCCGTCATGCGCATATCCGGCAGGTGGCCATTAACCGGCTGTGGGGATGGGGAATTATTGCCCAGTTCGCGTATTATCTGGCAGGCTTTCCGTGGTATGAGGGGAATATCCTGTTTGCCTTTGCAGTGGCGGCACAGGTGCTGACGTGGTGTGAAACGCGCAGTGGGTGGCGTACAGCAGCGGCCATTCTCCTGATGGCACTGTGGGGGCCTTTGTCCGGCACCAGTTACGGCATTGCCGGGCTGCTGATGCTGGCAGTCAGCCACCGGCTGTACCGGGCGGAAGACAGAACGGAACGTCTGGCGCTGGTTGCATGCCTGCTGGCTGTTATTCCGGCGCTTAACCTTGCCACCAGTGATGCAGCGGCGGTGGCCGGCCTTGTTATGACGGTGCTGACCGTTGGTCTGGTGTCGTGTGCAGGGAAATCATTACCCCGTTTCTGGCCCGGGGATTTTTTCCCGACGTTCTATGCCTGCCATCTTACTGTGCTGGGCGTTCTGGCTGTGTGACTGGTATGATGCTGGCGCTGATTCTGCTTATTAATAAACAACATAACACAGGATATTTATGAAAATTACGGATCACAAACTCCCTGAAGGTATTGCCCTGACATTTCGTGTCCCGGAAGGAAATATAAAACATCCTTTGATTATCTTATGCCATGGGTTTTGCGGTATCAGGAATGTTCTGCTCCCTTGCTTTGCGAATGCCTTCACAGAAGCAGGATTCGCAACGATTACTTTTGATTATCGAGGATTCGGTGAGAGTGATGGAGAACGAGGGCGTCTGGTTCCTGCAATGCAGACCGAAGATATTATTTCAGTTATCAATTGGGCAGAAAAGCAGGAATGTATTGATAATCAGCGTATAGGATTATGGGGAACATCGCTGGGTGGGTGTCATGTCTTCAGTGCAGCTGCGCAGGATAAAAGAGTGAAAAGTATTGTCAGCCAGCTGGCTTTTGCTGACGGTGAGGTTCTGGTTACCGGAGAAATGAATGAACTGGAGAAAGCTTCTTTTCTGTCCACGATGAATAAAATGGCAGAAAAGAAGAAAAATACCGGGAAAGAGATGTTTGTGGGGGTTACCCGGGTACTGAGTGATAATGAATCAAAGGTATTCTTCGAGAAGGTAAAAGGTCAGTATCCTGAAATGGATATAAAAATTCCTTTCCTTACGGTTATGGAGACGTTGCAATATAAACCGGCAGAGAGCGCAGCCAAAGTACAGTGCCCAGTTTTGGTTGTTATTGCCGGCCAGGATAGTGTTAATCCACCAGAACAGGGAAGAGCCTTATATGATGCTGTTGCTTCTGGTACTAAGGAATTATACGAGGAAGCTGACGCATGCCATTATGATATTTATGAAGGCGCGTTTTTTGAACGTGTGGCGGCAGTACAGACGCAATGGTTTAAAAAACATCTTTAATTGTTGGTATTAATCTGTCAGAGGTCGTTGAGGTCAGCTTAATATCATAGTGAGTAGTTTCAACGACCTGGAGGACATATTTTCACAAAGGTCAGGGCAATCATGACAGAGCAGAAACGACCGGTACTGACACTGAAACGGAAAACGGAAGGGGAAACACCGACCCGGAGCCGGAAAACCATCATCAATGTCACCACGCCACCAAAATGGAAGGTGAAAAAGCAGAAGCTGGCGGAGAAAGCTGCCCGGGAGGCAGAGCTGGCGGCAAAAAAAGCGCAGGCCAGACAGGCGCTGTCCATTTATCTGAACCTGCCCACGCTGGATGAGGCCGTGAACACCCTGAAGCCCTGGTGGCCGGGATTATTTGACGGTGACACCCCCCGGCTTCTGGCCTGCGGTATCCGGGACGTGTTACTGGAAGACGTGGCGCAGCGGAATATCCCACTCTCTCATAAAAAACTGCGCAGGGCGCTGAAGGCCATCACCCGTTCAGAAAGCTATCTGTGTGCCATGAAAGCCGGTGCCTGCCGGTATGACACGGAAGGGTATGTAACGGAGCATATTTCTCAGGAGGAGGAAGCGTATGCGGCAGCGCGTCTGGATAAAATCCGCCGCCAGAACCGGATAAAGGCAGAACTTCAGGCCGTGCTTGATGAACAATAAAAAAAGCCTCCTTCACACTAAAGGAGGCGGAAAAATAAGGCTTCTCTGAAACCTTCTTCCATACCCGGCAGAAGAAGGTTATAAAAATTTATAACACATTCACCGGCCTGGATTAAAGGGGGAAGGAAAATGAACGGAACAGGGCGTGATTCGCAAAACTCCGGGGTATGGCGCTACCGGCAGGTCGGACGCCGGGCTGTCCGGCTGGAAGTCAGGGGGGACTGGCCGGGAGCCGCTGAGGCATGGCTACGGGCTGCGCAGTCTGCTCCCCGGACAGACTGGCAACAGTTTGCACAACAGCGGGCTGAACGGTGCCGGAGGCGCTGCCGGGGAAAGGTGTAACGAAAAAACAGCCTTCGTTGCTCCAGGGAACCGGAAGGCTGAAGTATGCATGAGATTTTTCTTTTTTATATCTGGCCTGGAAGTATGACCAGTCAGCATTCATTATCACAGGATTATTGCTGTATTAAGTAATAGCGTGCTGTTTTGTGATTGATTTCATAAAACAAGACGTCGTTTAATATGCGCCTGAATATTCACGAGGGAAGTCTTTCTTTTTATATGGTGTTCCCTGAAATAAAATATTTTGTGTTATTGCTCACCCGGTCATGAATAAAAGGTAAAAACATGGAAGAAAATAATACGAGTACAGATAAAAACACCCTGACAGCCCTTATTGATTATGAAAACTGTGGCAGCCTGAAAAATATTTCCCTTGAGCAGTATGGGGAACTGATTATTTTTGTCGGGCCACAGCAGAACGTCGTTGTTCTTCCTGCAGACTCTTTTCCTGAAGGTGCGAGAATCACTATCAGGCAGGTGAGTGGTGTGTCCAGGAATAATGTCGATTTTCATCTTGTTCTGGAGCTGGGGCGGATAAGCTGTTGTGCAGCAGGGAAAGATAAAACATACCACATCATTTCATCGGATAAGGGATATGACGGTGTTATCAGGACGCTGAAAGAAGCCGGTATTACCTGCATCCGTCGTGATGTACCGGAAAGTATTGCTGCTGCCGGTGAGTCTGGTGCAGACAAAAGTAACTGCCTGAAACGACCTTCTGTTCCTGAAAGTGATATCGTCAGCCGTTGGGCAGGAAAGCTGCAGCAGATATCCGGCAGCGGAGCCGGTAATATGCCTGTGTCCGTCGAAACATTTAATAATTATTTAAAGTCACACATGCGTGACGAATGGAACAAAACCCGGGCAGTGGCGATAAGGAATGAACTGGTTCGTCGGGGAGTCACAGAAGTCAGGGAGAAAAAGATAATCTGGAAAAAGGCGAAAAAGGAGAATAAAGCATGAGGTATCGCAGCTGTACTCAGATAATGCCAGCGCCAATGATATAAGACAGTAATGGGGATGCGGAGCGAAGGGGGCTGAAAAGGGGAATTAAGGATGATTGTTATTATGGTGAACCAGAAGGTTATCCCTGTCTGTAAGCTGAATCGGACTAAACGACATAATACCTGTAACATATTTTCCTGGCAGGACAAGCAGGAACAATAAAATGTGTGATTTAATTCAAAAATGTGTGCAGCAAAGAAAAACCGGGGAATTGTTTCCCCGGTCCGGTCCATTTAGCCAGTGCCCTGAGCAGGATCTGATATGAGCATTATTCACTTTGCCAGACATGGTGAAAAAAGTGAATATATGGAGGAGAAAAACATCGCCTGAATCACAGATTCGGGTGCTCAGCGCGTAAGAAGACGGGAAAGAAAAGCGCCTTTCCGTTTCAGCATCGGGAATAATCACTGAAACATCAGCGGTATATGTGGTGTGTATGAATATCCCGGCAGCATTAATTCTTCTGTGAGGAAATGCATTGATAAGAAACAGAATAAGTCGGTGGTAAGGAAAATGAATTTATTAATTCAGTATCCGTTTATCAGATAAAAAAGGGAAAGAGTATGGTGAAACTGATTATTTTTATTATCACAATAATACTGACAACTAAAGGGGGGACAGGAAAATGAATGGATTCAGAAACAGTTCACGGAACGGTCAGGTCTGGCGTTACCAGCGTGCCGGAAGCCGGGCCGTTATTCTGGAGGTCAGTGGACGCTGGATGGAAGCGGCAGAAGCATGGCGACGGGCTGCCGGGGAAGGGTGTAACGAAAAAGTAGCCTTCATTACTCCGGGGATTCAGAAGGCTGAATAATGCATGAGATTTGCTTTTTTTAATATCCGGTCGGGCAGTATGACCGGACAGTTCTGAGTAGCACAGAGTTTTTTCCGTATTAAGTCGTGATTTTATATTTTGTGATTAATTTCACAAAACAAGGTGTTATTCAGTGTGTGCTGCGATATTCAGGATTACCTGAAATACAGGTGCCATTTATCTGATATGGAGAATAACATGAGGAAATATATTCCACTGGTATTATTTATCTTTTCATGGCCGGTATTGTGTGCAGATATTCATGGAAGGCTTGTTCGTGTACTGGACGGTGATACCATCGAGGTCATGGACTCACGGAAGGCAGTGCGGATCAGGCTGATAAATATTGATGCACCGGAAAAGAAACAGGATTATGGCCGGTGGTCAACGGACATGATGAAATCACTGGTTGCAGGAAAAACGGTTACCGTCACATATTTTCAGCGAGATCGTTATGGTCGTATTCTCGGGCAGGTTTATGCACCAGACGGAATGAATATTAATCAGTTTATGGTCCGGGCCGGGGCTGCCTGGGTATATGAGCAGTACAACACAGATCCCGTGCTGCCTGTCCTTCAGAACGAAACCAGACAACAAAAACGTGGGCTCTGGTCAGATGCTGATCCGGTTCCACCCTGGATATGGAGACACCGTAAATAAAGCGATGGCAATCTTATCATTTATCTGTTCTCAGCAGGAATAAAAATGGCAAAAACAAAACAGGAATGGCTGTATCAGTTACGGCGATGTTCATCAGTCAATACGCTGGAAAAAATTATTCATAAAAACAGAGACAGTTTATCGAACAGTGAACGTGAATCATTTAATTCAGCAGCAGACCACCGGTTAGCGGAATTAATCAGCGGAAAGTTATATGACAGGATACCAAAAGAGATATGGAAATATGTAAGGTAATAATTCAGCATAATTAATTACCAGGAGCAGATAAACAATGAAGCTGATTATTTTTATTCTTATTGTTCTGATTATTGCAGCGTTACTTATCCGGATTATCCTCAGAAGTGTAAATCAGCATTCTCCTTTGCTGATGCAATTGCATGCGGCAGGTATACGGACCGGTGATGCGGAGCGAATACTGTCCAGCGGTGAATACTGGCAACGTCAGAAGACGTTGATGACAGAAAGGGAAGTCAGTTTTATGAAAGGACTGTTCAGAATTGTGGATATGAAACGGTGGTATCTGTGTCCGCAGGTACGGGTCGCGGATATCGTCCAGCTGAACGGGAATATCCGGCCACGATCACGCCAGTGGTGGCAGTTATTCAGGATGGTGTCTCAGTGGCATGTTGATGTGGTTATCGTTGAGCGGCGTTCGTTCAGTATTGTTGCAGCGGTAGAGCTGGATGATGCCAGTCATTTACGACCGGAACGCAGACGCCGGGATATTCTTCTGGAAGAGGTTCTGAGGCAGGCTGGTATTCCGTTGCTCAGAAGCCACGATGCCAGAAAACTGCTACAGATGACTGGAGAATGGCTGAATACAACAGGAACTGATCAGCAGTCACCGGAACATCGTAGCTGACGCCTTCGCGTTGCTCAGTTGTCCAACCCCGGAAACGGGAAAAAGCAAGTTTTCCCCGCCCCCGGCGTTTCTGTAATAGAAAACGGAAAATGGTGGTCACAGAGTAAATTCCGGAACTACCTGTACCCAAACTTTATATAATAAAGGTGAATATATGGAATATGATGATGTATCAGAATTGATGATTAAGCGTGAACACAACATTCTTATTGTTGGGAATTCTGCCTCCCACATTGATAAGTTTTTTAAGGAGTATTCTATACCAAGTTCTAAATATTATGATTTCACTCAGATTAACAGTGATTCAGATGTAGAGAGAAATGAGAATGGTGTCTCTTTTATCAGGGATGCAATGAATAGTGAAGAGCTCACAATCATTTTTAATTGCGTTGGGTGGTCTGATTTAGGTGGTGGATCAGCAGTATCACAGTTTACAATGATGGCCAGAAAATTTGGTAAACAACTTATTGTCGCTGTAAGTGAAAAGGATGCCATCAAATTAAAAGACAACTTTGATATTATTGGGATGCTGTCATATGGTAAAGAAAATTTTATTGCCATGAGTCATACGAAAAGCGAGTTAACTGGAGGGAAACGTCGGTACCGGATTAAAAATTGATGTAAATAAAAAGCATACTTATTGGCTGGAGTGACGCCTTCGTGCTTCGGTAGTAAAAAGCGGGAAATGAAGGTAATAGTCAGCAACAGGGAATGTGGTATTATCGCGGCGGGTGTCTGAGCCTTTCTGGTTCAGGCAAGACGCAGGTACCAGAAATGCGAAGACCCCACTCGTTAATCCATTAACTCGTGAGGTCTGCATGAAGTACGTAGCACTACTGATTGTAGCCTCTTCTTTGCAGAGAGGTCAAAGTTTATGACGAAATATGCCCTTATCGGGTTGCTCGCCGTGTGTGCCACGGTGTTGTGTTTTTCACTGATATTCAGGGAACGCTTATGTGAACTGAATATTCACAGGGGAAATACAGTGGTGCAGGTAACTCTGGCCTACGAGGCACGGAAGTAAGCTGCCGGGTGGGGACGGAAGTCCCCACTTTCCGGGAGTGTGAGGTATTTCAGGGGCAGACACCCGACATGCCAGAAACAGCCGGTCCCGCCCGGGGCCGGCATCCATGTTAAGGCATTTCCTGTTTTTCAGTCATTTCATCATCAAAATCACATTAAACGGTCGTAATCAGACATGATTTGTGCGCCAACACAGATCATCATCACAACTTTCAAGTCGCTGATTTCAAAAAACTGTAGTATCCTCTGCGAAACGATCCCTGTT
>ERZ1031078.175-NODE-175-length-21977-cov-8.199434_pt1 | contig 21977 bp, 22 predicted proteins | sample MGYA00518179_ERZ1031078 | MGnify/ENA primary metagenome ERZ1031078 (study PRJEB33719, sample SAMN04261274) | wastewater metagenome | biome: rural village; feature: human; material: feces | host: Homo sapiens | place: El Salvador | collected 2014-01-14 ... | reverse complement strand
CTCTATGGCGTTGCACGTTACGCTGTCGCCTAAATTTATTTAGGACAATATTGGGCTGAATCAAAAAAAAAAGAGTATCTTTGCGGACGCTTTACCCTCAAAGCCCTGTTTTTGCCGTAATTTGATGCCGGCGAAACAGTTTTTATACACTTATTATCGTTAAATATAGCCGAAACTGTTACATTAAGACACTTAAAACAAGATGATTCCCAAGATAATACATCTCTGCTGGCTGTCGGGAGACCCATACCCTACAGACATACAACTATGCCTTGACTCTTGGAAAAAGCACCTTCCGGACTATGAAATATGGCTTTGGAATACTAAACGCTTTGACATTGACTCAACCCGATGGACTCGCCAAGCATTCGACGCTAAGAAATACGCCTTTGCAGCGGACTATATTCGCATGTACGCACTATACAATTATGGTGGAATATATCTCGATTCAGACGTCCTTGTATACAAAAGCTTTGACCCTCTACTGTCTCTGCCATACTTTGTGGGACACGACCAGGCAGGGTGCTTCGAGGCTGCCGTAATTGGGTGCGAACCCGGATGCCAATGGATTAAAGATATTTTGGACTCATACGAGGGCATGCCGTTCATACGCGAAGACGGAACATACGACATGCTGCCAATGCCATGCCGCTTCCGATTCGTGCTGTCTGACAAAGGCTACAAATTCTACAAAATCAAGCATTTGGAGGACCTCGATGCATCTCAATACGATATTACGCAAAAGCAAATGTACGTTTTTGACGGCCAGCATTTCAATGGTCGCGATAGCTTGGATGTGCATCCTACAAAAAAAAGCTATTGTTCGCACAACTACGCAGGCAGTTGGAAAAAACAGGAAAAAAATTTTTTGAAAAGCATACTACCCAAATGGATTGTGAAAACAATATATGCCATTGGCTGGAGGACTTGGCGCAAAAAAGAATTCAGCAAGTATCAGATTCCTTTCGAGAAAAAGCAAAGGCGTTGCACTCAGGCATGACGCGACACCCCGTCACATAGAATTCTCCACAAACAACAATGCATTATTCAGTGCAAACACCAAGACCCGGTATACGACTATGTCGGCGACAATTCTTATACTGACTACATAGCCGCGCACGATATTCAAGAATATCAACGGCTATAAAGAATAATCTAACCTCATCCTAATGGCAAAAAAGAAATCAGGCACAATATTTGACAAAGTACTCTTTATCGGCCCGGATGTCAACAATCGCGGCGGCATCGTAGCCGTACTACGCGCCTACCGCGACAATCTTCCGGCATTCCATTGCCTTAGCACCAACAGCGGTAAAGGTTTTATCCCCGGAATTATCAACCTTTTTCCGTACAGCTCTTTTAATTTATGTAGTGCTTCCCTAATAGAGACAAGTAAGACCATAATCCCGGAAACTGAAAGAACGAATGCATTAATAACACATAGAACCCGAATTATCAAGCAATTAGTTTAATCAGCATCCATTCTCTGACTTCAACGTTTAGATGAGATTAGAATTGGATTTAATACGAGACTAAAATGTTAGATGCAAAACAAATTTTGACAATAGGAGTAACCTATCATAAAATATATGGAGGCGTAGCTGCTGTTGAAAGTGTATACAGCACTTTTTACAAGCCTTTTAATCATATAACAACTACCGTTGATTGTGGTATCGTTCACAAGCTATTTGTTTTCATTAAAGCATATTTTCAATTTTGGTGGTGGATGCTCTGGCATAAGCAAATTAGAATTGTGCACGTCCATAGTTCTTCTGACACAAGCTTTTGGAGAAAACGCATATTTATAAATCTTGCCAAAATGTTTGGCAAGAAAGTGATTTTTCACTGCCATGGCGGCGATTTTCACGAATTCACATCGAAACACCATAAAGCAGTGACAAAGACTATCGCCAAATGCGACTGCATAATTGCCCTTAGTGAGAGCTGGAAGAAATGGTTTGAAGAAACATTTAATCACCGTAATATTGTAGTGATAAAAAATGTGATAGCCTTGCCGCACGTTCAAAAGATAAAACATGATGACTTCGTTTTGCTATTCTTAGGCAGATTGAGCGAGCGTAAGGGCATTTATGACCTAATTGATGTATTGGCGCAGCACAAAGCCGAATTTGACGGAAAAGTAAAGCTGCTTTTCGGTGGCGATGGAGAAGTGGAACAGGTGAAAGAACTCCTCAAAAAACATAACTTGACGGGTATCGCAGAGTTTCAAGGTTGGGTAGCCGGTGAAGAGAAAGAACACTTGTTAAATATAGCGAATGCTTTTATTCTTCCGTCATACACCGAAGGCCTGCCCATCTCTGTGCTCGAGGCTATGAGTTATTCCTTACCTATAATCTCTACAACGGTAGGAGGCATTCCCGAAATAGTAAAGAACGGAGTAAATGGATACCTGATCGAACCTGGAGATAAAGAAGCGATGTATAACGCCATTCGCTCATTGATGAGCAACAAACAACTCCGAGATGAAATGGGCAAAAAGTCCGACAAGATAGTTCAAGCACATTTACCGGACTACGTTGAACAGCAATTAAGCAACCTATATAATTCACTGTCATAAATATGGCGAAACCAATTGAAAACCAAGGATGGCTTGCCGAGCAGGATATGTATTGCATTCTTTGTATATTAAACGCGAAATCATTCCCTCGTCAAGCTTTTACAAGTAGAGCATAGCTGATTAATCTCACTGTCTTATAAACATCGTTTAATCCTTTTGTCACTTATGAACATGAAAATAATAAAAGTTGAGCATATCAGAGCCTTACTGGCTCATTGGCCGGGAGTAGGAAGAACACAACGCCGACTATTGTCCGAATATGACCCGAAACTACTTGAGACTGCCGTGAGGCGAGCTATACGTGATGTCCCTTTCTATAAAGACTATGACCAATACATCTCTGATGGAACTTTCGACATAACACGCTTCCCTATTATACGCAAACCGGACATTAAAGGGCATACCAAAGAGCTCGTGTCGCGTAAGGTACCTAAATTTATGCGTGCGTTGAAACGTACTTCCGGCTCGACAGGCATCCCTTTGGACGTATATTACTCACCGCGTCTATTCATAGAAAAAGATCTTATAGTACAGCATTTGTTCGGACTATTCGGCAAAAAACAACGTATAGCATTGCTTCGCGACCATACTTCGACCGGCAATATAGTAGAAAGCACGGGATCAAAGCACTGGTTACTATCACCCTATTTCCTGAGTTCAGAAAACCTGGACAAATACTTGGACTTGCTGCGCAAACTACGCATAAACGTACTACATGTATATCCTTCGGCGATAACTATATTAGCACGACTTATAAAAAACAAATACGGAGTGTGTCCCGTGAAAGGCATATGCGGTATTTTCGCCAGCAGCGAGTCTTTTGACAAAGATGACAAACGTTTGGTTATGGAAGTCTTTAACGAGGCACGCCTTATTGATGGATACGGACACAACGAGATGGCTTGCTTTGCCTCTGCCGAAGGGCTTAACAACTTCCATTTTTATATGAACTTCGGCTTTGTCGAATTTTTGCCTACCGGAGACACTCTACCCAACGGCAATATTATTTGTGAAGTAATAGCTACATCTATATTGAACCGCACCATGCCGCTGATTAGATACGGCACTCGAGACTGCGTTGAGATGGACAAAGACGGCAATATCGTGTCAATATACGGGCGCTCATCAGACTTTGTCATCACCAAACAAGGAGATATAGTTCCTTGTCTATTCTTAACTCGCCCATCATCAACACTCAACATCATCAACCGACAATACTATCAGCCCGAACCCGGACGACTTATCACACGCGTAGTTGTTAACGACAAATACACCGAAGCCGACCGCATCTCGATGCTCGAAGATATGCAGCGCTCCTTCAAGGACAAGATGGACTGTGATGTCGTCATCGTTCCAACCATCGAACTCGGAGGACGGAGCAAGCAGAAAAGGCTTGTTCAAGACGTTGACATACAACAATATAGATAGTATATAGAATATAAAATGACCGACATAACCGAAAAATATCCCGAAGGGCTTATTGAAGCGCTGGTATCTCTGCGCAACTACTGCGCCGGGCACGATTATCGCGGATGGAACCCGTATGACGGGCTCAACTCGAAGGTGTTCAAAGCAATACCTTTAATGGGGCGCAGCGCAATCATGCGGTTGTGTTGGATACAGCTGTTTAAGCGTTCGCCACTAAACCTCCGCAAGATCATGCTTGTGCCTCAGCAACATAACGCTAAGGGCGTAGCCTTGGCTCTACAAGCCCAATGCGAAATGTACCACGCCGTGGAGCGTGCACCGCGCATAGCAGTGATGACCAACTCGGGAACGACATCCAAACGCGTTGCCGAAAAATTCCACTTCGGCCGCGCAACTTCCGACATCAACGACATCCTCGGCGACAGCGCCGTCAATACCGTATTCATCGCCACACGCCACGACACCCATGCCTCGTAGGTATACGGACGCAAAAGCGAGAAAATGAAGAAAGTGAACCAAGACAAAGGCCAGCCCGAAATGATGCGCCAATTCTTTGACGCACTCGCCCAAGGACGTCTGCCCATCCCTATGGACCAGATTTTCGCCGTCACCAAGGCCTGCTTTGCCGCCCTTGAGAGCATCCGCGAAGACGGAATGCCCATACTTATCCACTAAGCGCACAGTTCTCCGGGCTCTTACGCGAAGAGCAATTCAACACCCCCCAAAAAACCACATCGAAATTCGCAACGATATCCTCTAATGAAACTACAACTTCAACCAACGGCAACACTCACATACCGCAAAGCCGAAAAAACAAAAATCACGGGACTTAACGTTCTTAAATTGCTATGCGCTTTTTTTGTCGTTCATGCCCATGTAGACTGCCTCTACACCGATTGGGTATACAGCATAGTCCGCATTGCAGTCCCTATCTTTTTTATGATTTCCGGGTATTTTTTGTGTGATGACTCCGGTGTCATTCAAACCGGGCACATCAAAAAAATAATCAAGCACATGATTCCCGTCATCATCTTTGTCAACCTCATATACTTTTTATATTCTCTCATTCCCGAACCCTACGGCCACTTATGCAAACTTGATCAGTTGTCAAGCCCGGACACATGGGTGCTACTGATATACCCCGGTTCATCATTCTTTCACCCCGGCTGGTATCTAAATGCCTACATCATCGCGCTATGCGTTATCGCCTTATTGGTAAAGCTGCACTGCGACAAGCTTTTGTATGTTTGGATATTTATAGGGCTGTTTATTAACTTCGCCTTCGGGGCATTAGCCTTCACTTGGTTAGACAACGCTAATGCAACATTCCTCGGCATCGAGTATTCAAAAATATCTCTTATTCTCAACCGCAACTTCTACACAATAGCCCTACCCTTCATCGCTATGGGGCTTTTCGTAAGACGAAACCAGAAGCATCTTGCACGCATGGCCGCGTCCAAGTATATGTACGTCGCTGTTGTACTGTTGTTAGTTGCCGGAGTAGCCGAGCACATGTGGCAGAAAAGCATAAATCCGGCAGTATTCAGCACACACTTATTCACGCCGCTTGCAGCCATGTCACTCTTCCTGTTCGCTCTTCCACGCTTCAAAGCGAACCGATGGCAGACCGCCGCAAACTATGGTCAGCGCTACTCGGCAAGCATATACTACTGGCACCTATTGGTAAACTACATTATACTGGAATCATTGCTACAACCATTGGCTCCAACATTCTTTAGCGACTGGGGCGCACCTATATGCTGCATATTATCTTTATTGCTGGCGATGTTTATCTATCACTCCAAACAGAAGTACAAGACCATACCTTCCTGGATGGGTTAACCTAAATCCGCACATATAAAACGTTGCCAAAAAACGCACGAATACAATCACGGCTGCTTTTGGCAACGTTTTTGCTATAAGATGGTGGTGACACAAAACTACGAATATGGAAAAGAACAAATATAATAAAAGCGAAAAACCCAACAACAAACAGCAGCATAACACAGCCGACGAAGCAGTGGAACAAGAAGCCTCGCGGACGCAGGACGAGGCTGCAGCCGAAGGCGAAAGCACTGACGTCAAGGCAGATGCAGAGCCTGAAGAAGAATTGAGCGAAGTAGACAAGCTCAAGAAAGAACTGGAAGAAACTCGCGACCAACTCGAAAAAGAGAAAAAAGAATACCTGTTCCTGATGGCAGACTTTGACAATTTCCGCAAACGCACCATACGCGAACGCAGCGAATTAATCAAAAACGCCGCCGAAAAAGCCCTCAAAGACCTGCTGCCCATAGTCGATGACTTTGAGCGCGGACTCGAAGCATCTAAAGACGCTGCCGAAGCAAAAGCCATACACGATGGCATGGAGTTGATATACAACAAGCTGATAAAACATCTCGGCGACAACGGAGTCAAGGCTATGGAGTCTACCGGCGCCGACTTCAATGCCGACATCCATGAGGCCATAGCCACCATTCCCGCCCCGGACGAATCTCAAAAAGGCAAAGTCATCGATACAACACAAAAAGGCTATACAATCAACGACAAAGTACTACGCCACGCCAAAGTCGTCGTAGCACAATAACTTTCCGGACGCACACGAGCATCCAATTGCACAACACAAAACAATGGATAAAAGAGACTACTACGAAGTACTTGGCGTGAGCAAGACTGCCACACCGGACGAGATTAAAAAGGCATACCGCACACTCGCCATCAAGTACCATCCCGACCGCCACCAAAGCGACCCCGAAGACAAGAAAAAGGAAGCCGAGGAGAAGTTCAAGGAGGCAGCCGAGGCTTACGACGTGCTCAGCGACCCGGACAAGCGCCAGAAGTACGACCAATTCGGCCACAGCATGGGCCCGCAAGGATTCGGCGGTGGCGCAGGCGGATTCTACCACGCCGGCGGTATGTCTATGGACGACATATTCGCACAATTCGGCGACATATTCGGCGGACGTATGCACTTCGGCGGCAACGCCGGCACACGTGCTCGCCGCAGCGTCAACCGCGGCTCGGATTTGCGCATACGCGTCAAACTGACACTCGAGGACATCGCCAAGGGCGTTACCAAGACACTGAAGATACCTACAGACGTCAAATGCGACCACTGCAACGGAACCGGAGCCAAGGACGGCACAGCCACCGCCGGGTGCCAGACATGCCACGGCACAGGCGTGGTCACTCGCGTCCAGCAGACCATACTCGGAGCCATGCAGACACAGACTACTTGTCCAAACTGCCACGGCTCGGGCAAGGTCATCACCGAAAAATGCCCTTACTGCCACGGCACAGGCGTACAACGCCAAGATCGCCAAGTGACATTCTCCATACCCGCCGGCGTCACCGACGAGATGGTCCTGACACTGCGCGGCGAAGGCAACGCCCCTCAGAACGGCGGTGTCAACGGCGACCTGCTCGTAGTCATTGAGGAGCTGAAGCACCCGGAGCTGATACGCGATGGCAACGACGTAATATACAACCTAATGCTTGATCTTCCCACGGCCATACTCGGCGGCAGCGTCGAAGTGCCCACTATCAACGGACGCGCACGCCTGAAAATCGCCCCCGGCACCCAGCCCGGCAAAATCCTGCGTATGCGCGGAAAAGGCCTTCCCGAATATGACAGCCGCAACGTGGGCGATGAGCTTATCAACGTGATGGTATACATCCCCGAGACACTTACGGCTGACGAGAAAGCCGCCATCGAAAAGCTCCAAGGCTCGGCCAACTTCAAGCCCTCCGAGGAAGACAAGCAACGATTGTTCTCCAAATTCAAACACATCTTTGAAGACTAAGTTCCACATTGGAACTATATAAATATGAGCATATACAGCTCGCATGACGCCCCCGTATGCGGACGGTTTGCCCCGTCGCCTACGGGGCGCATGCATTTAGGCAATATCTATACAGCCGTACTCTCCTGCTACTATGCTCGCCGCAAAGGCGGTCGATGGATACTGCGAATCGAGGACTTGGACCCGCAACGGTCGCGATCCGAATACGCCGACATCCTTATGGACGACCTGCAATGGCTGGGCTTACAATGGGACGGCGAACCGCAATACCAAAGCCGGAGGCACGACATCTACGCCAAGGCACTTAGCCGGCTGTCCGCCCTCGGTCTCGTCTATCCCTGCCGATGCACCCGCGCCGACATTATGACCACCCAAGCGCCGCACCAAAGCGACGGCCACATCGTTTATACCGGCACCTGTCGGCCGAGCACGCCGGTACACGATGCTGCATCTATATCCGAGACACTGCGCATGATGGTACCGCCCTACCCTAATTTTTTGCACAAGAACGGAGACACAAACATCGCCTTCGATGATGTGATACACGGCCATTTGAACGTAAATCTTGCCAACACCTGCGGCGATTTTGTGCTACGGCGGCGCGACGGCGCATGGGCTTACCAATTGGCCGTAGCCGTAGATGATGCGCTGATGGGCGTAACCCAAGTAGTGCGTGGCGAAGATTTGCTGCTGTCCACCGCCGTACAACGATACATCCAAGGCATATTGGGTCTGCCTATGCCTTCAGAATACATACACCTGCCGCTGCTGTGCAACCAAGCAGGACAACGACTGTCCAAGCGCGACGGAGCCATGGCTATGGATCAACTGCGACTGCAGAATACGCCCGAGCAAATCATTGGGATGATATGCCTGCACGCCGGACTGGAGACGGAAGAAGTGCTAACTGTTATACAACGCACACAGTAAAATCACTGCACGAAAAGCAAGCATACCATCCGCTATACAATCTTACTTCTGCCGACCTCGCTCGTATTGTTCGTCTACGATTGTCGCTGTCGGCACACCATCAATCCAACGCCGCAAAGTGGGTACATCCAAGCTGTCCGTTTGCGAATAATAATCGCCCAAACGCAGTCCTATGACGTAGGCTATGGGCGCGTCAAACATCGCTTCGCGACCGCTGTACGATGCCACCTCCGTAAGTTCGGAAGCCCAATTATCCAAATCGGTGGCCGCCTTGGCTCTCAGCTTTACAGATTTGTCTTGACGACAACGTTCCATCTTACGCCAAAAGTACAGCCAATCGCGAGACAACGGATTGAGGAACAACAGCGTTCCGCCATCTACATAGTATCGGAAAATGCGCTTCATCTGCGGTTCGGACACCGTGTCCATCAGTCCGCGCGGTATAACCACAGCCTTAATAGATGAATCTATCGAGCGAACACATCGAAAGTCGCCGAGCAGCGTCTCTTCATCATCGTTAAAACTCGATGCAGGCACGCACAAAGTCGGGACAGAATCCGTGGCGGCACTGTCGGACTGAATACCCTTTTGATTATCACTTTTGCTTTTGGTGGTACACGCGACTACAGCCCACAAGATTCCGACAAACGCGATTGCCGGATATTTGCATCGTAAATTCATATCACTTTAAGTTTTTTCAGTTGTACATAGCAATCGTGCACGGCACGCACATCGGCCGCCCCGTTGTGAGCGTTCTCTAATTCGTGTCCGAAAAGAATGTAATACAATTCGGACAACCTCGGCCACTTGTAGACATACACAGGATGCGGTATAGCGCAAAACGCCGTAGACATCTTCATCGTGCACACCATAGGCATATCGTCAAGCATGTCAGGCAGTCCCAATCGACGACACTCGGCGCCGATGACATTGCGATCAAACCAAATATTATGTCCCACCAAACGGACACACCCCTTAGCATCAGCGGCAAGAGCTTCAAGCGCCTCGGACAACTCAACGCCTTCGCGCAAAGCCGTTGCAGTGTCTATGCCGTGAATATCGACAACTTCCTCCGGAATTATAAAACCGCGTGGGCACACTACCATATCGCCATCGTGCACTATCGTGCCCGACCCATCTACTACAAGCCAACTGAGGCGCACCATACGCGGCCAATTCTCGGGACACTCGGTACACGACACTTCGCTGTTGAGTGCCAGTCCCGTAGTCTCGACATCGACCATCAGTACCATCCCATCGCGATTGGGTGCACCATACGTCGTCTCGCCATCACAGACAACGGCGTCCGTATCCTCCTCCGCGCCGTCATACACCCTCGGCTGCGGCACACGTCGTACCGACCCGGCAGCAGACATTCCGAATCCGGGCGCGGCATACGTCTCGTACGAGCCCACGGATGCGGAACGATGGCGGCATCGATGCCACCGACGACATATCACAACAATGGCAAGGCATACAAGCGTGATGCCCAACACTATTGCATATACCATGTCCTGTTCCATAGCGGACTTTTCTTGGCGTAATACAGCGCTTTGGCTGCTAAACAATTAAGGACCAAAAGACAAAGAGAGCCGTCATCGCATGGTGACAGCTCTCTGTATTCGGCGAGTAGCGAATTCGGGAATCGAACCCGAGTCTCCACCTTGAGAGGGTGGCGTGCTAGGCCACTACACTAAATCGCCGTGGTTTTATGACGCAAAGGTACGGCTTTTTCGCGATACAGCAAGAAACAAATGCTTTTTTCGCCCAGTTTTAAGATTTTTTTTGAAAAACCGAAGCTCCAATAGCCGTGTACTTCCATCGGCAATAACGGCAATATAAATATTGCATCAGGCTTCGTACAACTTCATTGCCGCTCATTGCCACTACATATTTGGCCGTATGCCACTTTCTACGTACCTTTGCAAAGCCTGATAGACTCACTGTATACAAGCACAAAATCGCACAAAACACATGGACAAGCAATACCCCGAAGGGCTGGTGGAAGCCCTGACCACACTGCGCGACTACTGCGCCCGGAACGACTATAAAGGCTGGGACCCCTACGACGGCCTCAACTCGCGCGTATTCCGCGCCATCCCACTGATAGGTCGCAGCGCAATCATACGCCTGTGCTGGATACAGCTTTTCAAGCGCTCGCCGCTGAACCTGCGTCCTCTGCTGCTTGTCCCCAAACAGCACAACGCCAAGGGTGTAGCTCTGGCCGTACAAGCGCATTGCGAGATGTACCGTGCAGTCGAGGCCGACCCGTCATTGGCCGAAGTTCTTGGCACGCAGGATACACTCAAAGCCGAAATTAGTCGTTTGTCTCAGCTGCTTGTCTCGCTGGCCACACCCGGATTCAGCGGTCCTGCATGGGGCTACAATTTTCCATGGCAATGCCGCCGTGAATTTCTCTTTCCGGCCGGACAACCCACAGTTGTCGCCACCAATTTTGCCGTATGGGCGCTACTCGATGCCTACGACATCACCGGCGATGAGACACTGAAAGACACCGCCTGCGCCGCCGCACGCTTCGTTACCGAAGACTTACGCCGTACGCCGCACGCCGGCGGAGTCATTTTGTCCTACTCGGCCATGCCGGGCAATGATACCATATACAATGCCTCGCTACTGGGTTCGCGTCTGCTCACGCGCATATATACCTACACCAAGGACGACAGCCTCCTCGACCTGGCCCGACAATCACTGAAAGCCTGCGCCGCCGAGCAGCGCCCCGACGGCTCGTGGACTTACGGACTGAAGCCCGTCACCGGATGGATAGACTCTTTCCATACGGGCTACAACCTTGACGCATACGCCGATTACGCGCGACTGACCAACGACCATACCTACGATGAAGTGCTGCGGCACGGCCTCGAGTACTACACCACCACATTCTTCGATGCTTCGGATGGCACTCCATCGTACTATCACGACAAGCGCTATCCCATCGATATCCATTGCCCCGGGCAACTCCCCGTAACGCTTGATACAACAAATAGTTATGACAGATATCGACCGCTTGCATTGAAAGTCCTTCGCTGGACGCTGGACAATATGCGCCAAAACAACGGCACCTTCATGTATCAGAAAAAACCCGGCATATCATCGCGCATCCCGTATATGCGGTGGTCGCTCGCCTTCGAGTTGCGATCGCTGGCCGTAACCCTACGCCGCGAGGCTCAGCGCCGGGCCGAAGCCAAGGGCTAAGCCACCACCTCAATACCGAGGCACGCCATACAGCGCAAAGACGACAACAAGACGACGCTCCCCTCAACCGATTCTTTTCGTGCCCCCGCACACAATTCTTCCGAGTACATACTGCGAAAAAGCGGCAAGACAATATCACTATTTGCGGAAATTTCAGTACCTTTGCACGATAAAAACCACCGGGTCGAACGACACGCCCGGTCTAAATACATTTCTCAGCAATGAAGCAACGCATAGAGAACCTCAGCAAAGAAATACAGGCACTGACAGCCTCCACCCCGGCAGAGGTAGAGGAACTGCGCATCAAATACCTCAGCAAAAAAGGCCTAATCGCCTCGCTTTTCAACGACTTCCGCACCGTCCCCGCCGACCAGAAGAAGGAGATGGGACAGTTGCTCAACCGGCTCAAAGACCTCGCGACAGACACCATCAACGGCCTTCGCGATGCGCTGTCATCCAAAGACGAACTACCGGCAGGCCTTGACCTGACGCGCACACCTTCGCCCATCCCCATGGGCACGCGCCACCCGCTGAGCCTCGTCCGCGAAGAAATCGTTGACATCTTCCGCCGACTGGGCTTCACCATAGCCGAAGGCCCGGAAATCGAAGACGATTGGCACGTATTTTCTTCACTGAACTTTGCGCCCGACCACCCTGCTCGCGACATGCAGGACACATTCTTCATACAGCGTAGTCCCGATGTGCTGCTTCGCACGCACACATCATCGGTGCAGACTCGCGTAATGGAGCATACACAGCCACCTATTCGCATCATCTGCCCCGGTCGCGTCTACCGCAACGAGGCTATCTCGGCACGCGCCCACTGCTTCTTCCACCAAGTAGAGGCATTGTATGTGGACAAAGGCGTCAGCTTTGCAGATTTGCGACAGACACTGCTGTACTTCGCCCGCGAAATGTTCGGCGCTGACACCAGGATACGCTTGCGCCCCAGCTACTTCCCCTTCACCGAGCCATCTGCCGAGATGGATATTAGCTGTGACCTGTGCGGAGGCAAGGGCTGCGGTTTCTGCAAAGGCAGTGGATGGGTCGAAATCCTCGGCTGCGGTATGGTGGATCCAAACGTCCTCGAAGCCTGCGGCATAGACTCAAAGGAATACACCGGCTTCGCTCTGGGCATGGGCATAGAACGCATCACCAACCTCAAATACCGCGTCAAGGATCTGCGCATGTTCTCCGAAAATGACACGCGTTTCCTGGACGAATTTGCCGGCGCTCACTGATACGCCCGTCCTGTCCATGCCGACTGCCGCGCAACTCCTGCTACAACCTGCGGTATGATGCTCTGCGGAGTCGACGATTCAATGATCCTTCCAATTCCACTCGTATTTTCCCCCGGCATCTGACACCATGTTACACTGCTTGTTAGTTTTTCTCGGAGGTGGCATAGGTTCATTATGCCGCTACGGAATACAGCATATCAGCATCAGTGGAGCCTCATTCCTCTATACGCTGACGGCCAACATCTCGGGCTGTCTCGCCATAGGAATAATATGGGCATCACTGGATGCATGGCATGCGGACAAAGCTTGGAACTTACTGTTAATCACCGGACTTTTAGGCGGGTATACCACTTTCTCGGCTTTTTCTTTAGACGTTGTGCAGCTTATTCAAGCAGGCAAAGCACTCACTGCCGCCGCATATGCAGCAGCAAGCGTGCTCGGCGGTCCGGCCGCATGCGGCATAGGGCTATATGCCACCCAACGCATAATACGCATTTTCGCATGACCATAGACGAAAAATACAACCAAGTACTCGAAAGACTAAGCCGCGAAATTCCGATGCCGGAAACCGAGCTCCATTATACCAACGGCTACCAGCTGCTTACGGCCGTAATATTGTCGGCCCAATGCACCGACAAACGCATAAATATGGTTACGCCGGCGCTCTTTGCCGCCTACCCCACGGCCAAAGACTTGGCCGCGGCGGACACCGCCGAAATATACGAATACATCAAATCGGTATCCTATCCCAACAACAAGGCCAAAGCATTATCCGGAATGGCCAAGGCGCTCACCCAACGCTTCGGAGGCAACGTCCCTGACAATATGGACGACCTGCTCGACATCCCGGGCGTAGGTCGCAAGACAGCCAACGTCATCCTGGCCGTCCTCTACGGACAGGCCGCCATGGCGGTGGATACCCATGTCTTCCGCGTAAGCAACCGTATAGGGCTGACCGACAACTCACGTACCCCAATCGAAACAGAGCGCACACTCATGCAGCATATCCCGGCACACCTTGTGCCGAAAGCCCACCACTGGCTCATATTACATGGTCGATACGTATGCAAGGCTCGACGCCCGGACTGTGAGCATTGCTACCTCACCGATTTGTGCAAAAGCTACGCGCACACACACCGAATACAAGGCACAAACAACAGCTAAACCGCACACCATGGAACCCGTAGAGGAAACCACCTTCATCGTCATCATCGAAATCCTGGGAACAATATCATTCGCGATCTCAGGCATCCGATTGGCAGCCGCCAAAAATTTCGACTGGTTCGGCGCATACGTCATAGGCTTGGTCACGGCCATAGGCGGCGGAACACTACGCGACGTCTTAATCCAGGCGCCGGTATTCTGGATGGTGTCCTGGCATTACTTGGCCGTCACCGGGTTGTCACTACTTACGGTGCTGTTATTCAAAAGGACCCTTGTCGGCGGATTCCGAACACTATTCCTATTTGACGCCATAGGTCTTGCCCTATTTGTGGTCATAGGAATCGAAAAATCACTCACTTACAACTATCCTATGTGGGTGGCCATCACCATGGGCATAATCACCGGGTCTTTTGGCGGCGTATGTCGCGACATACTCATCAACGAGGTTCCGTTGTTTTTCCGCAAGGACATATACGCTACCGCCTGTCTTGCCGGTGGGATAGTATATTGGCTGATATGGCTGATCGGAATGCCTTCCATAGTTGCACAGGTGCTTTGCGCCGCCACCGTCATCGGCCTGCGCATACTTGCCTTCAAATACAATTGGTCTCTGCCCGCGCTCAAGGTCAAGCCCGAAAACATGCCCAAGGACGACAACCTCGGCACCGGAGACTCATCCCTAAAATCCGATAACAATGACAATTAACCACGACAAACCCCTGATACAACTGGCCAAATACGCCATTGTAGGCGTTATGAATACGCTTCTTACTCTGGCCGTTATATTTATATGCAAGTCACTACTGGGGGTCAACCCGTACATATCCAATGCGTTAGGCTACATCGTAGGACTCATCAACTCCTTCCTTTGGAACCGCTCATGGGTATTCCGCCGCCGCGATGGCAAGCTGTCTCGTCAAGCAATATTGTTTCTCATCGGATTTGCCGTATGCTACGGACTGCAATTCTTCACCGTTTGGAGCCTGAACCAGTCCCCATTCGGCGAAATCGAAATACGAATCTCAAGCTTCACCCTTTCGGGCTACGGCATAGCAACGCTCATAGGCAACGTGGTATACACCGCCTGCAACTTCATATTCAACAGACTGTTTACCTTCAGCCGCCGCAAATAATACGGTTGCCGAACATATCAAAAAAAGCCATACTATGCAACAAATCATCAAGAAACACCTGACACTCCTATTAGTACTCTTAGCCTCGATGGCGACTTTCACGTCCTGCGATGACGATGAAGGATATGCCATTGACGTACGCGACCTCCCTTCACAGGCTTGGGACTTTTTGGACTACTATTATTATGACATTCCGGTAGTCGAAGCATTCTACTACGGCAGCGGTTCGGACGGATACTATCGCGTCAACCTCGCCGACGGTACCGGCATCGGCTTCGATGCATGGGGCAAATGGTACTTCGTATCCGCCCCCTGGGACTCAAGCGTCCCGGCAGGCATAATCCCGCCGCGCATAATCAATTTTGTAGGATACTACTATCCTTACGAGGCCATTGTCAGTATCACCATCACCGGATACGGATATGACATCATCTTATCCAATGGCACGGAACTATCCTTCGACCACTACGGCGAGGTTTATGATTAGCCCCAGCCACCCGCTCACTTCGGACAAGCAAAGCACAATATACATACGGCATACAACCCTATACCCGGACATCTGCCGTATTTACTCGTCTTTATGTCGTTGTTTATGCCGTTATGGCCTTAACCGGCATAAAATGCCGAATCTATCGCGCCGACTTCTCAAAGCCAACCTGACGTGTGAAAGCCTCGTCAAAGCATATCAGTGTCTCGGTCTGCGAGGCAAATTGTGCGTGCACATTGGACTGCAAAAGCTGGTACAAGTGTTCGTTATCCCGAGCCATAATACGTATTAACAGGTCATAACGCCCGGACGTCACATTGCAGCTCACCACCTCTGGAATGGCACGCAGTATCTCGATAGCCTCGCGAATCTTGGATGGTTCCATGAGATGGATACCCACAAATGCCGACAACTTGTAGCCCAAAGCCTCGGGATTGACCACACAATCCCAGCGGCGTATTACACCATTGGCCACAAGTCGTTTAATACGTTGATGAATAGCAGCTCCCGAAAGATCGCACACGCGCGCTATTTCTTGAAACGATTCACGAGCATTGGTTGCAAGAAGTCCCAAAATCTTCAAATCCAAATTGTCAAATTGTCTTTCCATGAAAGAAAATATTCTGAAAGTAGTAAAAGGTTTGTGCAAAATGCAGCTGTAACTGATGTGTCGATAATTGTATTGCAAATATCGAAACTTATCCGCAAACCACAAACACCCCTTCGCAGATTTTGCGCAATTCTTTGCATTTACACGCCAAATTAAGCATATTTTAACAACTATCTCTCCCCGTTCCGGGTCTACGACGCGACATCGGTGTCAGTTAAAAACTTAAAAATCCGAGATAGAGACGACATACCGGACAACGAATGCAAACACCATCACACGACATTCACGAGAAAAAAAATCAGATTTCAGCGAAAATGTTCGTCAAAACCAAAAATGATTTACTAATTTCGCATTGTCATTTGATGGACATACGCGACCATGGTCGCGCCACGACGACTTAACAATTCGTAACCTATAGACTTAAGTATATGATTTTCAACTTTCGCTTAGTTTCGGACGAAGTAGACAACTTCAAGAGAGAAATCGAGATAGACGCCGACGACACCTTCCTCGACCTCCGCAACGCTATTTGCGATGCTGTACAATATGACCGCTCGGAAATGTGCTCATTCTTCCTGTGCGATGACAGCTGGGAAAAAGAAAAAGAAATCACTTTGGAAGACATGGGCACAGACAGCGACGAGGACACCTACCTGATGGACGAATGCATACTCAGCGACTACCTGGACGACGAAGGCCAAAAACTGATGTTCGTATTCGACTACATGACCGACCGTGCCTTCTTCCTACAGCTCAAAAAAATCATAACCGGCAAATCACTCAAAGACCCGGTATGCACCCTGTCTATGGGCAAAGCCCCGGACCAGCACATCGACATGAAACGCTTCGAAGCCGAAATCGATGCTAAAGCAGCAAAGCAGGCATCCCTCGAAGATTTCGGCGAGGACTTCGACGAAGACGGCTACAACGAAGACGAATTCGACTCGGAAGGTTTCTCAGACCTCACCTTTGACGAACATTGACAACACACAAAGGCTCAGCCTTGCAAGGTCCGACAGTTCCACGCTGCCGGACTTTTACTTTTTTTGAATGCTATGTCTCTGTATTTTAACGTATTTTATATGTGTTATACCAACTTTTAGCTTTATCTTTGTCGTATATATGCATGCCAATGTATTATTGCGACTTTAGCAACACACAAAAGCTTGCAGCTCAAAATATTACCCCATAGATAGCCAATATTCGACGTATAACCGCATCAAACGTTTGCACATGAAAAATTTTACCTTTGCCCTATTGACCGCTGCGTCTTTAGCCACGACGTGCTACGCCGAGACTGTCACACTTAAAGGCGCCGAGTACCAAATCACGACTCTGCAAGACCGCGAGCTGGGTCCGGGCGTACGCTATACACGAATACGCATACCGGAATATCCTCTCAATGTCAACATCTTGCGCATAGATGCATCAAATCCCTACAACAGCATCGAGACCACTCAAGCCTCTGACAAACTCTATGGTACCGAGGCTCTGGTAAACGCCGCCAAGAGACAAACTTCAACCGGACATGTTGCGCTGGCGGGCGCAAATGCCAACTTTTGGTGCGTAAACGGACAGCCTCCTTTCAGCGACGAACTCGTAGGGTTGACGTATAACGGCAACCTCCGCAATGGCAAGATTATCTCCGAGACAAACATGCACGCCGACCAATGGAACGGCGGATACAAACACACCGGTATCGTGGGCATAACTCCCGAAGGCTCCGTGCACAGCGGCAACTATTTCTCCTGGGCCGGATACATCAACTCGACAGCCACCGGCGAATTGGAAATATACACCGTCAACAAGACCGTCCGCGACAACGAAGTCAACATCTACAACTCATACTACCCCACCAACCGCCCCTTCAAATGCGTGGACACATATACAGACAACGGCACCACGCACTTCAAGATTGTGCCCAAATGCGCCACCGAAGTCTACCTAAATATCGAAGAAGGACAAAAATGGAACGCCGGAGGCAAGGACATAACCTTCACCGTAGCCAAGGTGGTGCAAGATGCCGGAGCAGGCACTTTGGCCAACTACGACCTTGCTATCGTGGGGCGTGGAGACAAGCGCGAGGCTCTCAACCGCCTCAACCCAGGCGACAAAGTCACCCTACGATACGGATGGTCCGACAAGAACGGCAAACTTATCGAATTTGACAACCTCGTAGGCGGCAACGCCCAGGTGATGAACGCCGGAACACTGACCAAATACAACACATCCGAGACATACAACTCGCAGGTTTACTCTCGCACCGGATACGGCACCGATGACGAAGGCCGTTACCTCTACATCATAGTAATCGACAAGAGCACAGACCCGCGCTACGGCACCTCGGCCGGATGCTCCACCACCGAGATGTGCGCCATAGCACAACACTACGGATGCACATACATGACCAACTTCGATGCCGGCGGAAGCGCCGAAATGCTCGTGGGCAACGCCATAGTCAATAAAACCACCGAGGCTTCGCCCCGCGCCGTAGCCAACGGTATGATAATCTACAGCATCGCGCCCGAAGACAACGAAATTACTCGCCTTGAATTTGCCGACTATAACCTCAAGGCTCCGGTATACGGCACCTACACCCCACGCATCATCGGCTACAACAAATACGATGCCGTGGTAAGCGATGACGTACAGGGCATTGTACTAAGCTGCGACCCCAATGTAGGCACCTGCAACGGCAACGTCTTCTCCGCCGGTGGCATCGGCATGGTGGCTCCGCTCACCGCATCGCTCGGCAGTATTTCCGTTTCCAAAGACATCACCATCGTAGACACACAGATGGCCCTGCGTATCAAGCCCATACTCATCGACAGCCACCGCGAATATCCCGTTGAGGCTTCGGCCGAAATCGATGGCAATACCTACACCTATAACCCTGCCGGCATCATATGGACAGTGGCCGATCCCTCGGTGGCATTTATCGATGCCAATGGTGTACTCCACGGACTCAAAGACGGCACAACAGACATCACCGCCACCATAGGCCGTTTCAGCGACACAACCCCCGTTACAGTCGAAATAGCCAAAAAACCTTACTACGACTTCTGCTCCTGGGCCGACTGGAAAGCCAAGGGCACTGCCGGCATAGTCAACGCCGCCGGAAAGACCGCACTCACCATTTCAGACAATGGCACAATAAACTTCACCTACAAAACCCCGCGCGACCCATACATGTACATTGCTCGCGATATCACCTTTTACAGCCTGCCGGACGAAATATCCTTTGATTTCACATCCTCTATACCGGTGTCAAAGGTTGTCGTAGACGCACGCACACGGCTTCACTCGCGCACAAACAACATCAGCATCACGGCAAAAGACTCCGAGTCCTTCGCCGCCGAAAAAAAACACCACGTAACATTGCCATGGGATGCCATAGGCGACAAAGACGACCTAATTACCTACCCGGTATCGATGCACCAAATCCGCTTCGTATTTGTCAAGGACGCAGCCAACAAAGGCGACCAAACAGTACAAGTATCTGACGTCAAAGCAACATACAAATACTACGACGGCATAGCCGACGTCGCGGCCACCAATGCCGCAACTCTATCCGTATGGCCCAACCCGGTAAGCGGCACCACCTTTACAGTACGAGTCAACGCCCCGATGGCATCCGTATCCATATACAGCCTCGGCGGAACACTTGTCAGCGAAACACCGGCCAACGGCGAAAGCGTAATGCAAGTTGCCACACCCGCTACCGCCGGCGTATATATCGTAGCCGCCAAATGCTTAGACGGAGCCAAGATCTGCACCAAACTCGTGGCCAAGTAACACCACGGGCAATTGTCCATGCCCCCCACTATCGACTTAAACCAAGACTACAGACCGGACAAGGACGAGACAAACTACACATCAAGACAACGCAACAACACAACAGCAAAAAACAAAACCATAACACCCTATAACCTTATGAGAAAAAAATTCCTGCTAAGCGCCTTGGCTTTTACAGCCTGCGTATGGACACAAGCACAGATAGCCGAAGTGTCCGCACCGCGCCCACTTCTTAAGGGCACGCAAAGCGAAATGTATTACCCCGTGCTCAGCGCCGACGGCACACAGCTGATGTTCAGCAAAGCCGATTACTCGGACCTGCGCATCTATGACTACGCCTCCGGAGCCACCAAGGCAGTGAAAGCTACGCGTCCCGAAGCCTTCCGTGCACGTTTCGTAGGCGACAAAGTTTCCACGACCCGACAAACGACAGGCACCACCGTGAGCGTCAAAGGCTCCAAGCTGATTATCACGGCCAACGGCACAACACACGAATACACGCCCGTAGAATGCTACGCCGGGTACTGCTGGCCTTCGCTGTCTCCCGATGGTACCAAAGTAATGTTTGTCGCCGCCGGCAAAGGCATATATATCACCGACCTTAAAGGCTGCATTCTCAGCCAACCGGGTAAATACGAAGCCCCGGTATGGTACGGCAACAACCACATCGTGGCCATGAACGCCAAAGACGACGGACACCAATACATGTCCTCGCAGATTGTACTGCTCAGCGCCGACGGAAAACAGGTGCAAGACCTTACCAAGCCCGAATCAATGAGCATGAACCCGGCCGCAGCAATCAGCGCCAATCGCGTGGTCTACAACACTATCGACGGACGCCTCTACGAAATGACTGTGACCATCAAGTGATACATACCATTACACACACCCCGAAACAATTTTAGCGTATTATGAAATACTCCAAAATATTTGCTGCCGCTCTGGTGTCGATGGTATCTATGGGCACCCTCTTTGCCGCACCGGCTTCGGCACAAAACACCAAGAAAATAAAAGTATACATCAATCCCGGACACGGCGGACACGACGCCGATGACCGAAACGTAGTCATCGCTCCATACACACAAGGCGACCCCGAAGGATACTGGGAATCAAACTCTAACCTCGAAAAAGGCCTTGCGCTGCGCGACATGCTGCTCGAAAAAGGCTATGACGTGGAAATATCGCGCGTCACCAACACCTCGGCCGACGACCTGGGCCTGTCCACAATCGTCAATCTGAGTAACAACAGCGGCGCAGATATCTTCTTCTCGATACACTCCAACGCCACCGGCACCGAAGCGCGCCGCAACTTCCCGCTGATGCTGTACCGCGGATACGACAACGAACCGGTAATCCCGAACTCGGACGTCATTGCCAAGATTCTAAACAAGTATCTACTACAGAACAAAGCTACATACTGGACCAGCACCAATATCAACTGTCGCGGCGACTTCAGCTTCTATCCCACATGGCACGGCGCCGGACTGGGCGTATTGCGCGGAAATACACGCGTGAGTATGCTCTCCGAAGGATCATTCCATGATTATATCCCCGAGACTTACCGTCTGATGAACAAGGACTTCTGCTGGATGGAAGCA